>LNFM01001384.1_pt1 | contig 98377 bp, 107 predicted proteins | sample 596031 | NCBI WGS metagenome assembly LNFM01 (sample SAMN04254537, study PRJNA301005) | activated carbon metagenome | isolation source: dual media filters at the Ann Arbor, Michigan drinking water treatment plant | place: USA: Ann Arbor
CGCCTGCAAAGTCGTAATCCCCGGTTTGGGATATGATTGCGACGCCCGGCCATCGTCCACAGGGTACCAGACAAATCTCTGGAGCCCGGCCAATCAGGGCAACAGGGGCCCTCACGGGCCGAGCATGAATGTCGAGCCTTTCCGACGCAGAAGACGACCGTGATCCCGACGACGCGGTCAGGGAAAAAGTCGCGGGCGAGACGCCCGAGAACGACAACCCGGCTGCGCGCGGCATTGATGCACTTCATGGATCGGCGTCCCACATCCTGCGCCAGATTTCCGAGCTCGCCGACGAAACCGAGATTTCCTTCGGCGCCATTGTCGATGCGCTCGAAGAGCGCGCGTTCGGCATGCTCATATTCCTGTTTGCGATCCCCGCGCTGATCCCGTTCCTTGTGGGCATCCATTCGGCTGTCGCGTTGCCGATTGCGCTGCTCGCCATGCAGATGCTGGCCGGGCACCGCCGCCCCTGGCTGCCGAAACGCTTGCGCACGCAAACAATCAGCATGGCCACCTTCCGCAAGATGACGAACGCCGTGCACCCTTGGCTTCGGCGCATCGAGAAGCTGACAAAGCCCCGCCTGAAATTCCTCGCTGGCCGCGGCGCAGAACCCGTACTGGCCATCGTCATCCTGGTTTTTGCCGCCATCATCGCCATACCCGGTCCGGGCACGAATGGTGTGCCGGGGCTGTGCGTCGCCCTGATCGCTCTCGCGATGATCGAGCGCGACGGCGTCCTCGCCATCATCGGCAGTGTCCTTGGCGCGCTCTATGCGGTGCTCCTGTTTACGCTGGGATATGCGGCGTTCGATTTCGTCATTCACCAGTTCATGCGCCTCTTCCAGGGCGGTTGAAATTCGCGCTCTCCGCTGCCGAGTCTTGATCCCGCGAGATAATGGCGTCATGCCTGTCAATTGATTGGGTCCGGGACCAGCGGAGCAACCGCGACCGGGGCCTGCTTGCAAAAGCAGATCGGGAGGCTGAGGTGAGAATACTTGTAGCAGCGATCGTTGCATTTTTCATGGTGGACGGAGAAGCCGCGCCTCAGGCAGATCCCGCGCCGGCACGCCCGAACTTCGTCGTCATGATCATCGACGACGCCGCCTTCATGGACCTTGGTGCCTATGGCGGCGAAGCGCGCACACCCAGCATTGACGCCCTCGCCGCGCGCGGCGCGCTGTTCACCCGCTACTATTCCTCGCCGCTCTGCTCGCCCTCGCGCGCCATGCTCCTCACCGGCATGGACAACCACCTCACCGGCGTCTCCACCATCCCCGAAGTCCTGCCCAGGGAACACGAAGGCCAGCCCGGCTACACCATGCGCCTCGAACCCGGCGTCGCCACGCTCGCCGAGCGCCTCAAGCCCCTCGGCTATCGCACGCTGATGACCGGCAAGTGGCATCTCGGCAGCGGCGAGGGCGATCTGCCGAAAGCCCACGGCTTTGACCGGTCCTTCGCCCTCGACGCCTCCGGCGCGGACAACTGGGAAGACAAGTCCTACATGCCGTACTACGCGGACGCGCCCTGGTACGAGGACGACGTGCCGGCCAGCCTGCCGGACGACTTCTATTCCTCCGAATTCATCGTCGACCAGATGATGACCTACATGGACGAAGGAGACGCCGAAGCGCCGTTCTTCGCCTACCTCGCCTTCATGGCCGTCCACATCCCGGTGCAGGCCCCGCCGGAATTCACCGCGAACTATGCCGGCGTCTATGATGCCGGCTGGGAAGCCACCCGCACCGCCCGTTGGGAGCGCGCCAAGGAACGCGGCTACGTGCCCGCGGATGCCGCCCTCGCGCCGATGCCAGCCAACTTCCGCCCCTGGGAATCTCTTCCACCGGAAGAACAAAAGCTCTACGCCGCCCGGATGCAGGTAAATGCCGGCATGCTCGAAGCGATGGACCACCATATCGGCCGCTTGATCGAACACCTGAAATCCACGGGTCAGTATGACAACACAGTCTTCGTCGTCACGTCCGACAACGGCCCGGAGCCTTCCCGCGGCGACACTGATCCGCGCCTCAAGTTCTGGATGGACATGAACGGCTACCATCTCGATCTCGAAGGCATGGGCGAGAAAGGCAGCTGGGCGTTCATAGGCCCGGAATGGGCCATGGCTGCGGCCTCTCCGCATGACAAGTTCAAGTTCCTCGGCTCCGAAGGGGGCATCCGTGTGCCCTTCATCATGTCCGGCGCCGGTCTCGGCGAAGGGGGCCGCGTCGATGCGCGCGCCTTTGTGACCGATGTGGCGCCAACCCTTCTCGCGCTTGCGGGCGGCGAGCCGGAGCAAGACGGCGCCAAGCCGATGACCGGTCGCAGCCTCTTGCCCCTGCTACTCGGCGAGGCGGATAGCGTCTACGGCCCGGATGATGCCATCGTTATCGAAGTCTCGGGCAACGCCGCCGTCATCAAGGGCGACTACAAGCTGACCCGCAACCAGCTCCCACATGGCGACGCCCGCTGGCGCCTGTATGATCTCTCCAGAGATCCGGGCGAAACGACAGACCTCAGCGCTTCGTTCCCTGAAGTATATGATGATCTGTCCACGGAGTATGCGGCTTACAGCAAACGCGTCGGTGTTTTGGAAGTGCCGGAAGGTTACAATTCCCTCGACGAAGTCACCCGCCACTCGATCGTCCGGCAGCAGGAACGCTATAGGCCTTACCTGATCGGCGGCGGCCTCGCACTCTTTGCCCTCATTGCAGGCGGCCTGCTCCTCTGGCGCCGCCGCAAGCAAAGGGCTTGAGCAATCTTCATGATTATGGCACCTATAGTGCCATAATAACCGTTTAACACGAAAGGCTCGGGGAGCCGGATGGTCCACATTGCCTTCTTGCTCGCACATGGCGCACCCAGGCGCTTGGCAGGGGGCGTCCTCCCATGTCCCTGAAAACCTTTCTGATTTCTCGGATTGCCGCGATCTTCACCAGCGAAAAGAGAGTGAAACGGAACCGAGCCATGCAGGAATCCCGGCGCCTCGCGGCCTCGGCGCCTCACACGGTCGAATATTTCCACGAAGCGGCGGATCCCTATTCGCACCTGGCCGCGCAGGTGCTGGCAGACCTCCTCGCGCGCTACGACATCGCGCTGCAGGTCCACCTCGTCGGCCCACCGGCCGACTGGGCCGCGCCGGAGCGCGAACGGCTGGAAGCCTACGCGCGGGTGGATGCCCAACGCCTTGCCCGCAAGGCGGGACTTAAGTTTGCGGATCCTGGCGCGCAGCCCGGCGCAGACCGCGTCCGGCACGCCAATGCGCGGCTGGCGGCTGCGATTGAGGCGGGCAGCTTTGCGAATGAAGCGCCCGCGATCGGCGAAGCGCTCTGGATCGGCACTCTTGAAGGCGAGGACGCACCCTCTGCAGACCTTGCCGCCGGCAATGCGCGCCGCGAGGAACTCGGCCACTATCTCGGCGGCACGTTCCACTATGGCGGCGAATGGTACTGGGGTGTCGACAGGATGCACTATCTCGAGGCGCGTCTGATCGAACTCGGAGCCCGCAAGCCGGATACCGGCACTGCCCTGGTGTTTCCGCCGCCTGTCTCTCCCGCTGGCGGCGCGCGTCCGCCTGCGCCGCTGGAGCTGCACTATTATCTCTCCTTCAGAAGTCCGTACACGTACATCGTTGCCGCCCGGGCCAAGGCGCTCGCCGATGCCTACGGGGCAGAACTGAAGCTGCGATACGTTCTGCCCATGGTGATGCGCGGCCTGCCTGTGCCGCGCATGAAAAGCCGCTACATCACGTTCGATACCGCCCGCGAAGCGCGCCGCCACGGCGTCCCGTTCGGCAAGATCGCAGACCCGGTCGGCAAGCCCGTGGAGCGCGGCTATTCGATCCTGCCCTGGGCGCAGGCGCAGGGCAGGGGCTTTGAATTCTGTCAGGCCTTCCTCACCGGCGTCTGGTCGCAGGGCGTCGATGCCGGCAGCGATTCCGGCCTGTGCCAGATCGTCGAAGCTGCGGGCCTCGACTGGAACACCGCCCGCCAGCAGCTGGACACCGACACCTGGCGCACCGAAGCCGAAGCCAACCGCGCCGAAATGATGGCTCTCGGAGTCTGGGGCGTGCCCAGCTTCAGGGTGGGCGACGTGATCACCTGGGGGCAGGACCGCCTCTGGGTGATCGAGGAAGAATTGAAACGCCAGGCAGGACAATCCGTCTAAGGAGAAGTAGACATGCAGGTATTGAACGAAGTTTTCCCGACCGATCCCGCCCGGTTCTCGGCGATGATGGAGAAAGGCCCCGACGGCCCCATCTTCATGGTCAACCTTCTGAAATTCAAGGACAAGGCCGCGTATGACGACGGTCGCCCCTGCGATCTGTCCGGCCGCGATGCCTACATGATCTACGGCCGCGCCGTCACCGAACTCCTGCCGAAATTCGGCGGTCGCGGCATCTTTGCAGGCGACGTGACCTTCCTCGCACTCGGTCAGGTCGAGGAACTCTGGGACGAAGTCGCCATTGCTATGTATCCCGACCGCGCCTCGATGGTGCGCATGTCCCTCTCCGAAGAGTGGCGCGAAATCGCCGTGCACCGCTCTGCCGGCCTCAAAGGCCAGTTGAACATCGAAACCGTGCTGCCGCAGACGGGTGTTGCGTCACCCTTCCTCGACATGATCAAGGCGCTGGGCTGAGACCATGGGACCCGTTCGCTGGACACTTCTTCTCGCAGGCGCCGCTGCCGTGCTCTTCTTCGCGGGCGCCCAGGTCTTCCGTGTGCAGATCTCGGAATTCCTATTCGAACGTGCGGTGAAGCAGAATGTCGGCCGCAACACCGCCACCAGTCTTGAGGACGGTCTCCACGTTTACGTTTGCGGTGCCGGTTCCCCGTTCCCCGACCCCCAGCGCGGCGGCCCCTGTCTTGCCCTCATCGCTGGCGACCAGCACATCATCATCGATGCAGGCTCCGGCGGCATCCGGACCTTGACCCGGATGGGCTATCCCGTCGCCGGGATTGACGCGGTCTTCCTCACCCATCTGCACTCGGATCATATGGACGGCCTGGGCGAGCTTCTCATGCAGGCCTGGGTCAATGGCGGCCGGGATGTGCCGATGCCCGTCCACGGGCCAACCGGCGTCGAAGAAGTCGTGAACGGTTTCAACGCCGCCTACCGCATCGACAGTACCTATCGCACGGGCCATCACGGCCCCGAAATAGCCAACCCCGAAGGTCGCGGCGGCGCGCCCATCCCGATCACCATGCCCGCGGGCCCCGGCGGCCAGTCCGTTGTCTACGACGCGGGCGGCCTGACGATCACCGCCTTTAAGGTCAGCCACGCCCCGGTTGAGCCGGCCTATGGGTACCGCGCTGACTACAAGGGCCGCTCGGTCTCGATCAGCGGCGATTCGATTTACGATGCGAACCTCGTCGCCGTCTCCACCGGCGCGGACCTCCTGTTCCACGATGCACTGAACCCCGACATGGTTATCCGCATGCGCGAAGCCATGGCGGAGGCGGGCAGGGACGATCTCGCCAAGGTGCTGAACGACATCCTCGATTACCATGCGACGCCAGCAGATGCCGCCCGCGCGGCCCAGGATGCCGGCGCCGGCCGCCTTGTCCTTTACCACACCGTCCCTCCGCTGCCGTCACGTGCGCTAAACGCCTTGTTCATGAAGGACGCTCAGGCTCTATTTGACGGCCCGATGGAGGTCGCCGAAGATGGCCTCATCTACTCCCTGCCTGCGGCCACCGGGTCGATTGAAGTCAAGAAAGCGTTCTGAATGACCGACCTGAAAATTGTTCCGCTCGATCCTGCAGCCAAGTCCGACATCTCCGACGGACGACGCCAACGCAGCGAGCGTAGCCGCGCGCAGATCATCGAGGCGATGTTCAGCCTCATCCGCGAAGGCGAGATGAGCCCCAGCGCCGCCCGCGTCGCCGAACGCGCCGAAGTCGGCCTGCGGACGGTCTTCCGCCATTTCGAGGATATGGACAGCCTCTATGTCGAGATGGCCGAGCGCATCTCATCGGAAGTGATGCCGAAAATCCTCGCGCCGTTCGAGGCGCGCGACTGGCGCGAACGTTTCTTCGAGCACATCGCCCGCCGTATCGAGATCTACGAACACATCCTGCCCGTGCGGGTCTCGGCCAACCTTCGCCGCTTCCAGTCCCGCTTCCTGATGGAGGAATACCGCCGCAACCTCCTGATCGAGCGCTCGACCCTCACGGCGCTCCTGCCGGAGGAGATCAACAGCGATCCCGTCCTCTTCGCTGCGATCGAAACCTCTGCCAGCTTCCAGACATGGCGCCGTCTGCGCCAGGATTCGGACCTGACGCCGGAAGACGCCGGCATTGTCTTCAGGCTGATGCTGGAACGCCTCCTCGGCGCATGAAGCGCGCGGGCGCGCTGCTCGTAGCGGCATTCCTTGGCGCATGCGGTGCCGCAGCGCCACCGGATGCTCAGCAGACTGATCTATCGCTGCAGACTTGCGGTCTGGACGCGGGGGCCATCGGCCAGTTCGTCAACGTCCCCGCCGGCCAGTACCGCAAGGGCGCCTACGCCGTCTATCCCGAAGAAGCGCCCGAGATGATCCTGCATATCGCAGGCTTCGAGATGCTCGCCCATGAAGTCACCAATGCCGAGTTCGCCCGGTTCACTGAGGCAACCGGGTATCTGACGACGGCCGAGCGCAGCGCGGCGGCGGGTGGCCCCGGTGCGGGTTCCGCTGTGTTTCGTATGCCGGCCGAACGCGCGGCGCCCACCGACACCTGGCAGCTTATCCCCGGCGCAACCTGGCGCGCGCCCGAAGGTCCGGGGACGGATATTTCGGCGCGGGCGAATCATCCGGTCGTGCACGTCTCGCTGGCAGACGCCGAAGCCTACGCCGCATGGGCCGGCGCCCGGCTGCCGACCGAAGAGGAATGGGAATACGCCGCCGCCATAGGCCTACCAGATCCCGCCGACCCCCGGACAGGCGCCTACGACGCCTCAGGCAAACCCGTCGCCAATACCTGGCAAGGCATTTTCCCGGTTGCGGATCAAGCCTCTGACGGAGTCGCCGGCCGCGCCCCCGCAGGTTGCTTCGCGCCGAACGCCATCGGCCTCTACGACATGATCGGCAATGTCTGGGAATGGACCGCCACGCCCTACCAGACAGGCGAGCACACGATCAAAGGCGGATCCTATCTGTGTGCGGACAATTTCTGCCGCCGCTACCGGCCTGCCGCGCGTCAGCCCCAAGAGACGGACTTCTCCTCAAGCCATATCGGCTTCCGAATCGTGAGAGACGTAGGCCCGGCCAGCTCAAGCGCGCCGGAGTGACATTGCCAGTAGCACCAGCAAAACAGGCACGCTGCCCAAAGTGACCCAGACCTCCGGGGGATGATGGCCACCTGCCAGATGCCCGCCCTTCGGGCCCCACATGTTCCAGGTGTGCAGGGCGCGTTCAAGGGCCAACAGGCCCAGCGCGAGGGGCACGAGCGAGCGGTAGCGCAAGGACACTGCGAGCAACATCAGTCCCCAGACGAATTGCGTTGTCCCGGCCCAGGCAAACAGGCTGACGATGGTGCGCTTGTCGCCGGAGAGGTCAAGCCCGGCAATCACGCCGGCGCCGCCGTCGGGCAGCCCTATGTGCAGCAATGCCGGAATGATCGTCGCGGCCGCAATGACGGTCAGCGCCCAGGCAGCTGCCTTCATGCCCCGATAGGAGTCGTTGGTGGAGGCGGGAAACAAGGACATGCCGGGCGCCCTCAGTTAGGCCACCAGACGATCTCGTCGCCGGCCGTCAGCTCCTCCGCGCCCGTCTTATCGATCGACACCGGTATGTCCGAAGTCGACGCATACAGCGGCGCACGCGCATTCTCATGATGCCGGTCCAGCAGTGCCTGCAGTTCCGCCAGTTTCTCCGGCTCGCTCGCGGCGAGGTTCGTGGATTCGGTCGGATCCTTGCCAAGGTCAAACAACCAGGATTTGCCCTGCTTGCCGTCCACCTGAAGCTTCCAGTCGCCTGCCCGCACCACGCGGTAATAGCCGCTCTGCCAGAACAGCGCATCGTCTGTGCGGGCGAGCCCGCCCACTCCCTCCGCCAACGGAAGAAGGCTGCGCCCGTCGATCTCCACGCCGGCCGGCAGGACCGCGCCTGCGGCTTCGGCCAGTGTCGGCGTCACATCGATATGCGCCACCGGCGTGTCGATCACCGTGCCTGCCGGAATACGGGCCGGCCAGCTCACGAACATCGGCACACGGATGCCGCCTTCGAACAGCGAGAGCTTCCAGCCGCGATAGGGGTCATTGATGCCCGCCAGATCGATATAACCCGGGCCGCCATTGTCACTGGAAAACACGATGATCGTGTTCTCGGCGAGGCCCTCTTCTTCAAGCTTTGCAACAATCTGGCCGACGCTGCGGTCGAGCGCGCGCAGCATCGCGGCGTAGACCCGCAGCTTGTGCGAGCCGACATCGCCAACCGCGTCATAGTCTTCCTTCGTCGCCTGCAGCGGCGTGTGCACGCCCCAGTGGGCGAGATAGAGGAAGAAAGGCTGGTTCTTGTTGGCCTCGATCACCTTGAGAGATTCCGCGGTCCAGTAATCAGCAAGGTATCCGCCCGGCGCAAAGGTCGGTCCGCCATTGTAGGACGTCGAAAAATCGCCGCGGGCCCAGAGGAACTTGTCGATCGGATCCGTCTCGACCTTGGCGTTCACGACGCCCGGATCATCGGCCGGCAGATGAAGCAGCCCTGTCATGTTGAGGCTTTCGTCGAAGCCTTGTGCATTCGGATGGAACTCGCCCGAATTGCCGAGATGCCACTTGCCGATATGAACGGTGTGGTAGCCCTTGTCTTTCAGCATTTCGGCGATCGTCACTTCCGAGCCAGGCAAGCCCTGGTCCGCGAAATCAGGAAGCGTGGCGGCCGCCTTCGGGTCATAGCCCACCTTCGGCCGCCCCCGCGTGTCTTCATTGGCGAACAGGGTGACGATCCGCCCCATGCCGTTCGGCGTCGGCGTGAATTCAAATCCTGTGCGTGTCGGATAGCGGCCCGTCAGCAGCATCGCGCGCGACGGCGCGCAGGTGCCCGTGCCGGAATAGGCCGTGGTGAAGTTTGCGCCGCGCGCCGCCAGCGCATCAATGTTCGGTGTCGGCACGCGCCCGTCCGCGACGCCGCCGCCAAAGGTCGTTATGTCGTTGATGCCGAGGTCATCGACGAGGATGAAAATGATGTTCGGCGGCCGTTCCGCCGGTGCGGTCACGGCGGCGGCCGGTCCCTGCATCCAGGCTACCGGCTCGTAGGGCGCGATCTCCGGCCGGTCGGCGCGGGTGACCAGAAACAGGATGATCTCTTTCCGGAAGTAAAAGCCAAGCGCGCCCGCGCCTACAATTATCGCCAGGATTATCAGCAATATCCGTTTCATGCCGCGTTCGCCCCCTTTGTTATCCCTGCCGCATGAAGGTGATGATCGCCTCGGAAAACGCGGCTGGCTGGTCTTCCTGCAGGAAGTGTCCGCCATTTTTGATGGTGACACAATCGGCGCCAGGAATGCGGGCCTTGAAAATTGCGTCGCCGCCCTTGGTGACCGGGTCGGCGTCGCTGAACGCAATCAGCGTGCGGCCTTGAAACGCCTCGAGCACCGCCCAGGCGCGGTCATTCGCCAGCCGGTCTTCCTTGTGCTGCGGCAGCAGCGGCACCAGCGCCGGAAACTGCCGCGCGCCCGCGATATAGCGATCATCTGGGAACGGAGCGACATAGCCATCGAGGATCCGTGCATCTGTCACGCCCGACAGCATTCCGAACACATCGCGTACGGAGAAGGAGGGCGACTCGCTGGCATACTTCACCCAGTAGAGGAACGCCCCCGGCCCGCCGGACTGGAACTGCTCGCGCACCATGGCCGCATCTGGCACCGGCACAGCCGGATACATCTGACCCAGAAACGCCGACATATCGTCCGAAATCATCGCCGTGCTTGGCAGGCCCGTGTTGGCAACTACGATCCGCTTGAACCGGCCAATCTGATCCGCCGCGACACGCAGGCCAATCAGTCCGCCCCAATCCTGACAGACCAGCGTCAGGCCGCCGAGGTCCATCTTCGTCAGCCACTGGCCCAGCCAGTCCACATGCCGCGCATAGGTATAGTCGGCCATCGCGCCCGGCTTGTCGGATTTGCCGAAACCGATCAGGTCCGGCGCCAGAACGCGGTAGCCTGCGTTCGTCAGTAGAGGGATCATCTTGCGATAGAGATAGCTCCACGAAGGCTGACCATGCAGGCAGAGGATCGGCTCGCCGTCCTTCGGGCCCTCGTCGAGGTAATGCATCCGCATCGCCTCACCGCCCGGGCCGGCAATGTCGACATAGTGCGGCGCAAACCCGTACTCGAACAGGGCGTCGAATTGCGCGTCAGGTGTTCTCAGAATCTGCAAGGCTCCGGCCTCCCCGCCAGCGTATTTTATAATATGACACAATTAGTGCCAATAAAAGGCGGGGTCAATCCGCATTTATTGCAGGCCTCTCGCTTTCGCTCCTCGAGTCCATTCGCCCTTCATCGACAAAGCCGAAAACTGCCGTACAATCATCAGTCTGGCGGCCTGGGAGGCGCAAGTGAACAAGCGGCAGTCGAAGATACTTGGCGTCCTGCAGTGGATTTTCTACCCTGTCAGTGCCGTGATGCTCTTGGCCTTTCTCGCCGACTTTTTCGGCGGCTATCGCTACTGGACCGAGCATGTATGGGACTTCTTCGATAGGGTCGAAGATCCGATCGCGATCATCGTCATCCTGATCTTCTACATCGTACTCGCGGCGCTCTTCTGGCAGTTTCTGCTGATCGAGTTTTCGCGTCGGCGCCAGCGGCGAAAATTAGGCACCCTGCTGATTGAACTCTATCCCAACCGCTTCGCTACCCGCTTCATCCTCCCGCTCTTGGCGCTTTTCTTTGTGGTGGGCTTGAATGCAATGATATTTGTTCCGGGCACGACAGATCTTGATATCGCTGCCATTGGACTGGAAGCTTGGCTCTATTTGTTCTTTTTTTACCTGGTCGCGCATTTCCTGCTGATTGCCTTCAGCCTTGGCGCCGTCCGGCATCTCCCTTTCTTCATCGCGACCGACGAGGGCTTTGTCTACGAGCCGGGCGATGTGTCGTCTGGTCTCATCCAGTGGAGCGACATTTCAGAAGGCGCCGAAGCCCCCCTGCTGACAAGTGGTACCACGAACATCGGCGGCCCGCGAACGGCGCCCACAATCGTCTTGTCCCTAAAAGATCCAGAATCCGTCTTCGCGGCCTACAACCCACTCCTACGCAGCCTGAACAAGTTCGCGACAGGAGTCGTAAAGTACCAGTCCGGTGGCGTCGGCGACATAATTCTCGCGGCAGAGGATTTTGGCCGGCACTATGATGAAGTCCGCACGCTCATCCGAAGGAAGCTCGGGGGTCGCTGGAGAAATCAGCTTCCTGATTGATCAAGTCACCTTCGCGCGCGCGTGGAATTGCGGCTGATCCCAGCTCCGGCTCTCAAGAATTTCGGCCAGCGCCGCCATCGCATCCCAGACTGTCTCATAGCTAAGGAACAGGGGCGAGAATCCGAACCGCACCGTATCCGGCGAACGGAAGTCGGCCATCACGCCGCGCGCGGCCAACGCCTGCACGACCGGATAGCCTTCAGCGATCCGTAGACTGACATGCCCGCCGCGCTGCCCGTCCTCCACCGGGCACAGCACCTCCAGCCCCATCGCCTGCGCCCGCGCTATCGCCAGCGCCCCAAGGCCTCGCGCCTTTGCCTGAAGCTGGCCGAGGTCCACGCCCTCGATCGCCTCCAGCGCGCCGCTGAGCGCTGCGAGTGAAAGGATCGGCGGCGTCCCGCTGGCAAAGCGTGCTACGCCGTCTCGGGGCACATACTTTCCGTCAAATGCAAACGGCGCGGCATGCCCCATCCAGCCGGGCAGCGGATTGGCGAGCTTCGGTGACAGCGCTGCGGCTGCATACACAAACGCTGGCGCGCCGGGGCCGCCATTGAGATATTTGTACGTGCACCCCGCCGCCAAAAAAGCGCCATCCTCGGCAAGTTTCAGATCTAGGACGCCCGTCGCATGGCTGAGGTCCCAGATGATCAGAGCCCCGTGCCGCCTCGCTTCGCGCTCATGCGCAGCGATGTCGGCCACCTCTGACGAGCGATAGTTCACCGCGCTCTTGATCACCACGCCGCCTGCTTTCAGCGCGTCGAAGCTGCCGCCCGGCGCGAGCTGGCGCACTTCCGCGCCCGACAATCCTCCCAGCCCGGCCGCTATATACTGGTCGGTCGGAAACTCGTCTTCCTCCACAAAGAGCGCATAGGTTCGCGCGTACGGCAGCGCGGTGGCGGCGAGTTTGAACAGGTTCACCGACACGCTGTCGGCCACGATCACCTCGCCGGGGTGCGCGCCGATCAACGCGGCCAGCCGGTCGCCGGTGCGTTCGGCGAGATCGATCCAGCCCGCCGAATTCCAGCTGCGCACGAGGTCGGCTGCCCAGTCCGTTTGCGCGGCGGCGAGCTTTTGGGCGGCGGTCCCAGCGAATGGCCGACGAGGTAGGTCACGCCGTCCGGCAGGTCGAACAGCGCGGCCCGGTCCGCCAGCGGATCGGCGGCGTCGCGCTGCAGCGCCTCTTCGCGCGTGGTGGGGGCCTGGGTCATGCCGGTGCTTGCCTCGTGGGGTGAAGCCCGCAACAGTAGAGGCGAAGCCCCCGGCGGCAAGGGAGAGAAGCATGTGGAAACAACAGTTTGCAGCGGCGGCGCTGGCCCTGGTGGCGGCTTGCGCGCCGGCGCGGGAAGGGGCGGTGCACCCCGAGGCACCTGTCATGGCTGAGCCGGCAAAGCTGATGACCTGGGACGACCTTTCGGCGCTGCCGCGTCCGGTGGCCTCACACACGATCCGGTGGGGCGAGGGGGTGACGGACGAGGTGGATCTCTGGTTGCCGGAGGGGGCCGGGCCGCATCCGGTGGTCGTCATGGTGCATGGCGGTTGCTGGCAAAAATCCATTGCCGACAAGAACTTGATGGACTGGATGGCGGACGGTTTGCGCCAGCAGGGCTGGGCGGTGTGGAACATCGAGTACCGGGGTGTGGACGAGCCCGGCGGGGGTTATCCCGGCACGTTCCTGGATGCCGGCGCGGCGACGGACCAGCTCCGGCAGCATGCCGCTGAATTCAATCTCGATCTCTCGCGCGTGACCGGGATCGGGCATTCGGCGGGTGGGCACCTGATCCTGTGGCTGGCGGCGCGCTCCAAGCTGCCGGAGCAGAGCCCTCTGCGGGTGTCGGATCCGCTGCAATTTCAAGGTGTTGTCGTCTCGGGCGGGCTGGCTGATCTGGAAGCTTCACGGCCCGTAACGGCGCCGTCCTGCCTTGATGCCGTCTATGACCAGCTGACCGGTCCCGCGTCACCGGAGCGGCCGGATCCGCTGGCGGATACTTCGCCGGCGCGGTTGTTTCCGGCGGGGGTTCCGTTTGTCAGCGTGAACGGGAGCGAGGACAGGATTGCCCCGCCGATGCTGGGCGACGCGTTGACGCGAAAGGCCGAAGCGGCGGGAGATTCCGCTTCATTGGTGGTCGTTCCGGCCTCAGGCCATGTCGAACTCGTCTCGCCGGGTACACAGGCGTTCGACATCCAGTCTCAGATTTTATCAGATTTTATCGCTTCGCCGGGCGCGCGGGAGTAACGCCTATGTAGGCGCAAGTTCCTCGCGCGTCATGCCCTTGCCTTGAGGCTTGCCAGCAGGTCTTGCGCGAAGGTCGTCAGCGTGTCGTCGCGGGCGCCCATGATGAGGATGCGGTCGCCGGGTTTGGCCAGTTCGAGGAGGCGTGCGCCGCAGGCGGAGCGGTCGGGGAGGGCTTCGGCGTTTCTGCCGAGGGCGCGGATGTCGGCGGCGAGGTCCTGGCTGCCGACGGAGCGGTCCACAGTGCCCCCGAAATAGGCGGGCTCCGGCATCAGGAGGATATCCTCCGTGCCAAGATTTTCGGCGAAGCACTCGGCGAACTCGCGGCGCATCTTCTTCAGCGGGCCGAAGCCGTGCGGCTGGAACATCACGAGGACGCGGCCGGGGAACTGGTTGACGGTGCGCAGGGTGGCGGCGATCTTGTCTGGGTTGTGGCCGAAATCATCGATGACGGTGACGCCGTTCGCCGTGCCCACGATGTCGAAGCGGCGGGCGATGCCGGCAAACTCGCCGAGCGCGGCGGCGGCCTGCGCGAGCGTGACGCCGCAGGTCATCGCGGCGGCGATGGCGGCGAGGGCGTTGGAGACGTTGTGCTTGCCCGGCGTTGCCAGGCGGACGATCGCCGATTCGCCGGTCTTTTGATCGTGTACGGAGAATGAGATGCTGGTCTCTGCGGGCGTGATGGCCCAGGCGATCAGCTGCGCGGCATCGCGGTCGAGGCTGTAGGTGATCGCCTCCGGCATGGACCGGGCCATGCGGGCGGTTTCCGGATTGTCGAGGTTCAGCACGACCGCTCCGGCGCGCGTGGCAAAGCCGGTGAACAGGGCGCGTAACTCGTCCATTGTCTTGTGGTCGAGCGCGATGTTCATCAGCACGGCGACGCGCGGATTGTACGCGGCGATGGAGCCGTCGCTTTCGTCCACTTCCGAAACAAAAATGCCGCTGGTGCCGACAAGGGAGCTTGAGAACAGCGCCTCGGGCGTACGGAAATTCTTCATCACCGCGCCGTTCATCACGGTCGGGTTCTTGCCAGCGTGATGGAGAATCCAGGCGATCATGCCGGTGACGGTGGATTTCCCGCTGGTGCCCGCGACGCCGATGGCGAAGGGGGCGGCGTTGAAGAGGGCCGACAGCATGTCCGCCCGGCTCATTCGCTTTGCTCCCACGCGGAGCGCGGCGGCAATGTCCGGCACGGTATCTTCCACGGCGGCGGAGGCGACGACGATCTGATCCGGGCTGGTCACGCCGCTGCCATCCTGCGGGAAGAGGCGGATGCCCTTGCTGCGCAGGTAATCGAACTTCGCAGGCGTGCGGCCCTGGTCGAGCGACCGGTCCGAGCCCTCGATGGTGTGGCCCTGGTCGAGCAGGATGAGCGCCAACGGCAACATGCCGGAGCCGCCGATGCCACAGAAGAAATAGCGAGTCGGTTGTGTCATGGGGCCTGTCTATAGCACCAGAATACCTGGGAACATCGCTTTAGTGCTCAAGCAGTTTTAGCCCGATGACCCCGACGATGATCAATCCGATAAACACGAGCCGGATGGGTGGCAGGCTTTCGTTGAAGAACAGGCCGCCGACGAGGACCGTTCCGACGGCGCCAATGCCGGTCCAGACGGCGTAACCCGTGCCCAGGGGCACTGTCTTCACCGCCTGCTGAAGGCAAGCAAAGCTGGCGATGATCAGCACCACGAAGATGACATTCAGAGCGATGCTGCTCGGCGCCTTGAGCAGCAGGCGCAGCGTGGTCGTGAAGCCGACTTCAAGCGCGCCTGCTAACAGCAGAAATACCCAGCCCATGCTTCTGTCTCCGTCCCGTGTCTCAAAGATGGATTGTAGTCGGTCAACCGCCGACCGGATAGCGGCGTCCTCCCTGCCTCGGCGCGCGGCCAGCTACGTCAAGCCGCTAAGGCCTGTTCCAATTTTTCGGGAATGCCGGTTTAAGCGTGATGGCAACTCCGGGAGAGTGACATGGGCGCGAAGGTGATGCGGATCGGGATTGTCGGGCCGGGGCGGGCGATTGACCGGGGGCTGGCGGAGCGAGTGAGCGCCCTGGCGGGGGACGCGGCGGAGCTGGTGTTCCATCCGCAATGCTTCCTTCGGGAGGGGCATTTTGCGGGGCCGGACAGCGCGCGGGCGGCGGCGTTTAAAGCGTATGCGAATGATGCGTCGCTGGACGCGGTGTGGTTTGCGCGGGGCGGGTATGGGGCGTGCCGGATCCTGGACATGGCGTTTGACAGCCTCGGCAATGCCGCGCGGCGGAAGACCTATCTCGGCTATAGCGATGCGGGCAACCTGCTGGCGCGGCTGGCACGCGACGGGATTGGCCGGGTGGCGCACGGGCCGATGCCGGCGGACATTTTGCGGGACGGCGGCGAGGCGGCGGTGCGGCGCGCGCTCGGCTTCCTGACGGGTACGGATGATGGCGCGGGGATTGATCCGGTGACGCAGGCGCCGGGCAGGTATGCGGCGTTCAACATTTCGGTGTTCGCGAGCCTGATCGGCACCGGCTGGCTGCCGGACCTCAGCGGCCATGTGCTGATGCTGGAGGATGTGGGCGAGTATCACTACCGGCTCGACCGGATGATGTTCACGATCACGTCGAACCCGGAGGTGCGCAAGGTGGCGGGCATCCGGCTGGGGCGGTGCGGGGCGATCCCGGTGAACGATATCGACTTCGGCCGGAACGAAGAGGAGATCGTGCAGCACTGGTGCGCGCGGGGCGGGATTGCCTATCTCGGCCGCGCGGATATCGGCCACGATGTGGAGAACAAGATCGTGGTGTTCGGGGAGCGGGGCGAGCGCGCCTAGAGGTTCTTGACGATGTCCTCGACCATCTTCTTGGCGTCCGCGAGCAGCATCATCGTGTTGTCGTGGAAGAAGAGTTCGTTCTCGATGCCGGCATAGCCCGAGCCCATCGAGCGCTTGATGAACAGCACGGTGCGGGCGTTCTCCACGTCGAGGATGGGCATGCCGTAGATCGGCGAGGTCTTGTCGGTTTTGGCGGCCGGGTTCGTGACGTCGTTGGCGCCGATGACGAAGGCGACGTCCGAAGCGGAGAACTCGGAATTGATGTCTTCGAGTTCGAACACTTCGTCATAAGGCACCTGGGCCTCGGCGAGGAGGACGTTCATGTGGCCTGGCATACGGCCCGCGACGGGGTGGATGGCGTACTTCACTTCGACGCCTTCGGCCTTCAGCTTCTCGGCCATTTCCTTCAGCGCGTGCTGGGCCTGGGCGACGGCCATGCCGTAGCCGGGGACGATGATGACCTTGGAGGCGTTCTTCATGATGAAGGCCGCGTCTTCGGCGGAACCCTTCTTGTACGGACGATCGACCTTCGCGCCGCCGGCGGCTGCTGCTGCATCCTCGCCGCCGAAGCCGCCGAGGATGACCGAGATGAAGGAGCGGTTCATGCCTTTGCACATGATGTATGACAAGATCGCGCCGGAGGAGCCGACGAGGGCGCCGGTGATGATCAGCGCGAAGTTGCCGAGCGTGAAGCCGAGGGCGGCGGCGGCCCAGCCGGAATAGGAGTTCAGCATCGAGACGACGACCGGCATGTCGGCGCCGCCGATGGGGATGATAAGCGTGATGCCGAGGATCAGCGCGAGGACGGTGAGGCCCCAGAAGGCCCACTGGGCCTGGCCGCCGCTCATGATGAGCACGACGGTGAGGGCGATGATGCCGCCGGCGAGGGCGAGGTTCAGCAGGTGGCGGGCGGGCAGCAGGATCGGCGCGCCGCTCATGTTGCCGTTGAGCTTGGCGAAGGCGATGATCGAGCCGGTGAAGGTCAGCGCGCCGATGGCGGAGCCGAGGCCGAGTTCGATGAGTGAAGCGGTTTTCACGCCGGTGAGGCCCATGATGCCGAAGCTGTCCGGCGCGTAGAGCGCGGCGGCGGCAACGAGCACGGCGGCGAGGCCGACGAGGGAGTGGAAGGCCGCGACGAGCTGCGGCATGTCGGTCATGGCGATGCGGCGGGCGGTAACCGCGCCGATGGTGCCGCCGATGGCGACGGCGCCGATCATCAGGGCCCAGGTGGTGGGGTCAAGCTTGTCCCAGAGCAGCACGATGGTGGTGGCCACCGCGATGGCCATGCCGATCATGCCGTTGCGGTTACCCTTCTGGCTGGTCGCAGGGCTCGAGAGGCCGCGCAGCGCGAGGATGAACAGCACGCCCGCGACGAGATAGAGCAGCGGCGCCCAGGTGGAGTTGAAGGATTCCATCAGTTCTTAGCTCCTAAGGGTGTGCCGCGGGCAGCCCAAGCGGCGACTTCGCCATCGGCGATGGCGAAGCAGGCTTTCCAGGCGCCGGTCTTGTTGCGGCGAAGTGTGTAGGTTGTCGGCCAGGCGACGATGCGTTGGCCCGAGGCGTCGGCGAGTTCGTAGTCGACCTCGACGATGGCGACGCCGTCATGCGGCTCCGCCACCTGCCGGACCGTGCCGGACGCCTTGGCAACGCCCTGGCGGACGTAGAAGCCGTCGAGCGAACTGACGTTCTTGTGGAAGCTGTCGCGGTCCGGAAAGGCAAACGAGGCGGCGCGCTGGGTGATGAGGCAGGGGTAGGTCCAGGCATCCACAATCGCGTCCATGTCGCGGGCCGAGAAGGCGGCGGCATAGGCGTCGAAAAAGGATTGGGCCTGGGCGAGCGTCACGCGCTACTGCCCCTTCTTCTTGTACATGGCCAGCATACGCTGGGTGACAAGGAAGCCGCCGAAGATGTTGACGCTGGCAAGGGCCACGGCGACAGCGCCGAGGATCTTGGCGACCCAGCCTTCGGACGTGAGCCCGGCGGCGGCAGCGGCGACGAGGGCGCCAACGACGATCACCGACGAAATGGCGTTGGTCACGGCCATCAGCGGCGTGTGCAGGGCGGGCGTGACCGACCAGACGACATAATAACCGACGAAGCAGGCGAGCGCAAAGATGGCCGCGAGGAAGACGGTGGACTCGATGCCGCCAGCTTCGGCATGGGCCGGAAGGGCGAGCGCCGCGAGGGCGAGGACGGAAAGGGCGCGTTTCATTTACTTGAGCCTTTCGCTGACGGTGGCGCCATTGCGGGTGAGCAGCATGGCTTTGACGATCTCATCGTCCGTATCGAGATTGAGCTTGCCGCCCTCGCCGGTGATCAGCGGCAGGAAGGCGAGCAGGTTCTTGGAATAGAGCGAAGAGGAGTCGGCAGGCAGGCGGGCGGGCAGGTTCGAGAAGCCCGCAACCTTCACGCCGTTGACGTCGACGATTTCGTCCGCCTTCGAGAGCGGGCAGTTGCCGCCCTGGCTGACGGCCATGTCGACGATGACCGAGCCGGGCTTCATCGAATGGACCATCGCTTCGGTGATCAGCACGGGCGCGGCGCGGCCGGGGATCAGCGCGGTAGTGATGACGATGTCCTGCTTGGCGATGTGGCTGGCGGTGAGCGCGGCCTGTTTCGCCTGGTATTCCGGCGACATTTCCTTGGCATAGCCTGCCGAGGTTTCGGCGGCCTTGAACTCTTCATCCTCGACCGCGATGAACTTGGCGCCGAGCGAGGCGACCTGTTCCTTGGCGGCGGGGCGCACGTCGTTGGCGGTTACAACTGCGCCGAGGCGGCGGGCGGTGGCGATGGCCTGGAGGCCCGCAACGCCGGCGCCCATCACGAAGACTTTGGCGGGGGCAACGGTACCTGCGGCGGTCATCATCATCGGCATGGCGCGGCCATAGATCTGGGCGCCTTCGATGATAGCGCGGTAGCCGGCTAGGTTCGATTGCGAAGAGAGCGCGTCCATCGACTGGGCGCGGGTGATTCGCGGAGTGAACTCCATCGACAGGCCGGCGATCTTGCGGGCGTTAAGCGCCGCGACCTCGTCTGCTGCGTAGGCGAAGGGCTCCATCAGGGCGATCAGGGCCGCGCCTTCGGGCAGGGCCGCGATCTCCGCAGGCTCCGGCCGGCGGACCTTGAAGACGATGTCGGCCCCGGTGGCTGCAGCGGCGGCGCCGGCAGCGATGGCCGCGCCTGCCTCGGTGAAGGCGCTGTCAGGGAAGCCGGCGACGGTGCCCGCGCCGGATTCGATCGTCACCGTGTGGCCGAGGCCCACGAGCTTCTTGACGGTCTCCGGGGTTGCCGCGACGCGGGTTTCACCGGCTCTACGTTCTTTGAGCACTGATATCTTCATGGCGCCCTGAATTAGGTTAAACCTTGCGCTGTGCAACTGTTATTTTGGAGGTTTGAGGCATGAGCTTGTTTAGTCTGGCTAACAGGACGGCATTGGTAACGGGGGCTTCCAGCGGCCTCGGCGAGCATTTTGCGCATGTGCTGGCGGGGGCAGGCGCCACCGTTGTGATCGCCGCGAGACGGATGGACCGGCTCGAGGACGTGGCTGCGGACATTGCCGCCAAGGGGGGCAAGGCCCTGCCGGTCGAAATGGATGTGACCCGGGACGGCAGCGTGGTTGCCGCGTTCGATTCGATCCGGGAAGCCCTCGGGCGGCCGTGCGATATCGTCATCAACAATTCGGGCATGTCGCGCGGAGGCTGGTTCCGCGAACAGAGCGAGGAGGACTGGAACGCGGTGATGGATACCAACCTCACCGGCGTCTGGCGCGTGGGCAAGCATGCGACCAATGCGATGATCGCGGCGGGGGCGAAGGGCTCCATCGTCAACATCGCCTCGATCACGGCGCACCGGACGCAGTTCATGACGACGGCCTATTGCGTTTCGAAAGCGGGGGTGGATCACCTGACACGGCACATGGCGCTGGAGAATGCGCGCTATGGCATCCGCGTGAACGCGATCTCACCAGGCTATTACAAGACGGCGATCAACGATGAGTATCTCGACTCCGAGGCGGGCGAGGCGATGCGCAAGCGGATCGCGTTTCGCCGGTTTGGCGAATACCGGGAGCTCGACGGAGCGCTGCTGCTGCTGTCGTCCGAGGCGGGGAGCTACATGACCGGCTCGACGATTGTCGTGGATGGCGGGCATTTGCTATCTTCTTTGTGAGTTACGGAGAATAGGCCGACGGCAACCGAGATCGTGAAGATTGATGCCTCGAACGCTGTCTATCTTGATAGCATCGCGCCGGAGGTCTTCGATTTTCCGGTAAGGCCGGATTATCTCTCGGCGTTCCTGAGCGATCCCCGGCATGTTCTGATTGTTGCGATCGACGACGGCTGCGTGGTGGGCATGGCAACGGCGTTCGAGTATTTCCACCCCGACAAGCCGCCGCAGATGTTCATTAACGAAGTCGGCGTTTCGCCTGGCTGGCAACGCAAAGGTCTGGGCCGGAAGCTGACGGCTGCCTTGGTGGAGGAAGCGGAACGTCGCGGTTGCCAATACGCCTGGCTCGGAACGGAATCGCAAAACATCGCGGCGCAAAAGTGTTTTGCCAGTGTTCCAGAGGCCGAAGGACCGAAAACCTTTCTGCTTTACGAGTGGGACATGGAAGACTGACGCGGACTTGCCGCCCCGCCAAGGACGCACTAACAGTCAAGAACGCGAAAGGTGCCCGGGTCCAAAGCCCGGGTGAAAAGGGAAGCCGGTGGGAATCCGGCGCTATGCCCGTAACTGTCAGCGGGGAGTTTTCTGAGCGCGACGCCACTGGGAGACCGGGAAGGCAGCTCTGAAAGCCTCGATCCGCAGAGCCAGGAGACCTGCCTCTCGCCGTCGTGAGCTCGCCGCCCGGGACCAGGCGTAGGGCTGCGGAGGCACGCCTTCCGTTCATGCGACATGTCATGAACCCGCCGCAGGGATGCACTCCCTCCGGCATTTGAAGGAGCTGTGGACATGATCCTCAGACTGACTTTGCTTGGCGCTTCGGCGCTGGCTTTCAATATTTCCGTGGCGTCGGCCGAGGAGGCGCGCCTGCTTGATCCGGTCGAAGTGACGGGGCTGCGCCCGGTCGAGGCCGATCAGGCGACCGTTTCCGTCTCTGTACTGACGGCTGACGAACTTGCCGCGCGCGCCTCGCCCAATCCGGCGGACCAGCTGCGCGGCGTGCCGGGAGCGGCGGTATCGCGCTCGGGCAGCCTCGGCGGGCTGACGCAGGTGCGCTTTCGCGGGGCCGAGGCGAACCATACGCTGGTGCTGTTCGAGGGGATCGAGATTTCCGATCCGGTGAATGGCGATACCGATTTCGGGCTGCTGACGGCGTTGCCCGTCGGTCGCATCGAAGTGCTGCGCGGCGCGGCGTCTTCCATCCACGGATCGGACGCGATTGGCGGCGTGGTGTCGATTGACGCCGCGCGGGCGGTGGGCGTCTCGGGCTTTGCCGCAGGCGGCAGTTTCGGCACGGGCCAGGGCGCGCTTGGCTGGAGCGGCGATGCCTTTGGCGGCGTGATCTCGGGACTGACGACTGACGGCGTGGACGCGGCCGGGACGGGCGGCGAGAAGGACGGCTCGGACGCGTTGTCCGGTCTGCTGACGGGGAGATTTGATCTGGGGGCGGACTGGTCGCTCTCGCTGGTCGGGCTCGCGCGCCGGGCGGATTCGGATTTTGATACGGATACGGACTTTGACGGGCTGCTGGATGATGTGGACCGGCGCACCGAGGCGCAGCAGCGCCTCGTCGGCGCGGCGCTGGCCGGTACGCTGGGGCCACTGGACCATGTGGTGCGGGCGAGCTTCAACGAGGTGGACCGGGACAATTTCGCCGATGGCGCCATCACGGATGTGGCGAAGGGGCAGCGCACCAGGGTGAGCTGGTCGCCGAGCTATAAGGCGGGCGCGCACCGGCTGACCGGGCTCGTGGATTTCGAGCGCGAAACGTATGAGCGCTCGGATGTGCAGTTCGGCGGGGCGACGGATGCGGACGAGGCGTTCGAGTCTGTGTCGTTTGCCGGTGAGTACTGGCTGACGGCCGGCGCGTTCGATCTCGCGGCCTCGGTGCGCCATGACGACAATAGGGGCCGGTTCGACAATGCGACGACCTGGCGTCTCGGCGCGGGCTATGCGCTGGGCAGCGTGGGCGGGCGCGTACGGGCTTCGGTTGGCACGGGGATCAAGAATCCAACGTTCACGGAGCTTTACGGCTTCTTCACCGGCAGCTTCATCGGCAACCCGGACCTGAAGCCGGAAGAGTCGCAGGGCTGGGAGATCGGTTGGGAACAGGCCATCGGCGGCGTCAGCTATTCGGCGACGTATTTCGATGCGAATCTGGAGAATGAAATCTATACGGCGTTCAATCCCGACTTCACGTCGACCGCACTAAACCGGGCGGGCGAGAGCGAGCGGAGCGGCGTTGAGCTGGCCGGGCGTTGGCAGGCGTTTTCGAACCTCTCGTTGGCGGGCCAGGCCACGCTCTTCGACTCGCAGGATGATACGGGGGCGGACGAAATCCGTGTGCCGGAGATGACAGTGTCGGTTTCGGCGGACTGGCAGGTGCAGCCGGACGGGCTGCGGCTCGGTCTCGCGCTCGACCATGTGGGCGAGCAGGGGGATTTCGATTTCGGACCTTTCCCGTCGCGCCTCGTCGCGCTGGAAGCTTATACGCTGGCCTCTCTGACGGCGGAATATCCGGTCACGGAACGTCTCGCGGTCACGCTGCGCGGGGAGAACCTGCTGGACGAGACGGCCACTGATGTGTTCGGCTATAATGGGCCGGGCGCCGGCGTGTTTGTGGGGCTGAAGCTGAGATGAAGCCGGGGCTTGCCGCCTTTTTCATGATCGTGCTGGCTGGTTTCGCGCAGGCGGAGCCGGCCCGTCCGACGCTCGTGTCGCTCGACTATTGCGCGGATCAGTTCGTGTTGGCGCTGGCCGACCGCGAGCAGATCCTGGCGGTGTCGAAGGATGCCGAGCGCCGGTTCAGCCATTTGCGGGCGAAGGCGGCGGGCATTCCCAAGGTGCGCGCGGCGGCGGAGGATGTCATTGCGCTGCAGCCGGATGTCGTCGTGCGCAGTTTTGGCGGGGACGAGCGGGCGCTGGAGTTCTATCAGCGGTTCGGCATCCGCACCGTGCAGCTCGGCTATGCGGACGATGTTCAGGGTACGGTGGATGTGCTGCGGGCCGTGGCGGCGGAGATCGGGCAGGGCGTGCGCGCCGAGGCGCTGATTGCAGCGATGCCGGGCGCGGCGGCGGAGACGGGGCGTTCGGCGCTGTATGTGACGCCGGGCGGGGTGAGCGCGGGCCAGGGCACGATGATCGGCTCGATCATGGCGCAGGCGGGCCTCTCGAATGCGAATATCGGTGAGGGCTGGACGGACCTTCCGCTAGAGCGGCTGGTGCAGGCGCCGCCGGCGTTGATGCTGACGGCGTTCTTCGGGTTTGACGATGACGCGACGGACCGCTGGTCGGTGTCGCGGCATCCGGTGATGCGTCGGTTGATGGCGGGCGCGCAGGTCATCGCGATGGATGAGTCGCGCATCTCGTGCCCGGCCTGGCTGGTGGCGGATGAGGCGCAGGCAATTGCGAAGGCGCTGAAATGAGCCGGCTGACGTTGATCCTTGGGCTGATCGCTGCGGCGCTGCTGGCGGTGTCGGCGCTCGTGGGCACCGCGCCGGTTTCGCTGGGTGACAGTCTGGCTGCGTTGGCCGGGCAGGGCGACGCGGCGACGCGGACGATCCTGTGGGAAATCCGGTTGCCGCGGGCGGCGGCGGCGTTTGCGGTGGGCGCGGCGCTCGGGCTGGCGGGGGCGGGATTGCAAGGGCTGCTGCAGAACCCGCTGGCCGAGCCGGGCGTGCTGGGGGTTTCGGCCTTCTCCGCGCTGGGGGCTGTGATCGCGATCTTCTTCGGACTCACGGCGGCGAGCAGTTTTGCAGTGCCTGTTGCGGCCATCCTGGGTGCGGGCGTCGCGACTGTGTTGCTCGCCGCTGCGGCGATGCGGGGGGCGGGGAGCGTGACGCTCTTGCTGATCGGCATCGGCCTTTCCGGTTTTGCCGGGGCGCTGATGTCGCTGGCGCTGAACATGGCGCCGAACCCTTACAGCCTGTCGGACCTCGTGAACTGGATGATGGGGTCGGTGGCGAACCGCTCGTGGGCGGATCTTGTGCTCGCGGCGCCGGCGCTCGCGATCGGTGCGGCGCTGGTGCTGGTGGCGGGGCCGGGCCTCAGGGCGCTGAGCCTCGGCGACGAGACGGCGGCGAGCCTCGGGGCGGACCCGAAGCGGACGCGGCTGCTGGTGATCGGCGGCACGTCGCTGCTCGCAGGCGCGAGTGTTGCGACGGCGGGGACTATCGGGTTCGTCGGCATCGTGGCGCCGCACGTGTTGCGGCCGTTCGTGGGGCATGATCCGCAGCGCCTGCTGGTGCCGTCGGCGCTGTTTGCGGGGATTGTGCTGCTGGTGGCGGACATTGCGATCCGGGTGTTGCCGTTCCAGCAGGAGCTGAAGCTGGGCGTGGCGGCGGCGCTGATCGGTGGGCCGGTGTTCATCTGGATTGCGGCGCGGATGGGGAGGTCGTTCTCATGATCTCCGTGAACGGACTGTCGGTATCGCTCGGTGGGCGGCGTGTGGTGGAAGATGTTTCTTTCGCGCTGGGCGCTGGCGAGTTTGCGGCGCTGACCGGGCCAAACGGCGCGGGCAAGAGTACGGCGCTGAAGGCGCTGGCGGGGGTGGCCGCGGTGGAAGCTGGGCGCATCGAGATCGGCGCCGCACCGGCGGCCTCGCTGAACGCGCTGGCGCGGGCGCGGCGGGTGGCCTGGCTCGCGCAGACGCGGCCGGTGGCGTGGAACCTCCGCGTCGAGGATGTCGTCTCGATCGGGCGGTTTACCGAGGCGCCGGCGGCCTATGACCGGATGGGCGCGGAAGGCCGGGCGGCGGTCGACGGCGCGCTGGCGAAGGCAGACGCGGCGCATCTGGCCGGCCGGGCGTTCCAGGCGCTGTCGGGCGGCGAGCAGGCGCGGGTGCACCTCGCGCGGCTGTTGGCGAGCCCGGCGCCATGCCTGCTGCTGGACGAGCCCTGCGCGGCGCTGGATATCGCGCATCAGCTGTCGCTGATGGAGACGCTGGCGGCAGAGGCGGCGGCGGGGCGGACGGTTCTGGTGGTGCTGCACGACCTCGAACTGGCTGCGCGCTATTGCCGGCGGGTGTTGGTGATGGAGGCGGGGCGGCTGGTGGCAGACGGCGCGCCGGGCGAGGCGCTGTCCGCCGAAGTGCTGGGGCGTGTGTTCGGGGTGCAACGGGGCGCCGATGGCGCACTTTTTCGCGGGCCGCGTTAGTCAAGGTTTAGGGATAACGGGGTAGGGTTGCGGCTTGATCACGAGGCCGGCCTGACATGCAGTCCAATCCGAAACCCAAGGAAAGCGGGCAGACTCCGGCGCGAACGCCGGATGCGGCGCCGGTGGCGGATGTCACCGGTGTGGACGCCGGCGCGCCCGGGATTGCCCATGCGTCGCCGGCGCGGGCGTTGCAGAACCGTCTCGTCCGGGAACTCACCCAGCCGAACCGGCCCTGGCTGTGGCATTCGGCCGGACTGGTCCTGACCGCGATCCTGGCGCTCTGGATTGTGGGCGTGTTGCTTGACGCGGGTGTCTGACCCGGCCCCGCTGGCGGGTGATTTGCTAGACACTTCCAATGGCCGCTTTATAGGCAAGCCCCAATCAGGAGCGAATTGATGCGTATCAGGAAAGCCGTATTGCCGGTGGCCGGGCTTGGCACACGGGTTCTGCCGGCGACCAAGGCCATTCCGAAGGAATTGCTGCCGGTCGTGGACCGGCCGGTGATTCAATATGTGGTCGACGAGGCCCTGGAGGCCGGGATCGAACACATCATCTTCGTGACCGGCCGGGGCAAGGGCGCCATCGAGGACTATTTCGACCACTCCTATGAGCTGGAAGCGCAGCTGAAAGCCAAGAACAAAACCGATATCCTGGCGGCGGTCGAGGCTTCGCGCCTCCCGGCCGGCGCTTCCAGCTTCGTGCGCCAACAGGCGCCGCTGGGGCTGGGGCACGCCGTCTGGTGCGCGCGCGACGTGATCGGCGACGAGCCCTTCGCGGTTCTGCTGCCGGACGTGATCGTCAAGGGCAAGCCCTCGGGCCTGAAACAGATGGTGGACGCGTTCGGCAAGGTGGGCGGCAATATCATTGCGGTCGATCCGGTTCCGGAAGACCGCGTCTCGTCCTACGGTGTGATCGCGCCGAAGTCGCGCGACGGGCGGCTGATCGCGATGTCCGGCATGGTCGAGAAACCGCCGCGCGAGAGTGCGCCGTCGAACCTGGCGATCACCGGGCGCTACATTCTCCAGCCGGAAATCTTCGGCCTGCTGGAAAAGCAGGGCGCGGGTGCGGGCGGCGAGATCCAGCTGACCGATGCCATGGCGCGGCTGATGGAGCTGCAGGACTTCTACGCCTACGAGTTCGAAGGCTCCGTCCATGATTGCGGCAACAAGACCGGGTATTTCGAAGCGGTGCTCGCGCACGCGCTCGACAATCCGGACACGGCCGCGTTTGCGCGCGATCTGGTCCAGCAGGCCGCCGGCAAGCTCTAGACGGCGCTTGCCGAAATCGTACGCGTTAAGACTTTTCCTCCGGAATCGCCCGTAAAACCGGCATCGCGGCCAAAACGGTTAGCGCGTTCTTAAAGAAGTCCTGCGAATTTTGCGGTGAGCAAGAAGCTTGTGGCATGCGGAAATGGGTGGTCTGGCGGGCGCGCCGGCCAGCGCGCTCCGGCTATTCCGCTTCCTGTGAACGTTACCGCCGGCTGACCGGCATCCCGCGAACATCTATGGAGAAAGATTATGTCGCAAACTGCTTATCTGGTTTCGTGCGAAGTGATGTGCGGCGAGGGCAGCGACGGCGCCCTCGCCGGTATGGAACACGCCTTCATGGTCGTGGGCGTGAACGCGTCCAGCGAAGAAGACGCCGTCTCGAAAATCGAAGCCGACTTTGAAGAGCAGGGCTACGGCCTCGTTGAAGTCGAGTGGATGTGCGAAGCCGCGAAAATGGAATGGGAAGACGCTGAAGGCGAAGCTGAAGGCAAGGACATTATCGCCCGCCTCGCCGCCGAGCCGAACGACGTGATCCACGGCGAACTCTATGACGCGGGCGAAGAGGTCAGCGCCGCCGCCTGAGCCCCCTTTCGTTCCACACAACAAGCCAATCCTTCTGCGGCCACTCCATCGAGTGGCCGCTTTTCTTTTGGCACGGACCGTGCAGTATTCGCCTTGCACTGCAGTTTGGAAGCCGGTCCGGATTGGCTTGAATTATGACAATCAGTTAGCGGGATGGCGGCCCTTGGGGGACGCAGGGCTGCCGACGCGGGGGCAAGCTCGCCGGGAAACCGGCGGGCTTTTTCGATTGTGCGGCGGCGCCGGGCGGATAAACAGGCGCGCATGACAGACCAGCCCATCCTTCCAGACTACGATGACGTGTGTGCCGCAGCAGAGCGCGTGCGCCGCTATGTGCGCGAGACGCCGGTGCTGACGCATGGGGCGATCGATGCGGCGGCGGGCGCGCAGGTGTTCGTGAAGGCGGAATGCCTGCAGGTGACCGGCAGTTTCAAGATGCGGGGCGCGGCCAACCGGCTGGCGCAGATCCCGTCAGAGGATCGCAAGGCGGGCGTGGTGGCGTTCTCGTCCGGCAACCATGCGCAAGGCGTGGCGCGGGCGGCGCGGCTGATGGGGATGCCGGCGGTGATCGTGATGCCGGCGGATGCCCCGCAGGTGAAGATTGCCGGCGTGAAGGCGGATGGCGGCGAGGTGGTACTGTTCGACCGCGATACCGAAAGCCGCGAAGAGATCAGCCAGCGGATTGCGGCGGAGCGCGGCGCGGTGGTGGTGCCGAGCTATGACGATGCCCACATCATTGCCGGGCAGGGCACGGCGGGGCTGGAATTTGCGCGGCAGACGGCGGCGAGCGGCGAGGCGCTGGACGCGCTGATCTGCTGTACGGGCGGGGGCGGACTGATCTCGGGGATCGCGCTGGCGTTCGAGCGGCTGTCGCCCGCAACGCAGATCTGGACAGCGGAGCCTGAAGCGCATGATGACTGGGCGCGCTCGCTTGAGGCGGGCGAGATCCTCGCCAACGCGCCGGGCACGCGCTCGATCTGCGATGCGATCCTGACGCCGCAGCCGGGCAAGCTGACCTTTGCGATCGGCCAGCGGCTATTCGCGGGCGGGCTGCGGGTGAGCGACGAGGACGTGAAGGACGCGGTGCGCGCGGCGTTCCGGCATCTGAAGATCGTGGCCGAGCCGGGCGGCGCGGCGGCGCTGGCAGCGGCGCTGCACCGGTTGCCGGAAGCGCTGAAAGGCAAGCGCGTCGGCGTGCTGGTGACCGGCGGCAATGTCGATACGGCGGACTTCGCGCGTATCCTTTCCGAGCGCAGTTGAGATCGGCCTGAAAAAGGCCCGCTTCACGCCGTATAGTGCTCCCATGAGCACACCCATCTACTGCGCCATCGGCGACATTCATGGCGAGCTGGAGCGGCTGAAGGACCTTCACGCACAAGTGCTGGACTATGCGGGGCAGACATTTCCCGGCCAGCCGTTGCAGGTCATCCACCTCGGCGACCTGATCGACCGGGGACCGGCCTCCTGCGGGGTGATCGACTACCTGATGGAATTCGAAGCGCAGGTGTCGCCGCGCCCCATCACGCTGCGCGGCAATCACGAACAGATGATGATCGATGCTGCCGGGTCGAGCGACAAGGACTCCGCCGAGTGGCGGGTGTGGCTCATCAATGGCGGGCAGGAGACGCTGGAGAGCTATGTCGGCCAGCCCAAGCCCGTGATGAAGCGCCACCTGACCTGGCTCAGAACCTTGCCGACGCTGCATGAGGCGCAAGAGGCAGGGCTTGTGTTCGTGCATGCCGGTGTCGATCCGGACCGGTTTCCGGCGTGTGGCGAGAAGGTGCACATGTGGACGCGGCGGCGCGAGTTCCTGGATCCGCGCTGCTGGACGGCGCCGCGCCTGAAGCGCCAGCGCGTGGTACACGGACATACGCCGACGCGGGACTCATTCCCGGAATCGGTGGCGGGCGGACGAAGGCTTAACATAGACACCGGCGCTGTTTACGGTGGGCGGCTCACGGCGGCGCTGCTGAGGGCCGGGGAGCCGGACCTGTTCTTCCACACCTGATTCTCGGTCCTGTTGCAGCAGCGAGGCATCCGGGCTTTCGGAGATCAGATTTAAACCAAGTGGAAACCTCACGTTTCTGCGTGGTTAACGGCATGTTCCGTCCCCGGACGAGATTCGCCTGCGAACCTTCAACAGGCTTTATCCCCCGCGCGTTAATCCTGAACCCTGAAGACAGCCGAACGCTGTCCGCAGGAGGGCATTCAGAATGAAAGCGGCACCGCTCATCAGCCTCGGCGTCTCGGTTGCACTCGGTGCCGGCGCCATCTTCTTCGGCCGCGCCTTCATGTCCGGCGAGGCGCCGGACGCACAGGCGAGTGTTGTTCCCGCGATGGCGATGACGACCGTGCTGGTGACTACCTCCACGGTGGAGCCGGGCGCGATCATCGATCCGAAATTCGTCAAGGAAGTTGAATGGCCGGAGCGGGCAGTGCCGGAAGGCGCTCTCCAGAACGTGTCGGAGCTTGGCCCGAAGGCCTATTCGCGCGGGCTTATGGTGCCGGGCGAGCCTTTGCTGCTTCCGAAAATCGACACGACAGGTTCGGTTCTGACGCTCGCGGCGGCGATCACGCCGGGCATGCGGGCGGTCTCGATCGTCGTGCGCAACGATACCGGCGTGTCGGGCTTCGTGCTGCCGGGCGACCGGGTGGATGTCAACGAGTTCATGTCGCTGGAAGACGCCGGCAGCGGGCCGGAAGGGGCGCGCGTGTCGGCTGACATCCTGGCGCGGCCTGTGCTGCGGCATGTGAAAGTGCTGGCGGTCGACCAGTCGTTCGAAACCAATCTTGAAGGCGCCAAGCCGTCGCAGACCGTGACGCTGGAAGTGACACCGGACGACGCGCTGGCGCTCGGCGCGGCGAGCCAGCGCGCTGCGCTCGGCCTCGCTTTGATCAGCCGCGACGAGGAAGCGATGGTTGCCGCGATCACGCCGGACAAGAAAGTTGAAGTGAAGCGCGTGGTGCAGCCCGCCACCGTGCGCCGCGCGCCGGTGAACACCACCGTGCGCGTGATCAACGGTGAAAGTGATGTCGAAGTCTCGGCGCCGATCGCGCGGACGGAAACCGCGACAGGGGAGAAACGCTGATGCGCCTGAAACATCTTCTGGCCGCGGGAGCGGCGTGCCTTTGCCTCACACTTCCGGTTTCGGCCTGGACGCAGCGCTCTGCCGCAGATGGCGCCGAGCGGCTTGAAGTGCGGCGCGGACAGTCGGCGGTGGTTGAAGCAGACGCGGCGTTTGCGACGATCGTCGTTGCGGATCCTGAAATCGCCGAGGCGATGGCGACGTCGAACCGGTCCTTCTTCCTGCGCGGCAAGCAGCCGGGCACGACGACCGTGCTGGTTTACAACGCGGCGGGCGCGATTGCGGAGCTGATCGAAGTCGAGGTGAAGCTCGGCCTCGAGGAGCTGCGCGCTGATCTCAAGCGCCTGCTGCCGGGCGAGCCGATTGATGTCTACCCCGTGCATGACGGCGTGTTCCTGGATGGGCGGGTCACGACGGCGGCGGCGGCGGAAATGGCGCTGCAGGTGGCCGAGCGATATGTGCCGGGCGGCGTGGCAAACGGGCTGTCGGTCGGGCAGAGCCAGCAGGTGATGCTGGAAGTGCGCTTCCTCGAGGCGAGCCGCAGCGCGGTGCGCGAGATCGGCTTTGGCAATTCGATCGACGCGAACGACTTCCAGACCTCCACGGAAAGCGGCACGGTGTCCGGCCTTGCAGCGAAGACGGTCGCGCTGTTCACGAATGTCGGCGGCGAGAACATCGATGTGCAGATCCGCGCGCTTGAAGAAAAGGGCGTGATCCGGACGCTGGCTGAGCCGAACCTCGTGGCGCTGTCGGGCGACACCGCAAGTTTCCTGGCGGGCGGCGAGTTCCCCATCCCGGTGGCCAGCCGGGACAACGAGATCACCATCGAGTTCAAGAAGTTTGGCGTCAGCCTCGACTTCACGCCGACCGTTCTGGGCGACGGTTTGGTGAACCTCCGTGTACGTCCGGAAGTCTCGTCCATTGACCGGGCGAATGGCATCCGCACGTCCAGCATCGAGATTCCGGGCATCTCTGTGCGCCGGGCCGACACGACCGTGGAGCTGCATGACGGGCAGGCGTTTGCGGTCGCGGGACTGCTGCAGAACAACTATTCCAACGATGTGCGCCAGACACCCTGGCTTGGCAATGTGCCGATCCTTGGCTCGCTATTCTCGTCCAAGCGCTTCCAGCGCAACGAGAGCGAATTGGTGATCATCGTCACGCCGCGCCTGGTGCAGCCGATGTCGCATCCCGACCAGCTGGCCTCGCCGCTGGATGCCTTTGCCGAGCCGTCCGAGAGCGAGCTGTTCCTGCTCGGCAAGACGGCCGGCCTCGAAACAGACCTGTCAGGGAACTGATCATCATGAAAAACTCGAAGAAACTTGCGCTGCTGATGGCTTTTGGACTTCTTGGCGCCTGCGCCTCCGTGGACGCACAGGACCGTTTCCTGCTCGGCGAGGCCAAGCGGGCGAACGTGGCGGCGCAGGCCAGCCGGGATGTGAACCTGCCGAACTCGAAAACGGTGGACTCCACCTCCGGCGTGCGCGCCGTCAACGCCATGAAGGCGCTCAACGAAGGCCAGACCAGGGAACTCGCCAGCACCAGCACCGGGGGCGGCGAATAATGCAATCCTCCGCCCAGCTTCAACCTGCGCCGCCGGCGCCCTCGGGGCGTACCGTGCCGTCGATGGCCGTGCTGACCGGTCCCGAGCGGATCGAAGCGTTGAAAGCCGTCTGCCCGGATGTACAGGACCTGTCACAAATGGCCGCGCCGGATGTCGTGATGCGCCATGGCGGCGGGCTGATCCTGATCGAGCAGGGGATGCCGGGCTGGGACCAGCTGCTGCTGCTAATTGCCGTGGAACGTCCATCCACCGCCGTCATCGTCGTCTCCGACCAGCTGCCGGCGCATATGGTCCGGGCTCTGATGAAACTGGAAGCCTGGGATGTGCTGGCTGTTTCGGCCGATGCCGGGGACGTCATGGAGACCGCTGCACGGCTTACCGATGCGCGCACCGAAGCCAAGGGCGGCCCGGCGGACTCTGTCTGCTGGGCGTTCCGGGGCGCCGTGGGCGGAGCCGGCGTCTCTACGCTGGCGATTGAAAGCGCGTTCGCGCTGGCGCGCCTCGTCGGGCCCGGCAAGGTCTGCCTTGTCGACCTGAACCTCGCCGACGGGATGACGGCGTCTTTCCTTGAAGCCGTTCCGAAACTCGACCTGCAGGCGCTGTCGGCGGCGCCGGAGCGTCTGGACGCACGATTGCTTGCGGCCTGGTGCTGGCAGCATGAGAACGGCGTCTCGATCATCGCCTCGCCTCGCAATCCGGAAGCCGACGCCATGGCCAGTGAAGCGGCCATCCTGCGCCTGCTGGACGTGGCCTGCGCCGCATTCCCCTATGTCATCCTCGACATGCCCCGCCACATGATGCCGTGGACAAAATCGGTGATGGCGGCGGTGGATCAGGCCGTGATCGTCAGTGAGCTGACCGTGCCCAGCCTGCACGCCGCCGCCGACATGTGCCGGGATGTGGATGTGCTGCGCGGCGAATGCAGCAAGGCGCGGCTCGTGTTGAACCGTATGTTCCAGAAGAAACAGTTCCGCGCCGGGTTCCCGGTGGATCAGGCGGAGAAGGCGATCGAGCGCAAGATCGACGTGACGGTTACGTCCGATTGGGACGCCGCGCGCACGGCGGTCAATCTCGGCAAGCCGATTGCCAACGTGAAGCCAAAGAGCGCGCTGGTCCTCGACGTTGACGGTATGGTCCGCAAGTTCGCGCCGGACGGCATGATCGAGAATTCCCAGACGACAAGGTCAACCAAGAAGGCACGTTCATGAGCCGTTTCGGATTTACGCCCGCCGTCAAGAAGGAGGAGCCGGTGGTTGCGGCGACGCCCGTCGCCGGAACCGCCTCCAACATGCGCTCCAAGCCGGAGTCTGCGGGGTTCGACCTGCTGGATGCAAAGCTCCGTGTGCATGCAAAGCTGATCGACGAGCTCGACCTCTCGGCCCTCGACAAAATGGATGACGAGACGATGCGCCGCCGCGTGCGCGGTATCATCGGCGAGATCATCCGCAAGGAAGAGATGGCGCTATCCTCGGCGGAGGAGGCTTCATTTGCAGATGCCGTGATGGACGAGATGACCGGCCTTGGCCCCATCGAACCTCTGCTCAAGGATGATTCCATCGCCGACATCCTGATCAACGGATGCAACCAGGTCTATGTCGAGCGGCATGGCAAGTTGCAGCTGGCCCCGGTCCGGTTCGCCGATAATGATCACCTGCTCCGCATCGTGCAGCGTATCGTGGCGGCGGTCGGCCGGCGCGTGGACGAGAGCCAGCCGCTGGTGGATGCGCGCCTGCTCGACGGCAGCCGCGTCAACGCCGCAGTGTTGCCGATTGCGATTGATGGTCCGCTCGTCTCGATCCGGAAATTCTCCAAGTCGCCGCTGACGATGGACAAGCTGGTGGGCTTCGGCGCCATCCCGCGCCCGGTCGCGGATTTCATCCTTGGTGCGGTGAAGTGCCGGGCTTCCACGGTCATCTCGGGCGGTACGGGTTCGGGCAAGACGACGCTGCTGAACGCGCTTTCGGCGGCGATCAACCCGGACGAGCGTCTGATCACGATTGAAGACGCCGCCGAACTTCAGCTGCAACAGCCGCACGTCGCGCGCATGGAAACCCGGCCTCCGAACATCGAAGGCAAGGGCGAGATCCGGCAGCGTGAACTCGTCAAGAACGCGCTGCGCATGCGGCCTGACCGGGTCATCCTCGGTGAGGTGCGCTCGGAAGAAGCGTTCGACATGTTGCAGGCGATGAACACCGGCCACGAAGGTTCGATGGCGACGATCCACGCCAACAATCCGCGCGACGCGCTGACCCGTCTCGAGCAGATGGTGATGATGGGCGGCATGAAGATATCCGAAGAGGCCATCCGTGGACAGATAGCCTCGGCCGTGAACTTCATCGTGCAGGCGACGCGCCTCTCGGATGGCTCACGCAAGGTCGTCTCGATTGCCGAGATCACCGGCATGGAAGGCTCGGTCGTGCAGCTGCAGGAAATCTTCCGGTTCGAGCGGACCGGCACGGCGGAGAACGGCAAGGTGCTGGGCCATTTCGCGGCGACCGGTCTGCGCCCGAAATTCCTCGACGAGATGGAGCGGCGGGGTGTGCACATGCCGGCGGGCCTGTTCGATCCGTCCAGCAAGTTCTCGTAGGAGGCCGCACGCGTGCCGGGCCTGGCGGACCTCATGAGCTTTGATGCCTCGCTGATCATCCCGGCGATCATGGCGATGGGCGCGGTGTTCATGGCCATCCAGTCCGTCCTCGGATTGGTTTCGAACGCGCAGACGCAGCGGATCGTCAACCGCCGCCTGCAGTTCAAGGAGCGTTACGCGACGCATAACGAGGCGATGATCGAGCTGCGAAAGAGCCGGGGGCTCGACCGTGAGGGCAATCTGGCGATGTCGCTGCGCTGGCTGAACCAGTTGATCGTGCGTTCGGGACTGAAGTTCGAGCCAGCGAAATGGGTCGCCATGTCCGCAGCGGGTTCGCTGATCCCGGCGGGAGCGGCTTGGTACTATGCGGGCGGGCTCTGGGTTGCTGTTCCGGTCTATTTCGCTGGGTTCGCGCTCGCCCCGCTGGTGGTCATCAATCACCTCGCGGCTCAGCGCGCCAAGAAGCTGGCGACGCAACTCCCGGACGCTCTGCAGATTGTCTGCCGCAGCCTTGAGGCCGGGCATCCGGTGGCGACGGCGGTGGCGCTGGTGGCCCGCGAGATGCCGGATCCGATCGGCACGGAGTTCGGCATGACGGCGGACGAGGTGTCCTACGGCATGTCGCTGACCAACGCGGTGCAGCGGATGGCCGAGCGGGCAGGCGATCCGGATGTCGAGCTGTTTGCGGCCACCGTGCGCCTGCAGGAGAAGACCGGCGGCAATCTCACCGAACTGCTGAAGGCGAATACCGATACCATCCGTGGGCGGCAGACCATGCGCCTCAAGGTGCGGGCCGCCTCATCCGAAGGGCGGACGTCCGCGATGATCCTGACTTCGGCGCCGTTCATGGTGATGGGCGCCATCCACATGCTGCGCCCTCAATTCTACGGCAACGTGATCAGTGATCCGCTGATCCAGTATGGCTTCGCGGGGCTGCTGGTGTGGATGATCATCGGCAACATCGTCATGAACAAGATGATCAACTTCAAGATGTGATGCGCGCGCGATGAGCATGTCCTTCCTCTCAGGCCCTGTCGTTCCCGCCGCGCTCTTCGTGCTGGCGATGCTGATCGCGATTCCCGGCGTCGTGTCGTTCCTGCGCAACCGGAAGGCTGACGAAGATGTCAGCCGCCGCCTGACGCGCCGCAATCCGGATGCCATCGACCAGCCCCAGCGCGGCGGCAGCCTGATCGGCCGCGCCGTGATGGGGCTCGCCGACAATGCCGCGCCCACCGAGGGCGAGGAAGTCAACGCGGTGCGCGGCAAGCTCAATCTCGCGGGCTTCACGCAGAAGAATGCCGTCTCGCGCTATTTCGCGGCGCGCTTTATCTGCGTGGTCATTCCGCAGATCGCACTGTTCTTCTCGCTGCCTTACTTTGCCGGCCTGCCGAAATACGCACCCGTCGGCGCCTCCATCCTGCTGGTGCTGATCGGCCTTGCCGCGCCGGGGATGTTCCTTGATGCGCAGATCAAGAAGCGCAGGCAGGCGGCTTCGCTCGGCTTTCCGGACATGATGGACCTGATGGTGGCCTGCGTCGAAGCAGGCCTTAGCCTCGATGCGTCGGTCCAGCGCGTGGGGGAGGAGTTGGAGCTGCGCCACCCGATCATCTCCGGCCATATGCGCACGCTGTCGCTGGAGCTTCGGGCGGGCCGGGCGCGCAAGACGGCGTGGCGCGCTTTTGCCGACCGGTTGGCGCTGGAGGAGGCCGGATCGCTCGCCACGATGCTGCGCCAGGCCGAGGAAATGGGCACCAGCCTCGGCCAGACCCTGCGCGTATTCTCGGCTGACATGCGCCAGCGCCGTATCCTGTATGCCGAGGAAAAGGCCATGGCGCTGCCCGCCAAGCTGACGTTGCCCTTGATTTTCTTTGTGTTTCCCGTCCTTCTGGGCGTACTGACGCTGCCAGCGGTCGTGATGTTGGGCAGAACCCTGCCGTCAACGGGCTAGGCGAAGCGCGGCCAGATTGCTAGGGAACGCGCATGGCAACCTATCTCGAATTCGAAAAACCGATCGCCGAGCTCGATTCCAAGATCGCCGAACTGGAAGCCCTTGCGGCGCGCAAGGATGGTCCGGCGATCACCGACGAGTTGACCAAGCTGAAGACAAAGTCAGCCAAACAGCTGAAGCAGATTTACTCTGAACTCGACGCTTGGCGCATCACGCAGGTGGCGCGCCATCCCGACCGGCCCCACTTTTCAGACTTCATCGGCTCGATCTTCGAGGAGTTCGAGGAACTCGCCGGCGATCGCCATTTCGGCAATGACGAAGCGATCATCGGCGGGCTTGCCCGTTTCCGTGGTCGCTCGGTCGTCATCATGGGCCACGAGAAAGGCCGCACCACTGAGAAGCGCCTGAAGCACAATTTCGGCATGGCGCACCCGGAAGGCTACCGGAAAGCCGTGCGCCTGATGGACCTCGCCGAGAAGTTCAACATGCCGGTCCTCAGCTTCCCCGATACCGCCGGCGCCTATCCCGGCAAGGGCGGCGAAGAGCGCGGCCAGGCTGAAGCAATTGCACGCGGCACGCAGCGCGGGCTGTCGCTCGGCGTTCCGTTCGTGACGCTGGTGATCGGTGAAGGCATGTCCGGCGGCGCCATCGGCATCGCGGCGGCCAACCGTGTACTGATGATGGAGTACGCCATCTATTCGGTGATCTCGCCGGAAGGCTGCGCGTCGATCCTCTACCGCGACTCCTCGAAGGCCAACGAGGCCGCCCAGTCGATGGGCATCACCGGGCCGGACCTTCTGAAACACAGGATCGTCGACAGCATTGTGAAAGAGCCTGTGGGCGGCGCGCACCGCGATCCGCAGCGCGCGATGGCCTCTGCCGCCAAGGCTCTCGATGCTGCGCTGCGCGACCTTGAAGGGCTGACGCCGGCGGAGCTTCGCCGCCAGCGCCGCGACCGGTTCTACGCGATTGGCCGTGAGGGGCTGTAGCGCCCCTCTGCATCCGGTGCGCCGGCATGGCTGAACAGGACTGGATCCGGCGCTACTTCACTCCGCTCGCCACTGCGCCGGGTGCAGCCCGGCTGACCGATGACACCGCCCAGCTGTCACCCGCCACGGGACCCGTCGTCATCACGACCGACGCCATGGTCGAGGGCGTGCATTTCCTCGGCAGTGATCCGATCGACACCATCGCGCGCAAGCTCGTGCGGGTGAACGTGTCCGACATCCTGGCCAGCGGCGCCGAACCGATCGAAGCCTTGCTGACACTCGGCTGGCCGTCCGTTCGGAGCGAAGCCGAACTCGCCGGCTTTGCCGCGGCACTGGGCGACGAACTCGCCCTTTGGGGCGCCTCCCTGATCGGCGGCGACACCGTGACCAATCCCGGCGGCCTGTTTGTCTCCCTGACGCTGACGGGGCGATGCCTCGGCGCTGCACCCATCCGGCGCGGCGGCGCGCAGGCGGGCGACGAGTTGTGGGTGACCGGCGAGATGGGCGGGCCCCGGCGCGGCTTCCTGGCACGCGCGGCGGGTGAGCCCAGCACCTGGATCGCCAGCCTTCTCACGCCCGTTTTGCCGCCTGTGTCTGCGGCGGGTCTTCTGGTCCGCCATGCCTCTGCCGCGATGGATGTGTCCGACGGCTTGCTTGGCGACGCTGGAACGCTGGCAGGGGCGTCCGGAGCGGGGGCCGAGATCGCCCTCGAATCAGTGCCCTATGCCGGCGGAGCTTCCAGTCTGGCTGAAAGGCTCGATCTCGCGACCTGGGGCGATGACTACCAGCTGCTGTTCGCGGCCCGCCCCGAAAACGCTGCCGGTTTGCTTGTGGACGCGCGGGAACTGGGCATCCGGATTTCGCGCATCGGACGGATCCGGGCGGAGCCGGGCCTCGCGGCGACCTTCGAAAATCGCCCCGTTAACCTCCCGGAAACCGTCGCCTACCAGCATGGCTAGTATCGGAATGTCCGTCACTCGCCCATAAAGTGAGCCAAGTTGCACCCTGGGGGGCCGGCTGGCAGGCAGAACCGTCGTTAAAAGACGCCGCAGCCCTGCCTTCGCGGGGCTGACTGGCACTAGGGGTTAGGAAGGAAAGCCGATGACTTGGTACTTACTCGCGCTAGGAGCGGGCTTCCTGTCAGTCGCCTATGGCTACTGGCAGATCACATCCATCATGAAAGCGCCCTCGGGCAATCCGCGCATGATCGAGATCGCTCAGGCGATCCAGGAAGGCGCCAACGCGTATCTCAGCCGCCAGTATCGCACCATCGCCATGGTTGGCGCGGGCGTTGCTGTTCTCCTGTTCTTCCTGCTGGGCTGGAAAGCCATGCTGGGCTTCCTCGTCGGCGCTGTGCTCTCGGGCCTTGCCGGTTTCATCGGCATGCTCGTCTCCGTGCGGGCCAACGTGCGCACCACGGAAGCCTCCCGCAAGGGCCTCAACGAAGGCCTGCAAATGGCGTTCAAATCGGGCGCCGTTACCGGTATGCTCGTGGTCGGCCTCGCTCTCCTGGGTATCGTTGGCTATTACGGCCTGCTGACCGGCCCGCTCGGCCTGTCGCTGACGGATGAAGGCCAGAAACGCCAAATCATCGACGCGCTTGTGTCGCTCGGTTTCGGCGCTTCGCTGATCTCGATCTTCGCCCGTCTCGGCGGCGGTATCTTCACCAAGGGTGCAGATGTCGGCGGCGACATGGTCGGCAAGGTCGAAGCCGGCATTCCGGAAGATGATCCGCGCAACCCCGCCACCATCGCCGACAACGTCGGCGACAACGTCGGCGACTGCGCCGGCATGGCGGCGGACCTGTTCGAGACCTACGCGGTGACGCTCGTCGCCACGATGGTTCTCGGCGGCATCTACTTCGCAGCAACGCCGTACATCGGCGAAATCATGATGCTGCCCCTCGCCATCGGCGCGGTCTGCATCGTCACCTCGATCATCGGCACTTTCTTTGCCACCCTGTCGAAGGGCTCCACGGATATCATGGGCGCGCTCTACAAGGCGCTCATCGTTACCGGCGTTCTCTCCGTCGGCGGTCTTGCGATTGCCCTCGAAACCGTCCTTCCGGGCGGTCTCGCTGGTACGCTTGACGGTGCCGGCGCCTTGCTTGGCCTCGTCAATCCGGTCACCGGCGAACCTGCCGACATCACCGGCTGGAAGCTCTTCGCTTGCGGCGTGGCCGGCCTCTTCGTCACGCTGCTGATCGTCGTCGTCACGGCCTACTACACGGAGACCAAGTACCGTCCCGTCCGCTCGATCGCGAAAGCCTCCGAGTCCGGCCACGGCACGAACGTCATCCAGGGCCTTGCTGTCTCTCTCGAAGCCACCGCGCTTCCGGCGCTGATCATCATCGGCGGCATCCTGCTGACCTTCAACCTGGCCGGCCTCTACGGCATCGCCATCGCCACCACCACCATGCTCGGCGTTGCCGGCATGATCGTGGCGCTCGACGCCTTCGGTCCGGTCACGGACAATGCCGGCGGCATTGCTGAAATGGCAGAGCTGCCTTCGGAAGTCCGCAAGACAACCGACGCACTCGACGCTGTCGGCAATACGACCAAGGCTGTCACGAAAGGCTACGCGATCGGCTCTGCCGGTCTCGGCGCACTCGTGCTGTTTGCGGCGTATGCAGAAGACCTGAAATACTTCTCGGCCCGCGCCGTCGAAGGTTCGTTCTTCTACAATGTCACCGTCGACTTCTCGATTGCCAACCCCTATGTCGTGGTCGGCCTGCTGTTCGGCGGGCTTCTGCCCTTCGTGTTCGGCGGCATGTCGATGATGGCCGTGGGCCGCGCAGCTCAGTCGGTGGTGGAGGAAGTCCGCCGCCAGTTCCGCGAAAAGCCGGGCATCATGCTGGGTACGGAGAAGCCGGACTATGGCCGCGCCGTGGATATGCTGACCCAGGCGGCGATCAAGGAAATGATCGTTCCGTCGCTTCTTCCGGTGCTCTCGCCCATCGTGCTCTTCGTCGCGATCTACCTGATCGCGGGTTCGGGCGCGGCGCTTGCCTCGGTTGGCGCCATGCTTCTCGGCGTGATCGTGACCGGCCTGTTCGTGGCCATCTCGATGACCTCGGGCGGCGGCGCATGGGACAACGCCAAGAAGTACATCGAAGACGGCCACCATGGCGGCAAGGGCTCCGAAGCCCACAAGGCTGCCATCACGGGCGATACGGTGGGTGACCCCTACAAGGACACCTCCGGCCCTGCCGTGAACCCGATGATCAAGATCACCAACATCGTGGCGCTCCTGATGCTCGCCGTGCTCGCGCACTAGACATCCGGATACGGATCAAACGAAAGCCCCGGAACTTCGGTTCCGGGGCTTTTTCGTTTTAAGCTGAATTTTAGCGCCGGAATTACTGGCCCTGGCGTCCCGTCGGGTTGCCGGGTGTCGCTTCGTCGGTGTTCGGCAGGCGGACGCTGCCGACCGTGCCGAAGATCTGTTCCCAGAGGCCAAGCTCGCGGCCGCGTGTGGAAGTCTCGCGCGCGGCATAGCTGATCACCTGGCCATCTTCCTGCGTGTAGCGCAGGACTTCATCGACCTTGTCATCTTCGCTGAAACGGATGGCGGTGATCACGCGCTCGGCGACCTTCGGCTTGTAGAAGGCCAGGCGTTCCTGCACGTCCGAGATGTAGAACCAGGTGTTGGTGTCGAACAGGCCCTTGGTCGAGGGCGATCCGAGCTGCGCCGTCACCGACGAGCGGGTATCTTCACCCGGCTTGATGTCGTAGGGCTGGACTTCGTCCGGGATGTAACCGTGGAAATCGCGTGCGGGCGTAAGGCACGCCGTCAGGGGCAGCGCGAGCAGGCTGACCGCCAGGATGGCACTTTTACGCATGGAGTCACTCCGGATGGGCTTTGACGTGTGAACTAGCGGCAGGTAACCGGGCTTGGCAAGCATGGGAGTACACCCTTGACGGCATTTTCGGGCAATTGGTTCCAGCGCCGTTCAGCGCGCCGGAAGGCTGCGGCTGAGGCCTATCGCGGCCTGCTGCGCCACGCGCTGGAGCCGGAATTCTATCTTTCCGGCGGTGTGCCGGACACCTTCGAGGGCCGGGCCGGAATGGTGACGGTCCTGACCAGCCTGGCCTGCGCGCGCCTGAGCCGGATCGAGGGTCCGGAGCCGGCGCGGTTGATCCTGCGGCTCGATGAGCTGGTGCTTGACGGGTTCGATGCCGCCTACCGGGAAAAGGGCGTCGGGGATGCCTCGATTGCCCGGAAAGTCCGCAAGCTGGCGCAAGGCCACGCGGGCCTGGGAAAGGCCCTGTTTGCCGCCCTGACGGGGGCAGAGGGGGCCGAGCCCATCGACGCCATCCTGCGCCGCAACGGGGTCGCCCGGCCGGAAAAGGCCGGCGCGCTGGCCGAATCGGTGCGGACCCTCAGCGCTCATCTCGCGGGGCAGCCGGATAGCGAAATTCTCCACGGCCGGTTCAACTGGATCGGCGCAACCGCCGGGCAGGGCGCCGCGCAACGCTGACATGCGCCGCACGTCGCCCGTTGCCTTGCCCCCCGGCGACGCTTAAACCACGGCAAAATACGTAGATCTGGCCACTCATGCAGGCACAGGACCGGATGAACCCCTCGCAGACGCTTTCGATAGACGCCATGGGCGGAGACAATGCGCCGCGCATCGTCGTCGACGGGGTTGCCGAGTTCCTGGAAAGCCGCCCGAACATGAAGGCGCTGCTGCACGGCGACGAGGCGCAGCTCGCGCCCCTGATGGCCGGCCGCGCCGTGCTGCAAGCCCGCGCCACGCTGGTGCATGCCGCCGAAAAGATCACCAGCGACATGAAACCCAGCCAGGCCCTGCGCCGCGGCAAGGGCACGTCGATGTGGAACGCCGTCGAGGCGATCCGGGACGGCAAGGCGGGGGCGTCTGTTTCGGCCGGCAATACCGGCGCGCTGATGGCGATGTCGATGCTGATCCTGCGCAAGATGGACGGCGTGCACCGCCCGGCGATGACGGCCGTCTGGCCGACGCTGCGCGGTCGCACGGTGGTTCTGGATGTCGGCGCCAATGTCGAGGCCGACGCCCAGCAACTCGTCACCTTCGCGATCATGGGCGAAGCCTTCGCACGCGCCACTCTCGGTATCGCAAAGCCGACCGTTGGCCTGCTGAACATCGGCTCGGAAGAGATGAAGGGCCATGAGGAAGTGCGCGAAGCGCACGAGTGGCTGCGCGCGGCCGGACTTGATCTGGATTATCGTGGTTTCATCGAAGGAGATGATATCTCGATGGGGATGGTCGATGTCGTCGTCACGGACGGCTTCACCGGAAACGTTGCCCTGAAAACAGGCGAAGGTGTCGCCCGGATGCTGGCCAGCCACATGCGGGAGGCATTCACGGAAAGTTTGATGTCGAAAGCGGGCGCCGTGCTTGCGATGAACGGCCTGAAGCGCCTCAAATCGCTTATGGATCCAAGCAACGTGAATGGCGGCGTCCTGCTCGGCCTCGGCGGCATTTCGGTGAAGAGCCATGGCAGCGCCGATGCGCGCGGGTTCGCCCGGGCGTGTGAAATGGCTGCCGATCTGGCCGCCAGCGATTTCCAGGGCGAGATCGCAGCGAACCTCGGAAAAATTGGAACCGGCGGCGTCGCGGCCTGACGGCGGCACGCTGGATCGAAAGGAAGGATGAGGATGGCGCGGCGCAGTTTTATTCTCGGTACCGGCAGCTACCTGCCCGAACGCGTACTGACCAACAAGGAACTCGCCCTGATGGTCGAGACCTCCGATGAGTGGATTCAGGAACGCACGGGCATCCGCCAGCGCCACATCGCCGCTGATGGCGAAGTCACGTCCGACATTGCCACCGCCGCCGCACGCCGGGCGCTGGCCGCCGCCGGCATCGACGCATCCCAGATCGACCTGATCGTACTCGCCACGACGACTCCGGATCGCACATTCCCCGCCACGGCCACCGCCGTGCAGGCGAAGCTCGGCATCACGGGCGGCGCGGCGTTTGACGTTCAGGCCGTCTGTTCGGGTTTCCTGTTCGCGCTCGCGACCGCCGATTCCATGCTGAAGCAGGGCCTGTTCAAGCGGGCGCTGGTGATTGGCGCCGAGACGTTCACGCGCATCATCGACTGGTCGGACCGGGGCACCTGCGTCCTGTTCGGCGATGGCGGCGGAGCGGTGGTGATCGAAGTGCGCGTGGGCGAATTCGCCGACGACGAAGGCATCATCACGCACCATATCCGCACCGACGGCTCGAAGTCGGATCTCCTCTATGTTGATGGCGGCGTCAGCTCCACCGGCACGATCGGGCATGTCCGGATGGAGGGAAACCGCGTCTTCAAACATGCCGTTGCCAACATCTCCTCGGCCATCGAAACGGTGCTCGCCGAGACAGGACTGACGTCTGCGGACATCGACTGGTTCGTGCCCCACCAGGCCAACAAGCGCATCCTGGACGGCGTCGCGAAGAAGCTGAACATCCCGGAAGAGAAGGTCGTCATCACCGTCGACCAGCATGCCAACACCTCGGCGGCGTCCATTCCTCTGGCGCTCGACCACGCTGTCCGAACCGGGCGCGCCAAGCCTGGTGACCTCATCCTTTCGGAAGCGATGGGCGGCGGCTTCTCCTGGGGCGCCAGCCTCTTCCGTCTCTAGACCTGACGGCCTGTTCCAGATTTCACTAACGCGTACGCTAGGAATTCGTTAAGATACCGGGCTTAGGCTTTCATGAAAGGCGAATGGGCACATGAGCAACGAGACCGTTACCCGGGCTGAAGTCACCGATGCCATCGTCCGCGAAGTCGGCGTGACCCGTCAGGAATCGGCGGACCTTCTCGACCGCACCCTCGAACTCATCGGCGCCGCGCTCGAGCATGAGGAAGAGGTGAAGCTCGCCCGCTTCGGCAACTTCGTCGTGCGCTCCAAATCTGCCCGCGAAGGGCGCAATCCGAAGACCGGCGAAGAGGCCCCCATCGCGGCCCGCCGGGTTGTCACCTTCCGTCCGTCGCCGATGCTCAAGTCGCTCGTCGGCCGCGACTGAACCTGTCCAGGATGACCGAATGACCGCACTCAAATCCCGGATCGAAAAGTCGTCCACTGCCTTCCGGTCGATTGGTGAAGCGGCCAGCGAGCTCGGCCTCGAAACGCATGTGCTGCGATACTGGGAAACGCGTTTCCCGAAAGACATCCGCCCGATCAAGCGCGACGATGGCCGCCGCATGTTCCGACCGCAGGACATGGATGCGCTGCGCGCCATCCGCATCCTGGTGCACGAACGCGGCATGACGCTGAAGGGCGCCAAGACGATTCTGGCGGAGCAGGGGATCGAGGCGGTTCTCGCCGGCACAGCCACCTTGTCTGCGGCCACCCTCGAAGCGGTGCCGAGCCCGGCGCGCGAGTTGCAGGCAAGCGTTGCCCGCGCCTTTGCTGCGCCGGATCGCAAGACGCGTCTCGAGGAGGCGCTGCAGGAGCTGACGGACATCAAGGACCGCATCGATGCCGCCCGGGCGCGCAGGGCTGCGTAGGCTTTTTTCCGTCTCTTTCGGACTCCATTTCACGCTGTTTCTGTCTCGCGCTTGCGCGTTTCTTTCTCGCTGTTTCTCGTTTCTTTCTCAGTTATTCTCACTTTTTATCGCGTTCCCCGGACGGGCGCAGGCTGATCCGGCGCGCACGGCTTTCGCCGCGAAGCATCCGTTGCGGGCATAGTGGATGTGCGCGTAGGCGACGTCCTCTCGCTGGAAGCCTTCAGCCAGAAAGCTGGCAAGCTCCGTGCCCTCGAACACGTCACTGCCGACAATGTTCCCCGGCGCATCGAACAGGCGGGCCGAGATCAGCCGTCTCCGGATGGCGAACGGCACGTCGCCTGGGTCGGGCTCGGCTTGCGCTGCATGTTCGCGCACACAGATGGCGTGGCTGGCGCGATAGGGCGTGTCAGTGTCGAGATGCGTGTAGTTGAGCAGCAGGACCGTTTCGCCGGCGACCGCATCCTCAAGGCTGACCCGGCACGGCATGCCTGCGACAGCGTCCGGGTCCATGCGGCGCGCGCGCTGCGCAGCGAGGGCTTCGTCGGACAGGGCGAACAGGCCCTCGAACTCGGACCTGGGCAAGGCAAGGATGCGGAAAGTCATGGGCGGCTCCTGTGGACGTCTGGAGCTGCATCCTGGCGCGCGGGGCGTAGCCGATCGACCCGGTTCTTGCGGTTCGCGTTGAAAGCAGGCGGCCGGAACATGCAGGTTGCAGCGGCGGTAGGGTTTGCCTATACAGCGCGTTCGGTCGGAGCGTAGCGCAGCCCGGTAGCGCACTAGTCTGGGGGACTAGGGGTCGGAGGTTCGAATCCTCTCGTTCCGACCAAAAAAACCCAACAATTCAGCCCAGCACCGCATGCCGCAGCGCCCGGGCGTCCCACAGTGCGTTGTGCTGCACGGCGTCCGTGATTTCGCTGGGGTAGGCCGAGGCATGCAGGAGCCGCAGGGTGAGGTCCGGTATCTTCACCATCTGGCCGGGGGCGATGATCAGGCATTGCATCAGGTGCATCAGGTCTTCCGGCCAGTCGGCGACCACGGTCGGCGCCGGATCGCTGGCGAGGAAGGCCTGGATCGCCCGGCCGAACCGCGCGAGCGGCAGCACGGTGGGCCGCGCGTCCGAGAGGGACAGGAAGGGCAGCACGTGCTCGGCCACCCAGTCATGCGCGTCCATCGCGTTCAGTTCGTCCTCGGGCCGCACGAGGTAGAGCTCACCGGCCTCACTCGAGAGGGCGAGGCTGATGAGCTCTCCGCCGAAGCCGTTGAACTCGCAATCGAGGCAGTAGAGCAAGCGCCCTACTCCGGGGTCGAGAGGTCGACGGAGTCGATCTTGCCGGCCGCCGCGAGGGCGAAGGCGTACTCGATCGCCGTTTCCTTCAGGCCTTCGAACCTGCCCGAGGCGCCGTAATGGCCCGCGTCCATGTTGATGCGTAGGAAGTAGGGGCCGGCGCCCGGGGCTTCGTGGCGCAGCTTGGCGGCCCACTTGGACGGCTCCCAATAGGTGACCCGCGGATCCGTCACGCCGCCGGTGATCAGCATCGGCGGATAGTCGAGCTTGGTGACTTGGTCATACGGGCTGTAGGCGAGGATCGTGTCATACGCCTTTTCGTCCGTGAGAGGATTACCCCATTCCGGCCATTCCGGCGGGGTAAGCGGCAGGCTCTCGTCCGACATCGTATTCAGCACATCGACGAACGGCACCGCCGCGATGATGCCGCCGAACAGCGTGGGATCCATGTTCGCCGCGGCGCCCATCAACAGGCCGCCGGCGGAGCCGCCCTGGCCGATCAGTTTGCCGCGCGTGGTGTAGCCCTTGTCGACAAGGTGCTGACCGGCCGCGATATAGTCCTTGAAGGTGTTGGTCTTCTTGTCGAGCTTGCCATCGAGATACCACTGGTAACCCTTGGCCATCTCGCCGCGCGGATTAACGATGGCGTAGATGAAGCCGCGGTCGACGAGGCTGAGGCGACCGGTGCGGAAGTCCGCCGGGATGGTGATGCCGTAGGAGCCATAGCCGTAGAGCAGCACCGGCGCGGTGCCGTCGACGGGCGTATCCTTGTGGCGCAGCAACGTGACCGGAACCTCCGCGCCGTCCCACGAAGGCGCCATGATGCGCTCGACGACATAGTCGGCCGGGTTGTGGCCGGACGGGACTTCGCGGGTCTTGCGCAGCACACGCTCGCGCGTGTCGAGGTTGTAGTCGATCACCTGGTCGGGCGTGGTCGGCGAGGCATAGTCGAAGCGCAGCACGGGCACGTCGTATTCGTAGCCGCCGGCGAGGCCGAGATCGAACGCTGCTTCATCGAAGCTGATGGCGTGGCTGTCGGTCATGCCCTTCTTGTGGATGACGATGCGGGGCAGGCCGCCTTCGCGTTCCATGAGCGTGAGGTAGTCTTTCTGGGCGTGCGTGCCGAGCAGCAGCGTGCCGGGACGATGCGGGATGACATCCTGCCAGCCGGCGCGCGAGGTGGACGACAGGGGCGCCTTGACCAGCTTGAAGTCCACGGCGCCGTCGGTGTTGGTGGAGATGTAGAAAGCGCCGTCCCAGTGCGTGACCGAATACTGGATGTCTGTTTCGCGCGGCGCGACTGTGCGCAGTTTCGGGTTCAGCTCGTCTGCGGGGAACCAGTGTACTTCGCTGGTCGTGTGTCCGCCGGCGGAGATGAAGATCAACTCTTCGCTTTCGCTGGTTTCAAGGCCGACGAAGAAGCCGGGGTCTTTCTCTTCATAGATCAGCGTGTCGGCGCCGGTTGCGAGGTCGCGCTGGTAGACGGCGGCGGGGCGGTTGTTGGCGTCGCGCAGCACCCAGAAGATCGCCTTGCCGGTCGCGCTCCACTCGAAATCGCCATAGCCATTCTCGATCAGCACGCCGGTGTCTTCGCCGGTCTCGATGTTCTTTACACGGATCTCGTAGAATTCGCTGCCTTTGGTGTCCGTGCCATACGCGAGGTACTTATGGTCGGGTGAGGCTTCGATGTCGCCGAAGGCGAAATAGTCCTGGTCCTTGCCCATCGCGTCGCCGTCGAGAAGGATCGTCTCCTCGCCGGCGCCGGTGAAGGCGTCCGCTGCCGGCTTGCGGGCGTAGACGGCATACTCGCCGCCTTCGCGGAAGCGCGTGTAGTAGGCCCAGCCGCCATGGATCGACGGAACGGAGCTGTCGTCTTCCTTGATGCGGCCGCGCATCTCGTTGAACAGCTCGTCGCGCAGCGCGGTCGTCGTGTCTTCGACGCGCGCTTTCGTGTAGGCGTTCTCCGCTTCCAGATAGCCGCGGATTTCCGGCTTCAGCAGCGACGGATCGCGCATCACTTCCTGCCAGTTCTCGTCCTTCAGCCAGTTGTACGGATCATTGCGCGTGCGGCCGAGCTGCGTGATCTCATGGTCCACCCGGGCGGCGACCGGCGGCTCCGGCAGGCTCGCGGTATCAGCCGACAGCGTGGCAGGCTCGGTCGTGTCTTTGGTCATCATACATCCGGAAAGCAGGGTCGTTGCGGCCACGAGGCCGGCGACGTGAACAACAAGGCGCATGGAAGGCTCCGCTTATCGATAAACGCGACAGTGGATCACGCCGGCGGGACCTGTCCAGCGTTTATTCGGAGGGCTTGAAATCCAGCACGGCGCCGTTGATGCACCAGCGTTCGCCGGTCGGCGGGGGGCCGTCCTTGAACACGTGGCCCTGGTGCAGACCGCAGGTCGCGCAGTGGCATTCGGTGCGTGGATAGATCATCTTGAAGTCGGTCGAGGTGCCGATCGCGGCGGGGTTGATCGGCTGCCAGTAGCTGGGCCAGCCGGTGCCGGATTCGAACTTGTGCTCGGACGACCAGAGCGCCGTGCCGCAGCCCTTGCAATGATAAATGCCGGCGCGTTTCTCGTCCTGGAAGTTGCCGGGGGTGAAGGCGCGCTCGGTGCCGTCTTTCACGCCGACGCGGTAGGCCTCGGGGTCGAGGAGTGCGCGCCATTCGGCGTCGGTGCGTGAAATCCTGGTGGTCTTGGTCATCGGGGGCGCTCCATCCTTGGCTCGCCCCCAATATAGGGACGAGATCAGCCGTAGAGAACGGTAATCGACTCAGCGACCAGCGCCGGGCGGTCCTTGCCGTCGATTTCGACGGTCGCTTCCATCTTCATCTGCTTGCCGCCGGACTTGGCCTCGACCGACAGGCATTTCTGGCGCAGGCGCACTTTCGAGCCGACGGGCACCATGTTGGTGAAGCGGACCTTGTCGGAGCCGTAGTTGATGCCGCGGGTGACGCCCTCGACGCGGAGGACTTCGGCGCCGAGCATCGGCAGCAGCGACAGGGTGAGGAAGCCGTGCGCGATGGGGCCGCCCATCAGCTTGGTGGCGCGCTCGACATCGACGTGGATCCACTGGTGGTCACCGGTCGCCTCGGCGAACAGGTTGACGCGGTTCTGGTCGATCAAGTGCCAGTCGGACACGCCGACTTCCTGGCCGGCGAGCGATTCGAGATCGGCGTAGGCGATGGTACGGGGATTGGCCATGGGTTCCTCCTTGAGTGGTTTTGCCTGTTCTGGCGCGGCCCCGGCGCCTGCGCAAGGTTTACGATGGGGCAAGGCCCCAGTTGACGCCGCCACGCTGCCTCGCAAGGGTAATCGGGCCCACGCCGGAGACGCCATGACCTCGCCCGCCACCCTCTCACAGACGTTTGCGCCGGGCACGCCGGGGCAGGCGCGGCTGATCTACTGGGGCCTGCTGCTCGGGCTGATCCTGCCGGGCGTCAACTTCGTCGCGGCCGGCTTTGCCTGGCATGCCCAGGGCCGGGGCGACGATCTGGTGCGCAGCCACCTTGCCAACCAGATCAGCATCTTCTGGCGCAGCGTCGTCTATGTGCTGGCCGGTCTCGTGTTGACGTATTTCCTGTTCGGCGTGCTGCTGATCATGGCGACCATCATATGGTACATCCTCCGTGTCCTGAAGGGTCTGAAGGCGCTGGCGGCAGGCCTGCCGCCGGAGAACCCGCAGAGCTGGCTGTTTTGACGCGCCAGCCGAGATGGCGGTCCAGCGCGGACAGGAAACGCGCGATGTCGTTTTCGGAGGTGAACAGGTGCGGCGTGATGCGAAGGCGGTTGCCGCGCTTCGAGACGTAGATGTTCTCGGCCTTGAGCCGCGCTGTCAGGTCGCCGGGCGCTGTGTCCGGCAGCAGGGCGCCGAGATAGTGTGGGCCCCGGTCCGCCTCGGGGCCTGTGGTCAGCCCGCAGGCCTCAAGTGCCTCTGCCAGCGCCCGGTTCTGGTGCGCCAGCGTTGCTTCGATGTTGGCGACGCCCCAGTTGAGGATCAGTTGAACCGAGGCTTGCAAAGCGGGCAGCAGGGCGAAGTTCGACCGTTCGCCCATGTCGTAACGTTCCGCACCCGGAGCATAGGCGTCGGTGTAATCGATCAGGCGCGAGAAGTCTGACGCGCCTTCGCGGGTGATCCAGTTCTGCTCCAGCGGCTTGCCGCCGCGCCGGTATGGCGCAGCATAGAGGAAGCCTGTCGCATAGGGCCCCAGCAGCCACTTGTATCCTGCCGCCACCGCGAAATCCGGCTGTACCTCGCGCACGTCGAACGTCATCGCGCCGCAGCTCTGCGTCAGGTCCAGCACCAGCGCGGCGCCGACCTCGCGGCACCGCGCGCCGATGGCGACGAGGTCGATCCTTGCGCCGTCTGTCCACCGCACCTGCGGACAGGCGACCAGTGCGGTGTCTGGGGTGATGGCGCCGAGCAGGGCGTCGGAGAGAGACTCGTTGCCGCGCGCCGCAACCGTTTCGATCACCGCGCCGCTCTGACGCGCGTGGTCGCGCCACGTATAGACGTTGGAGGGAAACTGGTGCTCGAGCAGCAGGATCTTCTGGCCCTTCGCCAGCGGCAGGTTGCGCGCCGCCGTGGCGAGGCCGTAGCTGGCCGAGGGCACGAAGGCGATGCCGCCTCATCCGCGCCGATCAGGGCGGCGAGCAAAGGACGCAGCCGCCTGGTGTCCTCGAAAAAGTCCGTGTCCGGAATGGTCCACGGTCGCAGCTTGCGCGCCAGACCGCGCTGGCCCGCTTCTGAGGCGGCCATGGGCAGAGGGCCCATGGTCGCGACATTCAGGTAAGCGACATCGGCCGGGATGTCGAACAGGTGACGCTGATTGGAGATCAGCTGCGCCATCGCGTCAGACGATCCGGCTGTCCTTGTTGCCCCAATACCGGTCACGGATCAGGCGCTTGTACAGCTTGCCGGTCGGATGGCGCGGAAGTTCCGGATCAAAGTCGATGCTCTTCGGGCATTTGATCTTTGACAGGTTCGCCAGGCAGTGGGCCATCAGCTCCGCCGCCAGTTCTTCCGAAGGGGCAATGCCCGGCATCGGCTGCACGACGGCCTTCACAGCTTCGCCGAAATCCTCGTCCGGCACGCCGATGACGGCGCAGTCGGCGACCTTCGGATGGGTGATCAGGATGTTCTCGCATTCCTGCGGATAGATGTTCACGCCGCCCGAGATGATCATGAAGGCCTTGCGGTCGGTGAGGTACAGGAAGCCGTCCGCATCGACCTTGCCGACATCGCCGAGCGACGACCAGTCGGGATGCTTCGGGTTCAGCGCGGCTTTGTTCTTCTCCGGCGCGTTGTGATAGTTCGGCGGCGTGGTGCCGCCGAAATAGACCTGGCCTTCCTCACCGACCGGAACTTCGTCGCCGTCCTCGTTGCAGATGTGCAGGACGCCCATCACCGGGCGGCCGACCGTGCCCTTGTGGGTCAGCCAGTCCGGGCTCTTCACCCAGGTCATGCCATTGCCTTCGGAGCCGGCATAATACTCATCGATCACCGGGCCCCACCAGGCGATCATCTGTTCCTTCACCGGCACGGGGCAGGGCGCTGCCGCGTGGATCGCGAACTTGATGCTGGAGACATCGTACTTCTTGCGCACCTCTTCCGGCAGTTTCAGCATCTTGACGAACATCGTCGGCACGAGCTGCGAGTGCGTGACCTTGTGCTGCTCGACAAGGCGCAGGTAATCCTCCGGCTCGAACTTCTCCATGATGATGAGCGTGGCGCCGATGCGCGTGAACGTCATGCACCAACGCAGCGGCGCTGCGTGGTAGAGCGGGGCCGGGGAGAGGTAGATCGACTCCTCATTGGCGCCCGAGAAGGCCCGGGCGATCTGGATCAGCGCATTGTCGGCGTCGATCGGCAGGCCGCGCTCCAGTGGCGGGCGGATGCCTTTCGGACGGCCGGTCGTGCCGGAGGAGTAGAGCATGTCGGTGCCGGCCATCTCGTCGGCCACCGGCGTGGCCGGGAAACGCGCGACATGCTCTTCCATCGCCACGAACCCATCAATCGCGCCGTCGATGGACCAGTTGTCCTTCAGGCCCGTCGTGGCTTTCACTTCCTTCGCAACGCTGCCCTTGGAGGCGCTGGCGATCAGGAGCTTGGCGCCGGAATCCTCGATGATGTAGGCCACTTCCGGCGTCGTCAGGCGCGAGGAGACGGCGACATAGTAGAGCCCGGCGCGCTGCGCGGCCCAGCAGATCTCGAAATAGCGCGGCGAGTTCTCGGCGAAGATCGCGATGGTGTCACCGGGAGCGCACCCCGCCGCGCGCAGCGCATGCGCGATGCGGTTGGAGCGCTCGTCCAGCTGCTTGAACGTGATCACCTCGCCCGAGCCGGACATGATGATCGCGGCCTTGTCCGGGTGGGATTTGGCGTAGTGAAAGGGATGCATGAAGTGTCCTCCGGGGGCGTTTCTTGTAAGTCTGTCAGGGTTCCATCGGCCCGTTGAACTGGCGGGCAAAGAAATCGTCTTTTTTCCACAGCGGCCGCGCGTCCTGATTGGCGAGGGCCAGCGCGATGCGGGCATTCAGTTCGGCGAACTTGGCAGCGGCGTTGAAGTCGAGATTGTTCGACATGTCGTCCGACGGGCGGTGGTAGTTCTTGGCCTGATGTTCGGCCCAGGCGACGTCGCCGCCGTTCTGGAAACCGGGCTTGAGGTAGACGGCCGGAATGCCTGCTTCCACAAAGCGGAAATGGTCCGACCGGGTGAAGATGCCCTGTTCCGGCGTCGGGTCCGGGCTGATCGCCACGCCCATCGCCGCCGCCGCGGTCTCAACCGTCGCTGCGATGTTGGAGCGCAGCGCGCCGTAGACGATCACGTCGGTGAAGTCATAGGTCAGGATCGGCATGTCGAGATTGACGTTGGCGACGAATGTGCCGAGTACGGACGGGTTCATGGCGAAGTATTGCGCGCCGAGCAGACCTTTTTCCTCGGCCGTCACGGCGGCGAACACGACCGTGCGGCGCAAGGGCGGGCCGTTCTTCAGCATCCGGGCGGCGTCCAGCAGCGTGGCGATACCGCTCGCATTGTCGAGCGCGCCGTTGTTGATCGTGTCTTCCTCGATCGACTTGGAAATCCCGATATGATCGAGGTGGGCGCTGATGACGATCAGTTCGTCTTTCAGTTCCGGATCGGTGCCTTCCAGCATGCCCAGAACGTTGGCGGATTTGACCGTGTCATGGGTGGAGCGCTGGGTGATCGAGATCGTCAGGGGCAGGTCGAAGCTCGGCACGGCGCCGCCTTCGGCTTCTGCGGCCGTGATGATCGCCTCCCAGGTTTCGGGGGCGCCGGCAAACAGCGCGGGCGCGACTTCCAGGGAGACGGCAGAGGTCGCCTGGATGTTCGGCGAATTGGTATAGGCAGTGCCGTCGGCCTGGAGCCAGGCGAGGCTCGCACCTTCAAGGCGGCCCTCGGCGAGGAGGCGCTGGAACGGATAGACACCTTTCGACGTCGGCGTCTCGATCGACAGGGTCGCCACGGCGCCGCGGTCGGAAATGTTCTTGAACTTGCGGTTTCCGTAGAAGGCGCGTTCCTCGTTCTGGATGCCTTTGGGCGTGCCGCTGAGTATCACGGCGACCTTGCCGGTGAGATCGAGCCCTGCAAAATCATCGCGACCGAGTTCCGGCGCATCGATGCCGAAGCCGACGAACACGGCCGGCGCGTCGACCGAAGCTTCCGGGGCGCGCAGCGAGTTGTAGACCACGGCGTCCACGCCCTCCATGAAGGGCAATAGGTTGCCCGACGCGTCCTTCACTTCGAGCTTGCGGCCCTCGGCAGCGCGGACGGATCGCTGGAAGGTGATTTCCTGGAAATAGGTGTCGCCGTCGCCGGCCGGGGCAATCCCGATCTTCTCGAACTCGCCGGCCACATAAGCCGCCGCGATGTCATATCCCGGGGTGCCGGCCTCGCGGCCTTCCAGCTCGTCAGACGCCAAATAGGCCATGTGGGCCTCGATGGCCGCCGCATCTGCCGCAGGAAGCTCTGCCGGTGCGGCAGGCGCCTCGGGGGCGCAGGCCGCGATCAGGGCGGCCATCAGTGCGGTCAGTCCAAGCGACGTCAGTTTCATCGGCGAAACGGGCCTTTCCGGGTGAATTGACATTTGTATCCCATCTCTAACGCCCGCTGCCGCCCTGTCCACGACTGACGCGGCGGGAGGGCGTCAAAGCTCGCGCATCCAGTAGACCATCGGGTGCGTCAGGCTCGGCCCACCAGGCTCTACCGGCCAGGCGAACTCCGTGACCAGCCCGTCGAGTTTGCGGTAGCCGCGCTTCGTCCAGAACGCGTTCAGTGGCGAGTAACCCTCCGGTCGCGCGGGATGATCTTCCGCCCGCTCCACGGCGCAGAAGCAGGCCCGCTTGTAGCCGCACGCCCGCGCGTGCGCCTCGCGTGCGTCGAAGAAGGCATGCCCGAGCCCCTGGCCACGGTAGGCCGGCAGAAGGACGGACTCGCCGAAATAGAAGGTCGAGCTGAGCGGAAAGCCGGCCTGCACCAGCGGCCCGGAAAACTCGGCATGATTCCCCGTCAGCGCCGAGCCGGTCGCACAGCCGGCAATCTCGCCCGTATCCGTCTCCGCCGCCACGATGAAGCTGTCCTTCGCCGCCGCGAAGTCGCGCAGGTAGCGCATCTCATAGGCCGGTGAGCCCGCATACAGATACGGAAACGCCCGGAAGACCTCGATACGGAGTGCCGCCAGCGCGGGGAGGGCGCGTTCGAGGTCTTCTCCGGTCAGCGCCCGCGTATTCATGAGACCTGCCGGATCCATTCCTTGAGATTGTAATAGGTGGTGACCCGCTGGATTGCGCCGTCCTTCACATCGAAGAAGGCGCCTGCGGGGAGGCGGTACTTCTGTCCGCGCGCTTCTGGCAGGCCGGGATCAGTTTTCTTGTAGGTGCCGTTGACGATGAACTCCGCCGCCGCGCGCGTGCCGTCCGCAGACGGCATCACGACGATGCCGGTCAGCAGCTCGTCATAGCAATCGTCCATGTGCGCGATGAACTCGGCGAAGGCTTTGCGCCCGCCGCGCTTGTCGCCCTCGTTGACGAAGTGGTTGAGGTCCTCGGACACGCAGGCCGCCATGCCGGTCCAATCCTTGGCGTTGAAGGCGGCGTAGTAGCAGGTGATGAGATCGGTGGTCTGGGTCATTTCGGAAGTCCCGGTTGTCCCGCCTGGTCGGGATGCGATTGCACATAGGCGCGCTTGAGTTCGATGGAGCGGTTGTGCGCCCCGTCCGGGCTCCAGCCCGGCGCGTTGATCGCGCGTCCGACCCAGCGCCAGGGCCGCAGCCCGTCGCGCGCGCAGTCGCGCAGCAGGCCGCCGAGCTCATGGAACGCGATCACGAACGGGTTGTAGGTTCCGACCGGTTTGACGATGCCGTAGACCGGTTTCTCGCGGTCGAGTTCCGGCACGAAGCTGCCGAACATCTTGTCCCAAACGATGAAGACGCCCGCATAGTTCGCATCGAGATAGCGCGGGTTCGTCGCGTGGTGCACGCGGTGATGGCTCGGCGTGTTCATGACCGCTTCGAACCATTTCGGCATCCGGTTCACCGCCTCGGTATGGATCCAGAATTGGTAAAGGAGATTGATCCCGCCCACGAAGGCGATGACGTAGGGGTGGAAACCGATCCAGACCATCGGCAGGCCGAGCAGGATCAGACCGGTGAACGGGCCGAACCAGGGTTGGCGCAGGGCGGTCGTCAGGTTGTAATGCTCGGAGGAATGGTGCGTCACATGCTCCATCCAGAACCAGCGCATCCGGTGGGCGAAGCGGTGTTTCCAGTAATAGACGAAATCGTAGAGCACGAAGGCGAGCACGAAGGTCCACCAGGTGTAGGGCAGCGTCGCGATCCGGTAGGGCCAGAGCAGCGCCATCATCCAGACGAAGATCGCCGCCGTCAGCGTATTCACGACCAGGTTGCCGATGCCCATCGCCATCGAGGCAAAGGCGTCCTTGGTCTCGTAGCGCCCGGCCGCCCGGCCGGTTTTCACCGCCCACCATTCGAGGGCCACCGCGAGCACGAAAAACGGCGCGGCGAGGGTGGTGACTTCGGGCAGGGGCACAGGTTCCATGAACTCAGCGCTAGCGAAAAATGACGCCCCCGTCACCCCCGTTCGCTGCCCTCCGGGCACCGCTTGACGGACGTGGGGGAAAGGGCCCCTTGTCGCACCCAGCGAAACAAACCGGAGGAATACAAATGGCTCGCCCGAAAGAGTTCAAGGAAATCATTCTCGACATCGATGACGGCGTCGCCACGCTGACCATCTACCGCCCGAACAACATGAACGCCTTCACCGGCGTGATGATGTACGAGATGATCGAGGCCTTCGACATCACCGACAAGGATGACAGCGTGAAGGCCGTCATCGTCACCGGGCACGGCGAGAAAGCCTTCTGCGCCGGGGCAGACCTCTCGGCCGGCGCCAAGACGTTCGACTATGACGCCCGCGCCGGAGATGGGGAAAAGGGCCGCACGGAGAATATCGACATCCAGCGCGATGGCGGCGGCCGCCTGACCCTGCGCATCTTCGAAAGCCTGAAGCCCGTGATCGGCGCAATCAACGGCGCAGCCGTCGGCATCGGCGTGACGATGCAGCTGCCGATGGACATCCGCATCGCGTCTGACAACGCGCGCTTCGGCTTCGTGTTCAACAAGCGCGGCATCAATCCGGAAGCGGCTTCCAGCTGGTTCCTGCCGCGCCTCGTCGGCATCCAGCAGGCGCTGGAATGGTGCTATACGGGCCGCGTCTTCCCGGCCTCCGAAGCGCTCGCCGGCGGTCTCGTTTCCCGCGTTGTTCCGCAGGCGGAGCTGATGACGGTCGCCCGCGCGCTCGCCAAGGAAATCGGCGACAACACGGCGCCGGTCTCGAACGCCCTGACCCGCCAGATGATGTGGCGCATGCTCGGTGCCTCGCATCCGATGGACGCCCACATCGTCGACTCCGCCGCCATCTACTCGCGCGGCAAGACGCCGGACGCCAAAGAAGGCGTGATGAGCTTCCTCGAGAAGCGTCAGCCGGTCTATCCGGTGAAGGTCTCGGACGGCATGCCGAACTTCTTCCCCTGGTGGGAAGAGCGTGAATTCGAATGGATCGGCGGCAAGGACTGATCCAGTGCAATCGCTGCTGCCTCTGGCAACGGACATCGGCGCGCGTCTCAAGGCGCGCGCCGAAACTGTCGCGATCTCGGAATCCTCCGCAGGCGGACTGATTTCCGCAGCCATCCTCGCAGTTCCCGGCGCCTCCACCTGGTACCGGGGAGGCGGGGTCATCTACACCCCGCAGGCCTTCCGCGGCCTGCTGGGCCTCCGCCGGGAAGACCTCGGCGACATGCGCTCGTCCACCGAGCCCTATGCCCGGTTGCTGGCCCGCACCATCGCCGGCAAGCTCGACGCGCATTGGGGCCTCTGCGAGACCGGCGCCTCAGGGCCCGCCGGCAATGGCTATGGCGACGCCGCCGGCCATACCTGCGTGGCGCTCTCCGGCCCCGGCAAGTTCGAAGTCTCCCGCACGCTCGAAACCGGGCTCTCGGACCGGCCCGAAAACATGCGCCTGTTCGCCCGCGAAGCGCTCGAACTGTTGCGCGCTGCGCTGGACTGATCTTGATCGAATAGATTTAACCGGGAAGCTGATCCTAGCGCTCGATTGCTGCACGATCAGTCCTTACGGCCTCACCTGGGACTGCAACTGACCGAGGCGGGCCGCGATCAGGCCGGCGGCGATTTCTACTGGAACCCGCTCCGTGTCGATCACGATGTCGGCCGCCGGCATCACGCGCTCGCAGGCCGCGAACTCCGCCTGCAGGCGCGCCAGGAGCTTTGCGTCCCGAAGCTTGCCGAACTTCGCGCGATCTTCATTGGCGATGCGCGCCATCTGTCCGTCTGCGGAGAGTTGCAGATGCACTAGCAGGACCTCGCCGCCGGCGCGGCGTACCAGCTCGACCACGCGCGGCGCAAATTCCGGGGAGACGGAGCCTTCCGGCTGGAGCGTGAAGATCAGCGAACGATCCTCTGCCGCCGCGGCCTCGAACACGTTCATCCAGAACTGCTCGCGCAGGCGCACGAAGGACGGCGATCCGAACGGGAAGACCGAGGCCACGGTGTCGACCACCAGATGATTGTGGAACAGCGCGAGGCCGGTCATCTCCGCCACGCGCGCCGCGACCGTGAACTTCCCCGCCGCCGGTGGCCCGTAGACGAAAAGCAGTTTCATCGCCCGGCTATTCGAACGGATTGCTTGATTTCGACGCGTCGTATTCGAGGCTTCCGAAGCGCGTGACGCGCGCATCGAAGGCGAGCTTCACGGTGCCGATCGGCCCATGGCGCTGCTTGGAGATGATCACTTCGGCCGTGCCGAACACCTGGTCCATGCGGGCGCGCCAGGCTTTCCATTTATCGTTCGAGGACGGATCATTCGGGTCCGCCGGAGGCTCTGTTCGCGAGAGGTAATATTCCTCCCGGAACACGAACATCACGATATCGGCGTCCTGCTCGATCGAACCCGATTCGCGCAGGTCCGACAGTTGCGGGCGCTTGTCATCGCGCTGCTCCACCGCACGCGACAGCTGCGACAGCGCCATGACCGGCACGTTGAGATCCTTCGCCAGCGCCTTCAGGGCGGTGGTGATCTGCGTGACTTCCTGCACGCGGTTGGCGTTTGAGTTGGAGGCTGTGGTGATCAGCTGCAGGTAGTCGATCACGATCAGGTCCAGCCCGACCGAGCGGCGCAGGCGGCGCGCACGCGCCGTCAGTTCGCCGATCGAGATGCCGCCGGTATCATCGATGTAGAGCGGCAGGTTCTGCATCTCGGCGGTCGCCTCGGAGAGGCGTTCGAAGTCGGCCTTCGACAGCTTGCCCTGCCGGATGTCGTGCGAGCTGATGCCGGTCCGCTCGGCGAGGATACGGGTTGCCAGCTGCTCGCTCGACATCTCCAGCGAGAAGAAGGCGACGATCCCTCCGTCTACGGTCTTTCGCGAGCCGTCTTCCTGCGCTTCGTACTTGTAGGCATTCGCCACGTTGTAGGCGATGTTGGTGGCGAGCGATGTCTTACCCATCGACGGGCGGCCGGCAAGGATCAGGAGGTCCGAGCGGTGGAAGCCGCCGAGCTGTTCGTCCAGATCGCGCAGCGCTGAGGGAATGCCGGCAATCTTGCCGCCGCGCTTGAAGGCGGCCTCGGCGGTCACCAGCGATTCCGCGAGCGCTTCGGCGAAGCTGGAGAAGCCGCGCTCCGAGCTGCCGCGTTCGGCGAGTTCGAACAGTGCGCGCTCCGCCTTGTTGATCAAGGTTGAGCCGGTGTCGTCATCTTCCGGCGTCAGCGACGCGGCCTGGATCCCGCCGCCGACGCGGATCAGTTCGCGCCGGATCGCCAGGTCCCGGATGATGCGCGCATAGTCCTTCACCTCCGGCCCGAAGGCGGCGGCGTCCAGCAGGTCGACGAGGTATTTGCCGCCGCCGATCTCGGTCAGCTTTTCCTTCTGCTCGAAATGCTCGCGCAGTGTCACACCGTCCGCCACGCGGCCGGTCTGGATCATGTTGGAGGCGACTTCGTAGAGCAGGTTGTGGGCGGGGGCGTAGAAGTCCACCGGACGGAGGATGTCGGCGATGTATTGATAGACGTTGTTGTCAAACAGGATCGCGCCCAGCACGGCGGCTTCGGCGGCAAGGTTGTGCGGCGAGACTACGGGCGTGTGCGAGGTCGTTTGCTGGTTCATGCGCGCATATTAACCCAACGTCCGCGTGAAGGCTTGGGGGCAGCGTCAGATTTGAAAAACGAATCACAGAAAAGTAAAAGCCGCGGCTGTTTCCAGCCGCGGCTCCTGTTTCTGGTCCGTGGGTACGAAGACTAATCGTCGTCGCCGGCCGGGCCGCGCTCTGCAGCCGCTTCAGCCAGTTCGCCGGCCTGTTCGGCAGCAAACGCAGCGTTGGCAGCTTGCAGGGCTTCAGCGATGTTCTCGCCTTTGGCCTGACGCTCAGCTTCTTCCGGCGACCGGGCCACGTTGACCTGCACCTTGACGGTGACTTCAGCGTGGAGGCGGATCGTGACATCGAACAGGCCGATGGCCTTGATCGGCTTGTCGAGACGCACGCCGCTGCGGGGCACTTCGTGACCGGCCGCTTCAGCAGCGTCTGCCACGTCGCGGGCCGAGACCGACCCGTAAAGCTGACCGGTTTCGCCCGCCTGACGGATCAGGACGAACACGGCGCCTTCGAGCTTTTCGGCATCGGTTTTGGCAGCGTCGCGAGCAGCGGCGTTGCGGGCTTCGATGGCTTCACGCTCGTGTTCGAAGCGTTTGCGGTTGCGGTCGTTGGCGACCAGCGCCTTGCCTTGCGGGATCAGGAAGTTGCGGCCGAAGCCGTTCTTGACGCGGACTTCGTCGCCGATCTTGCCGAGCCGTTCAATGCGCTCAAGGAGGATGACTTGCATGTGGGTCTCTCCTTAGACAGCGAACGGAATGAGCGCGAGCATACGGGCGCGCTTGATGGCCTGGGCCAGCTTGCGCTGGTTTTTCAGGTTCACGGCGGTGATGCGGCTGGGCACGATTTTCCCTTTTTCAGAGATGTAGCGCTGCAGCATCTTGACGTCTTTGTAGTCGATTTCCTGTGCGTGCTCGCCCGTGAACGGGTCGACCTTGCGCCGGCGGCCGAAGGGGCGGCGGGCAGGAATGTTCGTGATGTTGATTTTCTGTGCCATTGGATCTGTTCCTTACCCTTAATCGCGCGGACGGCGTTCTTTGCGCGACAGAACCACGGAAGGCTCGTCGGACAGCGTTTCGACGCGGACGGTCAGGTAGCGCATCACGTCTTCCGAAATGCGCTGGCGGCGTTCGAGTTCGTGGATCGCGGCAGGCGGTCCATCGATATTGATGCAGGAGTAGTGACCCTTGCGCTGTTTCTTGATCGGATAGGCGAGGCTGCGAAGGCCCCAGTATTCCGTCCGGCCGACGGTTGCGCCTTTTTCCTTGAGGAAAGTGCTCATCTCTTCGACGAAGGTTTCCACCTGGGCCGGCGAAATGTCAGGTCGTGTGATCACGACGTGTTCGTATAGTGCCATGTTTTCATTCCCGAAATTCGAAGATGCGGCGCTGGAGGGCGGGAGACCCTCACCAGCGATGGCCCCTCTTTTTCCGGCTCATTCCGGGGACTTGAGGACCGCACCTTGCTGCGAAGGGCGGTCTAAAGCCCATCTGGCCGCAGATTTCAAGCGCTTGCATGCCGGGAGGGCGCGCTTTAGCACGGCCAAAACAATGGGAGGCCGGGCCGCCAATGACGCTCGCATTCATCTTTCCGGGGCAGGGAAGCCAGGAAATCGGCATGGGCAAGGCGCTGGCGGAGGCTTTCCCCGCCGCCAGGGCGGTGTTCGAGGAGGTCAACGCGGCCCTCGGGCAGGATCTGTCGGGCCTGATGTGGGGCGGCGACCTCGCTGAACTCACTCTCACCTCCAACGCCCAGCCGGCCCTAATGGCGCACTCCGTGGCCGCCTACCGCGCGCTCGAGGCAAACTTCGGCATCACGGTGAAGGACGCCGCCTTCGTCGCCGGCCATTCGCTCGGCGAGTATTCCGCGCTAGCGGCTGCCGGGGCGATCAGCCTGGCCGACACGGCCCGCCTGCTGCGCATCCGGGGCAATGCCATGCAGTCCGCCGTGAAGCCCGGCGAGGGCGCCATGGCGGCGCTGCTCGGCGCCGAAGTGGAGCAGGCTGAAGCCGCCTGCGCTGCGGGGCGTGCGACCGGCGGGGCCTGCGAGATTGCGAATGACAACGCGCCCGGCCAGCTGGTCATCTCCGGCACCAAGGCGGCCATCGACGCCGCCGTCGCCTGGTCGCAGGCGAACGGCGTCAAGAAGGCGATGGCGCTCAATGTCTCCGCCCCGTTCCACTGTTCGCTGATGCAGCCCGCGGCCGACGCGATGGCGGAAGCGCTCGCGAAGACCGGCATCATGGCGCCGGGCGTGCCGCTCGTCGCCAACGTGTCGGCGTCTGCTGTCACCGATCCGGAAACGATCCGCGAGAACCTGGTGAAACAAGTCACCGGCCGCGTGCGCTGGACCGAGTCCGTTCAGTTCATCGTGGCGCAAGGCGTCACGATGACCGCCGAGACCGGCAATGGCAAAGTGCTCACCGTCATGCAGCGTCGCATCGAGAAATCCCTGAACGGCTTCACCCTCGGCAACCCCGAGGACCTCGAAGCCTTCGCCAAAGCTCTCAAAGGATAAGAGACATGTTCGACCTCACTGGCCGCACGGCCCTTGTTACCGGCGCCTCGGGCGGCATTGGCCGCGCAATTGCGCTGGCGCTCTCGGAAGCCGGCGCCAAGGTCGCCCTGTCAGGCACGCGCGAAGCGGTGCTGCAGGAAGTCGCCGCGACCCTGAAGGGCGAGAGCGCCATCGTGCCGTGCAACCTGTCTGACCCCGCCGCCGTCGACGCGCTTGTCGGCCAGGCCGAGGCGGCGCTCGGTCCGATCGACATCCTCATCGCCAACGCCGGCATCACACGTGACAAATTACTCATCCAGATGAAGGACGAGGACTGGAACGACGTCATCAACGTCAACCTCGGCTCGTATTTCCGCCTCGCGAAGACGGCCGTCCGGGGCATGATGAAGCGCCGCCACGGACGCATCATCGGCATCACGTCGATTGTCGGTGTCACTGGAAACCCCGGACAGGCGAATTATTGCGCCTCGAAGGCCGGGATGATCGGCTTCACGAAATCGCTCGCCCAGGAAGTCGCCAGCCGCTCGATCACGGCCAATACGATCGCCCCAGGTTTCATCGAATCGCCGATGACGGATGGCCTGCCGGACACGCAGAAACAGGCGCTTTTAGGGCAAATCCCGTCGGGCCGTCTGGGTCAGGGAAGCGACATTGCTGCAGCTGCGGTGTACCTCGCGTCCAACGAAGCGGCCTATGTAACTGGCCAAACCCTGCATGTTAACGGCGGCATGGCGATGATCTGACCCTGCGCAGTCGCCAGCGAGACAAGGGCTTGGCGCTCTGCTGGAGTGTGTGCTAGGCGCAACACAATGGTTCAAAAGAGGACCAGTCCTCAGTTATATCATGAGAGGTATTCATGTCTGACGTTCTTGAGCGCGTGAAAAAAATTGTCGTCGAGAATCTCGACGTGGAAGCCGATAAAGTTGTCGAAGGCGCAAGCTTCATTGACGACCTGGGCGCTGACTCCCTCGACCTCGTCGAGCTCGTGATGGCTTTCGAAGAAGAGTTCAACATCGAGATCCCTGACGACGTCCAGGAGTCGATCCGCTCGGTCGGCGACGCCGTGACCCACATCAAAGCGCACATCTAAGCGCGCTGTCCGCGATGTCCAAACGCCGCGTCGTCATCACCGGTATCGGTATCGTGTCCCCGCTTGCGATGGGACGCGAGGCCACATGGGAACGCCTGATCGCCGGGAAATCCGGCGCAGGTCCCATCGACAAGTTCGATGCGTCGGATCTTCCGTGCAAGATCGCCTTCCAGGTGCCTTACACGTCCGGACGCGGCGGTGGTGCGGGCGACCCGCATGCCTTCGATCCCGACAAGTTCGTGACGGCGAAAGAACAACGCCGCACGGACGAATTCATCGTGTACGCGATTGCCGCGGCCGATGAAGCGCTCGAGGATGCCAACTGGAAACCGGAAACCGATGAAGACCAGGAACGCACCGGCGTCCTGATCGGCTCGGGCATCGGCGGCCTAGAGACGATCTACGAGACCTCGATCATCCTGCACGAACAGGGCCCCCGCAAGGTCAGCCCGTTCTTCATCCCCGCCTCGCTGATCAACCTCGCATCCGGCCAGGTCTCGATCCGCCACGGGCTGAAGGGACCGAACCATTCCGTCGTCACCGCCTGTGCCACCGGCGCGCACGCCATCGGCGACTCGGCGCGGCTGATCAGTTACGGTGACGCCGACATCATGGTCGCGGGCGGCGCCGAAGCCGTGATTGGCCGTCTCGGCATCGCAGGTTTCTGCGCGGCCAAGGCCATGTCCACCAGCTTCAACGACACGCCGGAAAAAGCTTCCCGCCCGTATGACAAGGACCGCGACGGTTTCGTCATGGGCGAAGGCGCTGCCGTGCTGGTGCTCGAAGAGTACGAGCATGCCAAGGCGCGCGGCGCGAAGATGTATGCCGAAGTCATCGGCTACGGCCTGACCGGCGACGCCTACCACATCACAGCGCCTGCCGAAGGTTCCGAAGGCGGCTACCGCGCGATGAAGATGGCGCTGAAGAATGCCGGCATCGATCCTTCCGAGATCGACTATGTCAACGCGCACGGCACCTCGACGCCGAAAGGCGATGAAGGCGAAGCCGGCGCGGTCGAGCGCACCTTCGGCGACCATGCGAAGAACCTTTCCATGTCGTCCACGAAATCTGCCGTGGGCCACCTGCTCGGCGCTGCCGGCGCGATCGAGGCGGCGTTCTGCGCCCTCGCGATTCGCGACCAGGTGATGCCGCCGACGCTGAACCTCGACAATCCGAGCTTCGAGACGGTGATCGACCTGATCCCGCACAAGGCCAAGAAAGGCCGCGTACGCGCCGCGATGTCCAACAGCTTCGGCTTTGGTGGCACCAACGCCTCGCTGATCATCCGCGAAGTCACCTGAGGCCCGCGCGGACCGCACTGCGTCACTTGATTTCCGGGCCGGGGAGGGCACGGTAAGACGGACCCCGGTGTCCGGCAAAAGAGGCTCTCATGCGATTCCTGAAAGCGCTGTTTGTCTGGCTGTTCATGCTGGCCCTGATCGCAGGTGCTGGCGCGGTGGCCGGATGGGTGTGGTTCAACAACGAGCTGTCACGCCCTGGTCCGCTGACGGATGAAGCCGTAATCCAGGTCGAGCCCGGCGAAGCACTCTCCATGGTCGCAGACCGCCTGGAGGCGGCTGGTGTGATCCACGATGCGCGCCTGATGAAGCTCAAGGCCCGGATGGATGGCAGCGAACTCGAGATCAAGACCGGTGAATACCTGATCGACAAGGGCGCGACGGTTTCAGAGGTGCTCAGCATACTGACCGAAGGCCGCGCGCTGCTGCACAAGATCACGCTGCCGGAAGGGCGCACCACGGCGCAGCTCCTGAAGATCATCGAGAAAGACAAGATGCTGACCGGCGACATGCCGGAGGTGCTGCCGGAAGAAGGCACGCTGCTGCCGGACACCTACATGTTCCACCGCGGTATGACGCGCGCCCAGCTGATCGAGAAGATGCAACAGGCGCAGGCTGACTTGTTGGAGGAACTCTGGCCCACCCGGCAGGAAGGCCTGCCGATCACCACGCCGCATGAAGCGGTGATCCTGGCCTCGGTCGTCGAGAAGGAAACGGGCAAGGCGGACGAGCGTCCGGAAATCGCCGGCCTGTTTACTACGCGCTTGAAGCGCGGCATGCGCCTGCAGAGCGACCCGACGATCATCTACGGCATCTCCAAGGGCGAGCCGCTCTACAACAAGGCGGGCCAGCGCCGCACGCTCTACCGCTCCGAGATCGACCGCCATACCGAATGGAATACCTATCAGGTCGACGGACTGCCGAAGACGCCGATCTGCAATCCGGGCGCCGACGCCATCCGCGCGGTGCTCGATCCTCCGGAGACGGAGTATGTGTTCTTCGTCGCCGACGGCAAAGGCGGGCACCTGTTTGCGAAAACGAATGCCGAGCACGAGCGCAACGTGGCGGCCTACCGCGCCTATGAGCGCGGCGAGATCGCAAGGGAACGGGCCAACTGATGGGGATACTTTCGGGGATGACCGGCTTTGCGCGGGTCACGGGGGAAGAAAGCTGGGGCGCCTGGGCTTGGGAGGCCAAGAGCGTCAACGGCCGTTCGCTGGACGTGCGCGTGAACTATCCGCCGGGTTTCGATCCGCTGGAGCGCGAGGTGAAAGCGATGGCGACCGAACGGTTCAATCGCGGCTCGCTGCAGGTCAGCCTGCGGATCGACATGGCGAGTGGGACAGGCGGCGTGGTGATTGATCATGTCCTGCTCGGCACGCTGGCTGAGGCCGCCCGCAAGGCGCTCGGCGCCGACCTGACGCCGGAAGCCATCGCGACGCTGATGACGCTGAAGGGCGTCGTCGAGACGGGCAGTTCCTCACTGCGCGACCTCGCCGCCGATGAAGCCGTCATGGCCATCATCAGCGCGGGTGCAAGGCAGGCAATGGACCAGCTGGCCGAAGGCCGGCGCGCCGAGGGGGCTTCGCTGCTGGCGATGCTGTCGGGCCATCTGGACGCGATTGAATCCCTGTCGGCAGAGGCCGCAGAGCTCGCCGCCACGCAGCCGGGTCTGATCAAGGCGAAGCTGCTGAAGCAACTGGAAGACCTCGACCGCGAGGGGCGCATTGATGCGGAGCGTTTCGCCGCCGAGGCCGCCTTGTCGGCTGCGCGTGCGGATGTGCGCGAAGAGCTCGACCGCCTCGCCGCGCACGTGAAATCCGGCCGCGACCTGCTCAAGGCCGGCTCGCCCGCCGGCCGCAAGATCGACTTCCTCGCCCAGGAGCTGAACCGCGAGGCCAACACCCTCTGCTCGAAATCCGCCAGCCTCGAATTGACGAATGCCGGGCTCAGCCTCAAAGGGGTGATCGACCAGTTCAAGGAGCAGGCAGCGAATGTCGAATAGCGGACACCCGAAGGACCATGGCCGCAGGCGCGGCCTGATGCTCGTGCTGTCCAGCCCCTCGGGCGCGGGCAAGACGACGCTGTCGAAGATGCTGCTGGACGAGTTCAGCGACGTCAAACTTTCGGTCTCGGCTACGACGCGCGCGCCGCGCCCGAAAGAGGTGGACGGCCAGGACTATTTCTTCCGCACGCCGGATCAGTTCCACGAGATGATCGAGCGCCGGGAGTTCCTCGAATGGGCGCACGTGTTCGACAAGTATTACGGCACCCCGAAGGCCGACACCGTCGCGCGGCTGGAGTCGGGCGAGGATGTGCTGTTCGATGTCGACTGGCAGGGCGCAGACGCACTGCACGACCAGATGCCGAATGATGTCGTCTCCGTCTTCATCCTGCCGCCGAGCATCGAAGCACTTGAAGCGCGCCTCGCCGGGCGCGAAGGCTCGACGCCGGAGATGGTGGGCCTGCGCATGGAAGGGGCCAAGCGCGAGATCATGCACTGGCGCCGGTACGACTATGTCATCGTCAACGAAGACCTCGACATCGCCTATCAGCGCCTGAAGCGTATCCTGCTGACCGAGCGGCTGAAACGGCTGCGGCAGCTCGATCTCGAAGATCACGTCCGCACCCTGCTGGGCGAGAGCTAGGCGTCCGGAACTCTGCCTGCGTCAGCGTTTCGGCGCGCGCGGTCGGATCAAGGCCGCACTCCTGCAGCCATTCCTCGGCTTTCATCCCGCGCTTCTTCGCGAACGGCTTCAGCGCGGCGCGCAGCATCTTGCGGCGCTGGCCGAAGGCGGCGCCCGCGACCTGTTCCAGCAGCTCGACATGCGCGAACCGTTTTTCCGGCGGCAGCGGATCAAACACCGCCACCGCACTGTCCACTTTCGGCGGCGGGCTGAATGCCCCCGGCGGCAGGGTGAACGAGATGTACGGGCGGGTCACGGACTGCGCGAGCACCGCCAATCGTCCGTAGGCGTCCGTATCGGGTTTCGCACAGATCCGCTCGGCCACTTCCTTCTGGAACATCAGCGCCATCTCGCCGCGCCAGTCGCCCGCCTTCAGCCAGTCGACCAGCAGGGGCGTGCCGACATTGTACGGCAGGTTGGCGATGATCATCGCGGGGCTCGTGGCGCCGGCCTCTTCCAGCACCTTCTCCCAGCGTACCTTGCGCGCGTCTCTGGCGATCACGATCATCTGGCCACTCTTCGCCTCCGGCCATTCGAGGAGGGCTTCGGAAAAGCGCGGATCGGTCTCGACGGCGATGAGTTTTGCCGGGCCTTCATTCAGGATGGCCCGCGTCAGACCGCCGGGGCCGGGACCCACCTCAATGACGAACCGGTCCTTCGGTGAGCCGGCCGCATTGGCGGCGCGCTTCAGGATCGACGGGTCAAACAGGAAATGCTGGCCCAGCGACTTGCGGGCAGGGGCGTCGGTCAGGGGCGTGTGGTCGTCGCTCATGCGGCGGCTTTCTGGCGGTTGGCGGCGAAGGTCGCCGCGAGGCGGAGGGCGGCGATCAGGCTGCCGGGTTTGCAGGTGCCGGCGGCGGCCGCGTCATAGGCGGTGCCGTGATCGGGACTGGTGCGCACGATCGGCAGGCCCAGCGTCGAGTTCACGCCGCCCCACATGTCGAGCGTCTTGACCGGGATCAGCCCCTGGTCATGCGTCATCGCGATCACGGCATCATAGGCGCCAGACAGCGCTTCGGCGAACACGGTATCGCCCGGGCGGGCCTGCGAGACGCGGATACCTTCCGCCTGCAGACGATCCGCCGCCGGATTGATGATGTCGATTTCCTCGCGGCCGATCGCGCCGCCTTCGCCCGCGTGCGGGTTGAGGCCAGTGAACGCAATGCGCGGCGATACGATCCCGAACTCGCGGATCAGCGACGTGTGCACCACGCGCGCAATCCGCTCCAGCCGCCCGTCGCCCAGCACCCCGGAAACCTCCGCCAGCGGCATGTGGATCGTCGCGAGCGCCACTCGCAATCCGCCGCCGGTCAGCATCATCACCGGGCTCGCTGCCTGGCCTGCGGCCTCGCACAGGTGCGCCACAAACTCCGTATGCCCCGGAAACCGGAAGCCGGTCGCGTAGAGCAGCGCCTTGTTGATCGGATTGGTCACGACGCCGGCGGCGCGGCCCGCGAGCGCGTCCGCAACGGCGATTTCGATGGCGCGCACGATAGCGGGCGCGGCGGCGTCATCTGCGCGCCCCGGCGCAATGCGCGGCACGCCGTCCAGCGCCAGAATCGGCAGCGCCTTCGCAAAAACGCGCGCCGCCTCGGCAGGCGATGCGATGACCTGCGTGGGTATGCCGGTGATCAGATGCGGGGCGCCGATCAGATAAAACGCCAGCGCCGGATCACCGCGCAGTGCCGACCAGGCCGCCGCCGTTATGGCAGGGCCGCAACCGGCGGGGTCGCCCATGGTCAGGGCGAGAGGGGGAAGGGCATGTGCGCTCACGTTCGCGATGTCGCGCCAATTGGCCCGTCAGGCAAGCGCGTTTCGCGGCGTTAACGATAGATGATCGTCGCGTCGCGGCGGGAATTGCGCAGCTCACGCTCGGAAATCATGTTCAACTCGCGTGCCTTGATCGACGACTTCATGTCTTCCTTTGAAGGAAGAGCTTCAGCGCCATCCTGACGGCGGCAGACATACATGACAGCAAGGCCATTGCCGATTGCAAAGATTTCAGTTGGGGATCCAACTTGCGTGGCCAGGACCAGCTGGCGGCCTTCTTCTCCCAGTTCGACCACATCAATGTCATCAAGGTCCTGGGCCCGCAGTTCGCTCTTGGAGTTGGCAACCGACTGGACATCGGCGCAGGTCTTGATCCGCGAAATGGCTTCGGTCAGCGTCGCTTCCTTGCTGTCGGTCGTCACCAGGCGCTTGAGGTCGACCTTGGTGGTCGGCTGGCTCGGCTCGCGTTTGGCCGTGACAGAGAGGATGTAGACCCCGCTCTCGACTTCGATGGGCGGCAGCAATGACGGAACACTCGCAGCGAGCACGGCCTCTGATAGAGCCGGCGACAAGTCCTCAGCCGTCACCCAGCCCATGTCGCCGCCGGTGGCTGCGGTGGGCGCCGATGAGATGCGCTGCGCGGCGACGCGAAAATCGGCGCCCTGTTTGAGTTGCTCGACAATCGAACCGGCCGCCTGAAGCGCTTCCGCGCGGGTTTCAGCATCCGGCGCGTAAAGGAAAATCTCGCCGACCCGGAACTGGGTTTTCTTGGAGGCTGTGCGCAGCCGGTCGAGGTGATCTTCAACCTGGTTGTCGGACACCCGGATGCGTGAGCCGAACAGGCCGCTCATCAGGCGGTTCCAGGCCAGATCGGCCCGGATCTGCTCTTCGAGGCTGACCGGGTTCACACCTGCAGCGACCAGCTGCTGGCGAAGACCGTCAGCACCAATGCCTGACTCGGCAGCCATATTGGTCATTTCGGCATCGATTTCCTGAGGCTCCACGACAACCTCGAATTCGGCGACTCGGTCCAGCTGAAGGCGTTCATCGATCAATTGCTCCAGCGCCTGACCTGTAATCTGCTGGATCAGTTCCACCGAAGGTTGGTCGCGCCCCAGCGTCAGCAGCAGCAGACGCGCGCGCTGGCGCACATCCGAGTAGGATATCGGCTGGTCGTTCACGATGGCTGCAATGCCTTCAAGCTGCAGGCGGTTTTCTTCGGCTGCCTGAGCCAGCGCCGAAGGCGCGCTCAAGGCCACAAGGGCCGCCATCAAGACTGCACGCACCATCAAGTCCTCCGTGGATCCTGACTTCCAGAACCCCGTTAAATGTTTCGCCCAGACCATACAAATTGCGGCCGGACGCGCAACGCAGCAGCACAGTAAGCCATGAAAAGTGGCTGTTTTCCGGCCTGCGCGCCGCCGGGGTCAGTCGAATTCGCTCGAACCAAAGTTGCCTAGGGATTTGAGGGTGAACCTGAACTGAATGTTCTCGGAGGGGCCTAGCGTCCGGTCGGTCAGCTCGTTGCGGCTGTAGATCAGCTCGAAGCGGGAACAGTCATCGGTATAGGCGATGCCGATCTCCTGCCGTGCATCCACGTCGTTGGCGATGTCACGCAGCTGGCCGAAGATCAACGAATAGGAGTCCGTTACCTGGACTTCGCCGGTCACGTAGATGCCTTCGTCAGGCCGCCCGAGCGGACTGATTCGCTGGTCGATCTTGTAATACTGGCCGACCGCCCGGAAACGCTTGAGCGAGGCCGAGGCCCGAAGGTCCAGCCGGTTCAGGGCAAAGTCCTCATCATCGAGGCGCACCCGGCTCGCCAGCTGCAGCGAATCGCCGAGGTCCAACGAGGTTTCAGCCACCCAGTCGGAAGACGTGCCATCGAGGTTCGAGGCAACGTCAAACGCGTCATCCGCCCGTGAGCGCCAGCGCTTGCCAACGGTCGTGCTCAGCTCGGTGCCGTTCTTCCAGATCGCCCGGGCGGTCAGCCCTGCGCTGAGTTTGCCGTCGCCTTCGTACAGGTCGTAATTGTCGAACCCGTTGGCCTCGAACAGGCTCGACTCGTCGAATTCGAACAGCTGGCTGTCTTCCACCGGAATGGCGGGATCGTTGACGTTCGAGAAGCCCCAGGCCGCCATCACCGCCGGCTCCAGCATCAGGTCGACTGTCTCGCCGGGGCGATAGAGCGGGTAGGCGATCTTGGCGCCCGCATTGCCCACGGCGCGGGTGACCTCGCTCTTGCCGCTGACAGCTTCGTCCAGCGCATAGTAATCGCCGCGCACTTCGGCAAACGGCTCGAAGGTCAGGCCGCCAGGAAGGAGGTTGAAGTCCCGCCAGTCGGCTCCGGCGCTTACCCGCCGGCTATCCGCGCCCACGTCGCGGCTAAGCACCGCCGAGGAGACGTTCACATTGGCAAATCCGTAGCTGCCAAGATCGAAATTCTTCTCGGCATACAAAAGCGGCGAGACGACCGGCAGACGGTCGGCATCATCCTGCCCGCGCAGGCCCTGGAAGTTCAGAAGCGCGACATCGGCGTAATAGTCATCGCCTTGGCCGACCGCGAATACCTGCGACAGCAGGCGGCGCGGCTGGTTCGAATAGAGGCCGCGCTTGTCGAGCTGCCCGTCGATGTCATAGCGCCGGTCGTAGAGGTCGTCGGTCTGGCTTTCGATGCCGAAGCCCCACATCCATTCCGGCGAGATGGCGAACGCGCCGTTGGCATAGATGTGGCCGCGAAACTTTTCCTCGCCGAACCGCTCGCCGTCGCCGTCGAAATCCGTTTCCTGCGTGAAGCTCGACTTGATCTTGATGGCGCCGGAATAGAAGCGCTTGCGGTACTCGAGGTTCAGCAGCGGATTGACATTTGACGACAGCAGCGGCGCGAGCGTCAGGTCGGAACTTTCCGAAATCGCCCAGTAATAGGGCTGCTTATAGAACGTGCCGATTTTCGAGGAGAGGCCGACATCCGGGATCAGGAAGCCCGAGCGCCGGTCCGAGCTTGGATCAGGGTGCGCGAGATAGGGCAGGTAGAAGACCGGAATACCGGCGACCTCGACCACCGCATCGCGGTAGGAAATCATCTGGCTTTCCTGGTCGAGCACAGCGCGCCGCGCGCGGATTGTCCAGGTCGGAGTCTTGTCTTCGGCGCAGACTTCGCAGGACGTGTAGACCACCTGGTCCAGCGAGTTGATCCCGTCGGACTGGCGGATCGCCGAGTTCGCGGTGACGCTGGCGCCCTCTGCCAGCCGGGCCGAAAAGCCGATGGCGTACCCGTCCGAGAGATTCGAGCCGACTTCCATCTCGTCGGCGAACTGCTGCGAGCCGTCAGCATCGATGATGATGACATTACCCATGGCCCGCACTTTTTCCGTCGTGCGGTTGTAGACGATCCGGTCGGCCCGGAGGGTGCGGCCCTGGTACAGCGCCTCGACATTGCCTTCGGCAACGATGCTGTTCTCGCCGCTGAGTTCATACACCGTGTCGGCTTCGAGAACGACGCGTTCATCCGCAGCTTCGGCGGCGGGCAGCGTTTCGGGGGCGCTGGCTTCCTGTGCCTGCGCGGTCAGCGGCAGGACCGCCGAAAAGCCGGCCAGCAGGGCATATTGGGACCAGAAAGCCAAAGGTGCGATCCTCACTCTGCCGGTGTTCGGCGCGGACTGTCTTCCCCTGCAGGAACCGCGCGGCGTTTTCAAAGGCTTAGAGTCGAACCAGCGGGCCGTCCAGCCATCCGGCAGGTCCGGCCTGCTTTTGCCGCCCAGGCCGGTGCACGCGCGCCACAGGGCCCTAAATAGCACGGGCCACCAGCCTGCCGGGGTAGGACGGCGCCTCACCCGCCAGTTCCAGCTCCATCAACACCGCGTTGCACTGGGCGGCGTTCAGGCCGGCCGCCCGGGCGATCTCGTCGATCGGCATCGGATGCGGGCTGAAGGCCTGGCGCACCCGGGTCAGCTGGTCGGCCGGAAGCGGCCCCTCGAGAAAGTCCGGTGTGAACGCCGGGGGCGGGGCGCCGCCACATGAAGGGATGGCAATCCGGCCAGCACTTCCAGCACGTCCTGCGCATGGCGCACGAGCGCCGCGCCCTGCCGGATCAGGCCGTTGGTGCCCGACGCGCGCGGATCCAGCGGCGAGCCCGGCACCGCCATCACCTCGCGGCCCTGTTCCCCGGCCATCCGCGCCGAAATCAGCGAGCCGGAGCGCTCCGCCGCCTTGACCACGACCGTGCCCCGGGCGAGACCCGTGATGATGCGGTTGCGGCGCGGAAAATCCTGCGCCCGCGCCTTGTACCCCGTCGGGCTCTCCGAAACGATCAGACCCTGTTCGGCGATTTCGGCATACAGCCGCTCGTGCTGCGGCCGATAGACGTGATCGATCCCGTCGCCGAGCACCGCCACCGTGCCGGTCTTCAGGCTCGCCGCATGCGCCTCGCCGTCAATGCCGAGGGCGAGGCCGGACACCACCGTCAGCCCTGCGCGCGCCGACAATCGCCACCGCGTCAGGCCGCGCCAGCGCCAGGTTGCCCAGCACTGTCAGCAGGGGCGGGGGTGGATCGAGCGAGACCAGCAGCTTCGGAAACTCCGGCTCGCAGCTCGCGATGACCCGCGCCCCAATGCGCTGCGTCGCGGCGATCTCGTCTTCGATGGCAGAAAGGGAGGGCACCTCGATACGCCGCCCCTTGGCCACCCGGCTGGCAATCTCGGGCAGGGCGGCGAGGGCGTCCGTCGCATTGCCGAAGCGTTCGAGCAGGCGCGCAAAGGTCAGTGGTCCGATATTCGGTGTACGGACGAGACGCACCCAGTCGCGGCATTCCGCGTCGCTGAGCCGGCGCAGGCTCATTCCTCCGGCTTGGCTTTCGGTGTGCCGAAGCGCGGCTCGGTGCCCTTCATCAGGCGGTCAATGTTCGCCCGGTGCGTCCAGAACACGAGCACCGACAGCGCGGTCAGTCCGGCCAGCACCACCGGATTGCGTTCACCCAGAAGGTAAGCGCCCGGCGGTACGGCGACCGCCGCGCACAGCGCCGAGAGCGAGGAAATCCGCGTCAGCGCGAACACGCCCAGCCAGATCGGCGCGCCGACCAGCAAGCCCTTCAGCGGCGTGACGAACACCAGCAAGCCAGCATAGGTTGCGACACCCTTGCCGCCCTTGAAGCCGAGCCAGACCGGATAGCAATGGCCCAGAAATGCGCTCGCGCCCGCCACCATGCCCGCCTCCGGCCCCGCCACCAGCGAGAACCCGAGCGCCACAAGCCCCGCCTTGAGGCTGTCGAGCACCAGCGTCGCCAGCGCAAGATCCTTGCGCCCCGTGCGCAGCACATTGGTTGCGCCGATGCTGTGCGATCCGATCTCCCGGATATCGCCCAACCCCGCCGCTTTCGTGATCACGAGACCAAACGGAATCGACCCGGCCAGATAGCCGACGACCGACGCCAAAGCATAAAGTGCCCATTCCGGCATGTGCGTGATGTTCCCCGTGGGCCCCTGTTGCGCCAAGGTTTAAGGGGGCGGGGAAGTTGGGGCAAGAGGCCCTACCGCTCAAACACCGTCTTGCCGCCGACGAAGGTCCGCAGCACGCGGCCTTGCAAGCGCCGCCCGTCAAACGGTGAGTTCTTCGAGCGCGAGAGCAGGTGGTCGCGGTCGCACAGCCAGGGCTTGCCCGCATCGAACAGGATCAGGTCCGCCGGCGCGCCCTTGGCGATGCGGCCTTGCGGCAGGCCGAGGATCGAGGCCGGGCCGATGGTGACCGGCGCCAGCGCTTCCAGCAGCGACAGTTCGCCTTCCGCCACCAGCGTCAGCAGGCAAGGCAGAACGGTTTCCAGCCCCGCCGCGCCGAATGAGGCTTCGCCGAACGGCAGGCGCTTTTCCTCCGGGGGCTGAGGATCGTGCGCCGAGACGACCGCGTCGATGGCGCCTTCCTGCAGCGCACGGATCAATGTCTTGCGCGCCTTCTCGCTCCGGAACGGCGGGTTCACCTTGCAATAGGTGAGGTAGTCGCCGACATCGAGCTCGTTGAAGAACAGCGAATGCGCCGCCACCGTCGTGAACACTTTCGCGCCGCGCCCACGCGCCACATCCACGATGTCCAGCGTGCGCTGCGACGTTACCTGGTCGAGGATCAGCGTGCAGCCCGTCTGCTCCGCCAGCACCACATCCCGCGCCGCGCCGAGCCACTCCGCCTCGATGGGAATGCCGGACAATCCGTGCCGCGCTGCGAACTCGCCCGCATTCATAACGCCGCTGCCTGCCAGCGTATGATCGTCCGGCCGCGACATCACGATCGCGCCGCGGCTCGCGGCATAGGTCATCACGCGCTTCATCACCTGCGCGCTCGCCACCGGCCAGTCGCCATTGGTGAAGAGGACGGCGCCCGCTTCCGCCATCAATCCGATCTCCGACATCGCCTCACCGGCAAGCCCCACGGTCAACCCGCCCGCCGGATACACCCGCGCAAACGCCGTCTCGCGCCCGCGCTCGGCAATGAACTGCACCAGCGCCACATCATCGATCACGGGCCGCGTATCCGGCATCACGACGAGGCTCGTGATCCCGCCGCTCAGCGCCGCGCGCGAAGCCGTCGCCAGCGTTTCCTTGTGCTCCTCGCCCGGCTCGCCCGTCTTGGCGCGCAGGTCGATCAGCCCAGGCGCGAGGCACAGTCCGCCCGCGTCAATCGTCTCCTTGGCGTCCTTGAAGGACACACCCGTCCCGGTACGGAATTCTTTTATCACGCCCTTGTCTATGAATACGCCGCCGATGGCGTCGGAGCCCGTCGCCGGGTCCAGAAGGCGCGCATTGAGGATCTGGAGGCTCATGCGCGGCCTCCTGCCAGAAGGTGCAGCACCGCTTCGCGCACCGCGACACCCATCTCCACCTGCTGCGTGATCACCGAGCGTTCCCCGTCCGCAATCGAACTCTCGATCTCCACGCCCCGGTTCATCGGCCCGGGGTGCATCACGATGGCATTGTCCTTCGCAAGCGCCAGCCGGTCCGCCGTCAGGCCGAAATACCGGAAATACTCGCGCTGGCTCGGCAGCAGGCTGCCATTCATCCGCTCCAGCTGCAGGCGCAGCATCATCACGACATCCGCGCCGGGCAGGGCCCGGTCAAAATCCGTACCCGCACTTTCGGCGCCCCAGGTGTCCGTACCCGGAGGGATCAGCGTGCGCGGCCCGCACAGGTGCACGCGCGCGCCCATCAGGTGAAGCGCCATCGTCGTCGAGCGTGCCACGCGGCTATGCGCAATGTCGCCGCAAATCACCACCTTCAGGCCTTCGATCCGCCCCTTGGTGCGCCGGATGGTCAGGAGGTCCAGCAGCGCCTGCGTCGGGTGCTCATGCGTGCCATCGCCCGCATTGATCACCGCGCAGTCCACTTTCCGCGACAAGAGCTTCGCCCCGCCGGACGCCGAATGCCGGATCACCAGCGCGTCGGGCTTCATCGCGTTCAGCGTCATCGCCGTGTCGATCAGCGTCTCGCCTTTCTTCACGCTCGACTGCGCCACCGGCATCGAGATCACGTCGGCGCCGAGCCGCCGCGCGGCAATCTCGAAGCTCGACAGCGTCCGCGTCGAGTTCTCGAAGAAGAGGTTAACCACGGTCTTGCCGGTCAGGATCGGATCCGGCCGCCGGCCAGCGCGCGTCGCGTCGGCATAGGTGTCCGACAGGTCTAAAACATGTTTAATATCAAGGGGGTGAAGGCCTTCGATTCCGAGCAGATGGTCGTGCCGGAAGGTATAGTCTGCGTGCGCCGCTGCCATGAAGGCCCCTTCGATTTGCGGCGGTTTAGGCGCGATTCCGGCGCCGGGCAAGCCTTCAAACCGCCCCCAGCCACAAGATCACCAGCCACACCGCCGGCAGGGTCAGCGCCGCCAGCAGCGTCTGCGCGGCAATGAAGTTCGCCGCCAGCGTCGTGTCCCCGCCCAGCTCCCGCGCCAGCACATAGGAGTTCGGCGCCGTCGGCGTCGCCGCGCAGATCAGCGCGATCGCCAGCGGCAAACCGCCGAGCCCGATCGCCAGCCCCACAACCAGCGTCAGCGCCGGCAGCCCGATCAGGCGCACGGCCGACCAGGTAAACGTCTTCAGCCCCGCCCGTTTCAGCGCGCCAAGGTCCACCCCCGCGCCCGCGCTCAAAAGGCCGAGCGCAATCGCGGCGTTCGCCAGCATCTTGAGGCTCTCGTCGGCAATCACCGGCAGTCGCACATGGAAACTCGCGAGGCCGATCCCGATCAGGCAGGCATAGATCAGCGGATTGCGCGTCAGCGCCAGCAGTGGCCGGGGCCGCTCGCCGGGCGGACGCTCGGCATGGCTCACCAGTGCGTACACGGAAATAACATTTGCTACCGGAATCATCGCCGCCGCCGCGAGGCTGACCAGCGCCAGCCCCTCATCGCCAAACAGCAGTCCGCCCAAAGACAATCCGATGATCGTGTTCCAGCGCACGTTTGACTGGATGATCGTGCCCACCGCTGGCCGCGTCATGCCGGGCCACAGCCGCGCCGTCAGCCCGAACGCCCCCAGCAACACCTGCGCCGCGATCAGCGCCGCTATCATCAGCCAGGGCGCCCCGTCAAATTCCGCATTCGCCAGCGCCCGGATGATCAGGGCAGGCAGCAGCACAAGGAAGGACAACCGGTCGAGCGCCCGGAACGCCTCTGCCGGCACCAGCCCCCGCCGCGCCAGGAACTGCCCCAGCGCCACCAGCAGGATCACCGGCACCAGCGCCGTAAGGAATGCGCTCATGCGCCTTTCCCCAGCCGCTCCAGCGCCGCATGCAGGATCATCGCCGCCGCCATCGCGTCCACCCGGTCAGCCCGGCGCTGCTCGGTGAACGACAGCTCCCGCATGATCTCGTCCGCCGCCACCGTCGAGTACCGCTCGTCCTGGTAGGCCAGCGGAATGTCGCGCAGCTTGAGCAGGTTCGACACCAGCGTGCGCACAGACTGCACACGCGGCCCCTGCGAGCCGTCCGTGTTCAGCGGCAGCCCGACCACCAGCCCAACGCCCTTGCGGTCGTCATACACCTCGAAGAAGCGCGCCAGCGCCGGCGCCAGTTTCAGCTTCGGGATGGTCTCCACCGGGCTCGCCAGGATGCGGCTGGCATCGGTGGCCGCCACGCCCAGCGTCTTCGTGCCCGGGTCAAGGCCGATCAGGACGCCCTTCGCGGGCAGGTCAAACAGGTCAACAACAGGCATCGCAGGGCACATACGACCTTGAAGCGGCTTTGCCTATCGCGTAATCGGTCCCCTCGACTGGAGTACCACCATGACCGTTACCCGCGACGACGTCCGCAAGGTTGCCCGCCTGTCCCGCATCGCGGTGCCGGAAGAGCGCCTCGACGAACTCGCCGGCGAACTGAACGGCATCCTCGGCTGGATCGACCAGCTGAACGAAGTCGATGTCGAAGGCGTCGAGCCGTTGACCTCCGTGGTCGAAACCACCCTCCCGATGCGCGACGACGTCGTCACCGACGGCAACATCCAGGACCAGGTCCTCGCCAACGCCCCGCGCACCGAGCACGGTTTCTTCGTCGTGCCCAAGGCCGTGGAGTAACGGCCTTACATTCCAACGCGAACCGCCTTACCTTTCAGTCTTGGGCCAATCAGGGTCCGGTAGCTGAAAGGCGCGCGCCATGGCCAAGGGTCAGATGAAATCCAAAAAAGAAGTCCGCAAACCGAAAGCGGAAAAAGTGAAAGCCAAGCTCGGCGCCCCCGTCGCCAAGCCCGGCGATCTCAAGGGCATGGAACACCTGAAGCGCTAGGTTTCGGGCTCACATACCGGGCGAAGGTCTGGAAATCGCCGAAGACGGACACTAGTGGCTTGAGGGCGGCTGACCGCTTTGGAGATATCCGTGCTTCGTCCATTCGGACCGAACTCTCACCCCAAACGGAGGAGCTATGGGCGACCACAGCACTTTTCGCCGATATTTTGGCTTGCGTGAAACAGCAAATCTCAGACACTAACCGGCGGTTTTGCCACAAACGGCATTCAGTCCGTCTCAAGAGTAGAAATCTTTAGGCGCCCTTTTCTGTTGGGGGAGTATTGCCGCAAAATCTCCAGGCGATCTCCTCACCCCCATGGAAGGGAACGATCGGAATGCCTGCTTCGATCATCTGTGCGGGAACAAGCTGCGGCTTGCGCTCGATGGTGACGAACTCTGAGTTCAGGGGAAGGCCGTAAAAGCGCGGGCCGTTCTCTGACGCGAAAGCTTCAAGGTGGTGGAGCGCGCCTTCTTCTTCGAACACACTCGCGTAGCTCTCCAGAGCAAAGGGGGCGTTGAATATGCCTGCGCACCCGCACGCGGACTCCTTGTCGCTGACCGCGTGCGGCGCGGAGTCTGTGCCGAGGAAGAATTTCGCGGAACCTGATGTCGCGGCCGCACGCAAGGCGAGCCGATGGCCCTCCCGCTTGGCGATCGGCAAGCAGTAGAAATGAGGGCGGATCCCGCCGTCGAACATGGCGTTGCGATTGATCGCCAGATGGTGCGGCGTGATCGTGGCCGCGAGATTTGGACCAGCGGCTTCGACGAACGCGGCCGCTTCGGCGGTCGTGATATGCTCGAATACCACCTTGAGCGCTGGAAAGTCAGCGATCAGCTTGGTCAGGATCCGGTCAATGAAGACCGCCTCCCGGTCAAAGATGTCGACATGGCGATCTGTGACTTCGCCGTGCAGCAGCAGCGGCATGCCGATGCGCTCCATGGCCTCGAGCACAGGATAGATCCTTCTTATGTCCGTGACGCCGTGATCCGAATTGGTGGTGGCGTGAGCGGGGTAGAGCTTGCAGGCTGTGAAGACGCCTTCAGCAAACCCGCGTTCGACCTCGCCGGACTCGATTGTGTCGGTGAGGTAGCAGGTCATCAAAGGCGTGAAGACAACGCCCGGCTCAAGGGCGGCAAGGATGCGGTCGCGGTAGGCGGCTCCGGCTGCAGTAGTTGTGATCGGAGGGCTGAGATTCGGCATCACGATTGCCCGCGCGAACTGCCTCGCTGTGTAGCCCACGACCGAAGCGAGCAATGCGCCATCTCGCAGATGAACATGCCAGTCATCAGGGCGCCGCAACGTGAGCCGGACGGGCGCCTGTACCGCGCCTCTCTCAGATGTTTGCATAGACATGTTCCTCCACGGCAGCTGCAACATGGGTCACGGCGTCGTGCCGGGACGAAGCTAGATTAGGGGTGGTCAAACTTGAATTTTTCAGTCGAGCACCATTGAACTGCATGAAGCGTCGACTCCGGTAGTGAATAGTCAGATCGTACAGCATATCAATTGCCCAGAGCTTGGACGAGGCGATTGAGCCAACCGGATCGACTGCCTCGCCATTGACAAACAGGTCAGGGATTGCAGTAGGGGCAATGCGCCGGATCGGCTTCTGTTAGGCCGTCTGAGCGTGGCTGGCTTGCTTCGTTGTCACACATGAAACATCCCATAAGCTCGTGCAGTATCCATGCTGTCGGAGCACCACACCAGCTGCAGGGCAAACCGGCTTCGGTGCCCTTCACGCCCCAGCCCGGGGCGCTGCAACTGCGACAGGTCTGACAGAGACGGTCAGCAAATTTCTTCGCGAGCAACTCGATGGACATCATCCTTTTGGGATTGAAGTGGGCGCGCATGTCGGTCTGAACGAAGGCTAGGCCATCGTTCGAAACAAGGGCCGCTTGCACGATCGCCGCTTCCAGGTTTTCGAAAGTCTGCACGCCCTTTTGAACGATAGCTCGGGGGCCGTTGTTTGGCCGCACGATCATCGCCTGATCGGGAAATCCGGTTGCTTGGATCTGATCTGCAATATCGATCATGCGTCTGGTTTCCCAGCTTGCGTAGCAGGGGGTCAGATCGACGCTGTGCTCCATCGCGACGAGACCGCTTTTCGCATCGATCAGCACGAGTTTTTCGAGGCCGACCGGGAAAAAGGGCATTTGAGGGTGCGGCCCGAAGCTGCCTTCGCTCGCAATAGCGAGATCCAGCCCGGACACTTTCAATCCAAGCCGGGCCTTCGCGACAAGCACCTCATCCATGCTGCCTGCTCGCTCGATTTCACCTGAGAACGTTCCCAACTGGTCTGTGTCGAGATCATCGGGCACTTCGATGTCGATGCCCAAGATGTCCCGAAACGCCGGCACTATGGCGCGGTCCTTGCCATGCATGGTGGCAAGGACCGCGCGGCGGCCGGCAAAGGCAGATGCAGGGCCTTGCATCAAAAATATCCGTCACGCTTCTGATGTTCGAGGGTGCCATCGTCGCCGATCCGGCCATTTCGTTCGGATCGATTGCTTTGAAGCGTCTCCCTGACCACAGCCGCCAGCGTCTCGGCCCCCGAATCCGTTGCTGCAGTGACTGGCCAGCAGCCAAGGGAACGGAACCGGACCTTTCGCGGCTCCGGCGCGCTTAGTCCCAGCCTCTGCGCCCTCTTCGGATCATCAATGACGATCCATTGCCCTTTGTGCGACACCACTGGACGCTCCGCCGCCAGGTAGAGCGGACACAGTCCGATGTTGCGGGTCAGGATCCATGCCCAAAGGTCGAACTCGGTCCAGTTCGAAAGCGGGAATACGCGCAAGGTCTGATCGGGCCGCCGTCGCCAGTTGTAGTTGTTCCAGAGTTCAGGGCGCTGCTGTTTCGGATCCCAGCTATGACCTCGGTTCCGAACGGAAACGACCCTCTCTTTCGCACGGGAGGCTTCTTCGTCGCGGCGCGCACCGCCAAAAATGACATCATACCGGCCGGCGTCGAGCGCTTGTTTCAAGGTCTCTGTGCGCATCACGCTGGTATAGTGCGATCCATGTTCGATGGGATTGAGGCCAGCCTCGCGTCCCTCCTCGTTGTGATGGATCACCAGTTCAAAGCGGTTGTCTGCAGCAAAGCGACTTCGGAAATCGAGCACGTCCCGGAATTCCCAGGTCGAGTCGATATGCAGCAACGGCATGGGCGGGGGCGACGGATAAAAGGCCCGAAGCGCCAGGTGCGCCAGCACCGTTGAGTCCTTGCCGCCCGAAAAGAGCAGCACGGGCCGTTCAGATTCTGCCACGCCCTCACGCAGGATCTGTATCGCTTCGCTTTCCAATTGGTCCAGAGACGACGGCGCTTTCATGCGGCACAATGACCAAGGCAGGCTTGTCCGATCCGGCCATCTCGGCGTTGTGTGCGGCGAGGCCGCCAACGAATACTGGCCGATCTGGCGGAATCGCAATTTCGGTCATGGTAACGCAAGCTCTTTTCTTCCCTTGCAGTCATCAAGACACTCGCGTTTTTAGAACTTCGAGTATTGATTGTCACCGAGCGAACCGGCCAGTTCATCGTATCTTAATCATCCCTGAAGCTCGCCGGCTTGGTAAGTTGAATTGTGATGCCGGTTCGCGGGCTGTGAATATCTCAGTTGCTGAAAAACGAGCCGTTCTTACGCCCGACCTTGACCGGCGATTTTGGGCCGATTGTTTTGAAAAACCCCTCGGCATCTTCGCCGAATTCTGATTCCCTTCTGGTTGTTCAGTCAGGCGCGGAGCGGTGCGATGATGGGTGAGCGGCGATCAGGTCAGGGCGCGCTGTTCTACGAGTTCAGTCTTGAGGCGCATGTTCCGGCTGATCACTTGCTGCGCAGGATCGATCAGCTGATCGATTTCTCCGAGGTCCGCGCAGAACTGGCACCTTACTACAGTACGGCGGGCCGCCCCTCGATCTGCCCTGAGCTGATGATCCGCATGCTGGTAGCCGGATACTGCTTCGGCATTCGGTCTGAACGCCGCCTGTGCGATGAGGTTCATCTCAACCTCGCCTATCGCTGGTTCTGCCGGCTCGGGCTGGAAGGCGCCGTGCCGGACCATTCGACCTTCTCCTAGAACCGCCACGGCCGGTTCCGGGAAAGCGACATCTTCCGCAAGCTGTTCGACCAGGTCCTGCGCCTTTGCCTGTCTGCGGGCCTTGTTGGCGGTGAGGCCTTCGCCGTAGACGGCAGCCTGATCCAGGCCGACGCTGATCGCCGCAAGGGACCGAAAGGCGAAGACGCCTCGCTGCCGTCAAGGCCAGCCGTGCGATTGATGAGTATTTTGCGGTTCTCGATGATGCGGCTTTCGGGGCGGCGAGTGAGAAGACACCGAAGTTCCTGTCAGAGACGGATCCGGCTGCGCGCTACACCGGCGCTCACAATGGACCGGACTTCTACGCATATACCGTCAACTATCTTATCGACACCGATCGTGCGGTCATTGTCGATGTTGAGGCGACCACCGCTATTCGGCAGGCTGAGGTCACCGCCGCAAAACGCATGATGCAACGGACCGAAGATCGCCATGGCCTCTCGTGTGAACGGCTTGCTGCTGACACCGCCTACGGATCCGGACCCATGCTGGAATGGCTGGTTGAGCAGAAAGGGATCGAGCCGCACATCCCTGTCTTCGACAAGGGCGAGCGCAACGACGGGACCTTCTCACGCTCGGACTTCGCGTATGATCCGCAGCGGATCAATATACCTGTCCGGCAGGCAAGCAGCTGCGCCAGTTCAACCGAACCTACAAAACCCAGCGCTCGGGCGTGACCAAGGCGGGCCAGACACTTTACCGCGCCAGGAAAGCTGACTGCGACATCTGCCCCCTGAAGGACAGGTGCTGTCCGGGCCAGCCACATCGCAAGATCAGCCGATCGATCCACGAAGCGTCGCGTGACGTCGCCCGGGATATCGCGAAGACCGAGGCCTATGTTCAATCCCGTCGCAAGCGGAAGAAGGTCGAGATGTTGTTCGCGCATCCCAGGTGAATCCTCGGAATGACAAAACTCCGCCTGAGGGGTCCAAATGGCGCCTGCGACGAGTTCCATCTCGCCGCCACCGCGCAAAACCTGCGCAGACTCGCCAAACTGGTTCCGGTTCCAGCGTGAGGAGCCGAAATGCCTCACCGCGGCCGCACGACGCCGCCCATTAGCCAGCGGACTTTTTCAACACAATCGGCCATTCTCGGACGTTGCGATCCTTCCTTCCATCATTCGGGCCGATCCAACGAATTCAGGAGGTCCTGCAACGGTGGGGGCGATGATCATGTCCAGCCAGCGCGTGCCTGAACTCGCGATCGCCGAACCGCCGGATAACGGATCTTGCAAAAGTGCCTCACCCCAACCCTCCCCATTTCGGGGCCTGCGAGGGCAAGAGGGTGGGGCGAAGCACAGGACATGCGCCGGACTTACGCCTACATCCGCGCCCGCCCCACTCCAACAAAATCAACCCGCTGTAAAATACTCGCGCCCATCAGAGCTACACCCTCCACACCGGGTGTATCCTGCGCGGCTGACCTGAAACCCTCCGCCCCCGGAGCATGGCCGCCGCCTGCGATAGCAAGTGATAAAAAATGAGAATCTTTGAGAAAGAAGCGCGGCTGAACGCGAAACAAACAGCATCAAATGTAGACGCCGCGAGACGGCATGAGAGGGGTTCAGCGCAGCCAGTACAGCCGAACCCCCTGTAATCACACCAGATTCCGCCCATCGCCCGCGGCGGAACCGGAAATCGGCCCCCAAAACAGCAAAATTACTTCGCCGGATTGATCAGGTACTTCGTGCCCGTTGCCTTCGCGTTGTAGGCCTGCAGCGTCTTCAGATCGAGCGCCTGGGCCAGCGAGATTTCTGCCGTGTAGTGGCTCGCAAACGTCGTCGTCAGTTCGTCCACCACGCGCTGACGCATCTTGGCGCGAACTTCCGGCCCGACCTTCTGCAGGAACGGCGTCAGCAGGTAACCGCCCAGGTTCCACGCAAAGCCGACGCCCGGCGGCACCTGTGTCTGCGACATGTCGAGCCGGCCGTAGATGTAGACCTGCGTTTCCTGGCCCGAGCCATACCGGCTGAACTCCTTCATGTTGCGGCTCGCTGCCGCTTCCATCGCCACCAGCAATTGCCCGGCCAGCGGACCGCCGCCGATCGCGTCGAAGCCCAGCGTCGTCTTGGTCTCGGCCAGCGCCGTGATCAGCTCTTCCATGAAGTTGGGAGACGAGGAATCGACGATGAATTTCGCGCCGAGGCCCTTCAGCAGATCCGCCTGCGCCTTCGACCGCACGATGTTGACCAGAGGAACATTGTCCTTCTGGCAAATCTTCACCAGCATCTGGCCAAGGTTCGAAGCAGCGGCGGTATGCACGATCCCGGTGCGGCCCTGCATCCGCATCGTCTCCACGAAGGACAGCGCCGTCAGCGGGTTGACGAAGCAGGACGCGCCATCCTTCGCCGAAGTGCCATCCGGCAGCGGCAGGCACTGCGCCACGTTTAACATCCGGTACTGCGCATACATCTCGCCGCCGAGACCCGCGACCATCTTGCCGAGCAGCGCCTGCGCTGCCGGCGAGGAGCCCGCCTTCACCACGACGCCCGCGCCCTCGTTGCCCACCGGCATCGACTGGTCCATCCGCGCCGCCATCGCCCGCATCGCCGGGGCAGGAACCTTCGCGGTGATCACGGGGCGATCCTTGGTGCCCGACTGGACGGCCGTGCTCATGTCGGCCCCGCCGACCAGCAGGCCGAGGTCAGACGGGTTAATCGGCGTTGCCTCGACGCGGATGATCACATCATCCGGGCCAGGCTCCGGCACAGCCACTTCGGCCAATGAAATCTCGAGTTCGCCCGAAGCCTTCAGATGGCTTCGCAGCTGGAGCGCGGTCTTGGGAACCGTGTTGGTCATTGTCTTGTCCTCCCGGAACAGGTTGCGGCGCTAAAGCGCTTCTTCGGCAAAGTCCTGATAGTCGATCAGAATTTCGGCGTCCGATGCGATATCGGTCAGCGCGGTCAGGGTGACGGTTTGCGCGTCCGCGTCAACCTCAAACCCGGCATTCGCGGCCGGGCTGTGATTGCACATCGAGATTTCCCCAAAGGCAACGGCGCAGCGCACCGCGCCATCGGCGCGCTCATCGACGTAGAACACATAATGATAAAGCCGTGTGGATTTCAGCGTCTCGGTATCGGCATGCGACAGGACCAGCAGCGGATATACGCCGATCTCGGCACCTTCCGGAATCGGGCTCGCCGCAAACAATCCGCGTCCATGCAGGGGCGAGGTGCGAACCTCGGCGCGGCCCCCTTCGTTTCGTGCCAGCATGGCCGCGTGTGTAGCAACGCGCCGGAGCGCGCGCCAGCAGGGTCAGGTGGGATTCTCTTCCGCCGCCTCTGCGGGTTTTTCGGCCTTCGGATTCCATTCGTGGATCTCGCGGATCATGCAGCGGTTGGAGCCGAAAGAGTCGCCCAGCGTGCGCGCCACGATGATCGAATCGCCCGGCGTCAGGCATCCGCCATGAGAGTCCACAACGATGGATTCGGCATATTCGAGGTCCGTGCAGCCCGCCGTCACCTCGACCATGTACTGGTCGCGCCCCTCTTGCAGCACCACCGTTTCGCGCTCGTTCAGGTTGAAGCCGTCGATGTTGGATGCAAAGCAGACGCTCCGGGTCTCAGGGCCAAGGCGCGGGTCATCGGCATACTTTTCCAGACCGCGCAGCCGGGGTTCGGCCGGCGCGGTTGAGCAGGCGCCGAGCGCGGTCGCGGCCAGAACGGCCAGAATGATGCGTTTCATGCGGAAATCCTCCGGAGCGCTTGAAAACCGTGCGACCAGTCTGCGCCCCGTTACCTGCTGCTGCAATGGGCTCACGAAGACTTGAACTTTTCCCGTCTGGGCCCTAGCAGGCAGGGTTCAACATGAGGCATGCCCGATGACCGATCTCACCGCCCTGACCCTCGCCGAAGCGCTGGACGGGCTGAAATCGAAGCAGTTTTCCTCGGTCGAACTGACCGAGGCCTTCAACGCAGCCATCGCCAAGGCCCGCGTCCTGAACGCCTTCGTCGTCGAGACGCCCGAGAAGGCGCTGGAGATGGCCAAAGCCTCCGACGCCCGCCGCGCCAAGGGCAAGGCCGGCAAGCTCGACGGCGCCCCCCTCGGCATCAAGGACCTCTACTGCACCAAGGGTGTCCGCACGACTGCCTGCTCGGGCATCCTCGGCGAGTTCACGCCGACCTACGAATCCACCGTCACCCAGAACCTCTGGGACGAAGGCGCCGTAATGCTCGGCAAGCTCAACATGGACGAGTTCGCGATGGGCTCCTCCAACGAGACCTCGCATTTCGGCAACGTGATCAACCCCTGGCGCCGCAAGGGCGACAATCAGGGCCTGACCCCCGGTGGCTCGTCCGGCGGCTCTGCCTCGTCCGTCGCCGCCAACCTTTGCCTCGCCGCCACCGCCTCCGATACCGGCGGCTCGATCCGCCAGCCCGCCGCCTTCACCGGCACCGTCGGCATCAAGCCGACCTATGGCCGCGCCAGCCGCTACGGCATGGTCGCCTTCGCCTCGTCGCTCGATCAGGCCGGCCCGATCGCCAAGACGGTCGAAGACAGCGCCATCCTCCTGGAAGTCATGTGCAGCCATGACCCGAAGGACTCCACCTCGCTGAACATCAAGACGCCGAACTGGCAGAAGGACGTCCGCAAGGGCGTCAAGGGCATGCGTATCGGCATCCCGAAGGAATACCGCATCGACGGTCTCTCCGACGAGATCGACGCCCTTTGGCAGCAGGGCATCAAATGGCTGAAGGAAGCTGGCGCCACCATCGTCGACATCTCCCTTCCGCACACGAAGTATGCGCTGCCCGCCTATTACATCGTTGCCCCGGCGGAGGCCTCGTCCAACCTCGCCCGCTATGACGGCATGCGATACGGCGCCCGCGTCGAAGGCGGCAACCTCACGCAGACCTATGAAGGCACCCGCGCCTCCGGCTTCGGCAAGGAAGTCCAGCGCCGCCTGATGATCGGCACCTATGTGCTCTCGTCGGGCTATTACGACGCCTACTACCTGCGCGCCCAGAAAGTCCGTACCAAGATCTTCCAGGACTTCGTCGACGCCTTCGAAAGCTGCGACGCGATCCTGACGCCGGCCTGCCCATCGCCCGCCTTCGCGTTTGGCGAGAAGTCCGGCGACCCGGTCGAGATGTACCTCAACGACGTGTTCACGGTCACGGCCAACCTCGCGGGCCTGCCCGGCATCGCGGTGCCCGCTGGCCTCTCGGCCAGCGGCTTGCCGCTCGGCCTGCAGGTGATCGGCAAGGCGCTCGACGAGGCCGCCTGCTTCCGTGTCGGCGGCGCGCTGGAAGATGCAGCCGGCTTTGTGGCCAAGCCGGACCGCTGGTGGTAAACTGCCCGCATGGCGCGTTTCCTTGCAATCTTCGCGATCACCCTCATCCTGAGCACGCTCATGATGAGCGGCATCCTCGCCCGCTATGGCTACAGCCTCGCTGATCCCGAAATGCGGATCATGCTGGGCGTCTGCCTGTTCGTGGCGGGCTATGTCGCCTGGCGCATTTCCAATGTGCTGAAGGCCCGCGGCCGCAAGCTCTCCGAAATGCCGGCCCCCGGCGGGGCAGGGCAGGGCAAGCTTGCCGCGCTGTTCGAGCCGCGCAGCAAGGCGCTCGCCGCCCGCCAGGCCGATCTGGAGGCCCGCCGCCGCCGTCTGATCGCCGAAGGCAAGCTGGACGCCGAAGAAGCGCCCCCGCCCGCCCCGGAGCCCGAAGCAGCGCCGCCCCCGCCGTCCACCTCGACCAACGTCAAGGACCGCATGGCCGCCCGCCGCGAACGCGTGCGCAAGGCCCGCGAAGAAGGCAAGCTGGACTGACTGGCCCGGCTGCCCCTAGAAGCGCCCCAACCCACCCATAACCTCCCGAGACACCGATGACCGAGCGACCCACCTTCCGCATCAAAGGCGACACCGGCGACTGGGAAGTCGTCATGGGGCTGGAAATCCACGCCCAGGTCGCCTCGAATGCGAAGCTGTTCTCCGGCGCGTCCACGGCCTTCGGCTCGGACCCGAACTGCAACGTCTCGCTCGTGGACGCCGCGATGCCCGGCATGCTCCCTGTCATCAACAGGGTCTGCGTCGAGCAGGCGATCCGGACCGGCCTCGGCCTAAAAGCGCAGATCAACAATTACAGCCGCTTCGACCGGAAGAACTATTTCTATCCGGACCTGCCGCAGGGCTACCAGATCAGCCAGTTCGCCCATCCCATTGTCGGCGAAGGCGAGATCGATGTGGATGTCGAAGTGCCCGGCAAGGAAGGCTATGCCTTCACCTGCCGGATCGAGCGCCTGCACCTCGAGCAGGACGCCGGCAAGTCGATCCACGACATGGACCCGCACGCGACCTACGTGGACCTCAACCGCTCCGGCGTGGCCCTGATGGAGATCGTCTCCAAGCCCGACGTGCGCTCGCCCGCCGAGGCGGCCGCCTACGTCAAGAAACTGCGCGCCATCGTCATCGCGCTGGGCACCTGCGATGGGGACATGGAAAAGGGCAACCTGCGCGCTGACGTCAACGTCTCCGTCTGCAAGCCCGGCCAGTACGAGAAGTTCCGCGAAACCGGTGACTTCAAACATCTCGGCACGCGCTGCGAGTTGAAGAACATGAACTCCTACCGCTTTATCCAGCAGGCCATCGAATACGAAGCGCGCCGCCAGATCGAGATCATCGAAGGCGGCGGCAAGGTCGACCAGGAAACCCGCCTGTTCGATCCGGTGAAGGGCGAAACCCGCTCGATGCGCTCGAAGGAAGATGCGCACGACTACCGCTATTTCCCGGACCCGGACCTGTTGCCGCTCGAGCTCGAGCAGGCCTGGATCGAGGGCATCCGCAAATCGCTGCCGGAGCTGCCCGACCAGAAGCGCGCCCGCTTCGAGAAGGATTACGGCCTGTCGCGCTATGACGCGGGCGTGCTCACGTCCGACGCTGACAAGGCGCTTTTCTTCGAGGAAGTGGCCAAGGGCCGCGACGCGAAGCTTGCTGCCAACTGGGTCACGCAGGAACTCTTCGGATACCTCAACAAGGAAGGCCTGGAGCTGTCGCAAAGCCCGGTCTCGGCGTCTGCGCTCGGCGGCTTGATTGCGCTGATCTCCGACAACACGATCAGCGGCAAGATCGCGAAAGACGTCTTTGCCCGGATGATCGAGGGCGAGGGCGAAGCGGCCGTCATCGTCGAGAAGCACGGCCTCAAACAGGTCACCGATACCGGCGCCATCGAAAAGGTCGTGGACGAGATCATCGCGGCGAACCCCGAACAGGTCGCCAAGGTCAAGGACAAGCCGCAAACCCTCGGCTGGTTCGTCGGCCAGGTGATGAAAGCCTCGGGCGGCAAAGCCAACCCGCAGGCCGTCAACGACATCCTGAAGGCGAAGCTGGGTATTTAAGCCGCCAGCCCTCTCCCACGACTGCGAGAGGGGGGGCAAGGGTTTAAAACCCCGCCCGTATCCGCGCCGCCACCGGCTCCAGCTCGGCCGCGCTCTTCATTCCGCCGCTCGCATGAGCGCCCATCTTCACGCCTTCCCACGCCGGCATGATGTGGAAATGCAGGTGGAACACGGTCTGCCCGGCCGGCGCGCCGTTGAACTGCACCACGCGCAGCCCGTCCGGCTTCAGCCCGGCCTCGACCGCGCGCGCGACCTTCTGCACACGGATCATATAGTCGCCGAGCGCCGCGTCCGGCAGGTCGAGGAAATTGCGCGCTTCGGCCCGCTTGGGGATCACCAGCGTATGCCCCTCCACCTGCGGAAACACATCCATGAAGGCGAGCGCCACCTCATCCTCGAAAACCTTCACACTCGGCATCTCGCCGCGCAGGATCTTCGCAAATATGTTGGCGGGGTCGTAGGGTGCGTGAAGGGTCATGTGTCTTTCCTGAACGGTGTCCGGTCCTTGAGATAGTCGAAGTCAGCGTCCACGGCGGCCCGCTCGCGCTCCAGATAGTCGGCAATCGCCGCGCGGAATCCGGCATGGGCAATCCAGTGCGCCGAGCGTGTCAGCACCGGCGCGTAGCCGCGCGCCAGCTTATGCCCGCCTTGCGCGCCCGCTTCCACGGTCTTCAGCCCGCGCGCGATCGCAAAATCGATGGCCTGATAATAGCACGTCTCGAAATGCAGCATCGGCCGTGGATCGATGCAGCCCCAATAGCGGCCGTACAGCGTTTCGGACCCGATCAGATTCATCGCGCCGGCAATCGCCGTCTCGCCTTCATAGGCAAACACGAACAACAGATCATCCGCCATCCGCTCCCGGAGCAACGAGAAGCTCTTGCGCGTCAGGTAAGGCGAGCCCCATTTGCGGTTGCCGGTGTCCATGTAGAATTCGAAGAAGATGTCGAGATGCGCCTCGGTGATCTCCGCGCCCGTGATGTGGTGGAACTCCAGACCCTCATGCGCCTTGGCGCGCTCCTTGCGCAGGTTCTTGCGCTTGTCGGAGGAGAGCGTCGCGAGGAAATCATCAAATGATCCGTACCCGGCATTCTGCCAGTGGAACTGCTGGTCCGTGCGGATCAGCAGCCCCGCATGCTCCAGCGCCGGCGCCTCGGTCTCTTCGATGAAGTTCATGTGGAACGAGGAGGCGCCCGTCTCCGCCACCAGCTGCAATGCGCCCTGCAGCAGCGCGGACTTGTACAGCGCCTCATCCGGCCCGGGCACGACCAGCCGCCGCCGGCCAGTCACCGGTGTGAAGGGAACGGCTGACAGCAGCTTCGGATAATATGCTCCGCCGGCGCGCTCCCAGGCCTCCGCCCAGGACTGGTCGAACACGAACTCGCCGCGCGAATGGGTTTTGAACCACATCGGCATTGCCCCGCGCAGCCGCCCGCCCGCGTCATGCGCCAGCAGGTGCGCACCCCGCCACCCGGTGCGCGGGCAGGCCGCGCCGGAGCGCTCCATCGCGTCGAGGAACTCCCAGGTGACGAACGGATCGTAGCGCAGCCCCGGCGGGTTCGCGACCGCGTTCCATGCCGCCGCGTCCACGCCGTCCAGCGTCTTGAGAATCGTGATGCGGGGGAGGGCGGCGTCCATGCCCTGCAATTTAGGGCGCCGCGAGCGCCGGGTCGATATGTTCAAAGATGATTGCGGGATTGTAAGGCCGCGCCGCCGCCAGATCCGCCTCGCTGCGCACCGTCCACACCACGAAGGGCGCGCCCAGCGCCGCCGCCCGCGCCGTGTCGGTGTGGTGCACCGCGAGATAGTCGATTCCGTCCGCCAGCGCCCGGCCCGCCACCTCGTCAAACCGCGCCTCGCCCGCCTGCACCGTCGGCAACACCAGCTGCCCCCGCATCAGGCTCGCCGGCAGCGCCCGCACGGCCTCCTCGGAAAAACTCATCGCCGCCGCCAGCCCGCGCCAGCCCGCCAGCTGCGCCGCCACCTTCTCCGCAAACGCCGCCGGATCGGTCGTCCCGTCCACCTTCATCTCGCACAATAGCGGCAGGCCTTCCGGCCATAGCCCCAGCAGCTCCTCGAACGCCGGCACTCGCTCCCCCGACGCGCCCAGCGCCATGCTCTTGAGCTCCCCCGCCGCACGCGTCTCGAACACGCCCGACACCGCCGTCATCCGGTCCAGCAGCGGATCATGGAAAATCATCACCTCGCCGTCCGCCGAGGGCCTGAGGTCAAACTCCACCCCAAGCCCGGCGGCCGCCGCCGCGCGAAACCCCGCCAGCGAATTCTCCGGCGGACCCTCCGCGAGCCACAGGCCCCGGTGGGCATAGGCGAACGCGCCAAGGTCAAACCGCTCCGCCATCCGTCAGGCGATCTCGAACACGCCGTCGACTTCCACCGCCACCCCGAGCGGCAGCGTCGGGCACGCCACCGCCGAGCGCGCATGCTTGCCCGCCTCGCCGAACACTTCGACCATCAGGTCCGAGCAGCCATTGATCACCTGCGGAATGTCCACGAAGCTCGGCGCCGCATTCACAAATCCGCCCAGCTTGACCACCCGTTTGATGTTCGACAGCTCGCCCACCGCCGCCTTGCACTGCGCGATCAGGTTGATGCCGCAGATCCGCGCCGCATGCTGGCCTGCGGAAAGCTCCATGTTCTCGCCGAGCCGCCCGAGAATACGTCCGTCCGCCGTCGCGCTCACCTGGCCGGACACGTAGAGCAGCTTGCCCGTGATCACGAACGGCACATAGGTCGCTACCGGTTTCATCGGCGCGGGCAGCGCGATGCCGAGACGGTCGAGATTCTCTTCGGGTGTGGGCATGGCTCGGTCTCCTGATTTTGTCGCTGCTCCGTCTAGCCTGCGGCGGGCTGCAAGTCAGCCCTCATCCTTCTTGGCCATCCGCGCCGCGCGCCCGGTCATCACCGCGCCCGATCCGAACTTCGCGCGCGCCTTGTCGGAGGCGCGCTCAGCGGCGGCGCGCTTGGCCACCTTGGGGTCGATCAGGTCCACGCCGTCGGAATGGTAGGGCGACAGCCCCGACAGCCCGACCCCGATCAGCCGGTACTTCACCCGCCCGCCCGCTTCCTTCGCCAGCAGCGGCCGCGCCGTGCGGAACACTTCCTGCGCGAGCTGCGTCGGCGCGTGCAGCGAGATGCGCCGCGTGACCGCCTTGAAGTCGGACGTCTTCAGTTTCAGCGTCACCACGACCCCCACCACGCCTTCCGCCTTCGCCCGGTCAGCGGTCTTCACGCTGAGCCGCCAGAGATGATCCTCCAGCAGGGCGAGGTCCGCCGTGTCCTCGAAAAAGGTCGTCTCGCTGGAGACCGACTTGCGGTCATCATGCGGGCTCACCGGCCGTGTGTCGCGGCCATGCGCGCAGCGCTTCAGCCACTCGCCGGTCTCGCCATAGCGCCGGATCAGGTCTTTCAGCTCCGCATGCTGAATATCGCCGACCGTGTGGAATCCGTCCTTCGCCAGCGACTCGGCAAACTTCGGCCCCACGCCGTGCAGGAAGCCCGCCGGCTTGTCGGCCAGGAATTCTTCGGCCTCCTCGGGCGCGAGCACCGCAAAGCCGCGCGGCTTGTCGAGTTCGCTGGCGGTCTTGGCGAGAAACTTGTTGGACGACAGTCCGATCGAGACCGTCACGCCCACCTGCTTTTCCACCTCCAGCGCCAGGCGCGCCAGGCTCGCGGCCGGCGGCAGGCCGTGCAGGCGCTCGGTGCCGGACAGGTCCAGATAGGCCTCGTCGATCGACACCGGCTGCACCAGCGGCGTCAGCGCGTCCATCCGCGCACGGATGGCTCGGCCCGCCTCGTGATACTTTGAAAAGTTCGGCGGCACGACCACCGCGTCCGGGCACAGCTTCAGGGCCTTGAACATCGGCATGGCGGAGCGCACGCCGTAAAGCCGCGCCTGGTAACAGCAGGTCGTCACCACGCCCCGTGTGCCGCCGCCCACGATCAGGGGCCTGTCGCGCAGCTCCGGATTGTCCCGTTTCTCGACCGCCGCATAAAACGCATCGCAATCAACATGCGCGATGGAGAGAATCGCCAGCGCCGGATGACGCACGACCCGCAAGTTGAAGCAGACCGGGCAACGGTCAAAATCTTCAGTCTTTACAGCGAGGCAGTCGCGGCAAAGGCTAACCATCGTGTTATTTGCACTCCCCGTCCTTGCGCCGCCGCAAACCTGCCGCCACCCCGGCATAAATGCGTGTTAACTTTTGACAGTATAACTGAAAAACGTGGATCGGCATCCGCGCGAATCGCCAGCAATCTTGAGTATCATGACCAAAGAGCGTTCCCGAACAGTGTTGGTTGTTGAGGATAATGACCTCAACATGCGCCTGTTCTGTGACCTTCTGGGCGCTTTCGGCTTCAAGACCTTCCAGTGCCGCGACGGCGCCAAGGCGGTCGAGATCGCCCGCAAGGAGCTGCCGGACCTGATCATCATGGACATCCAGCTGCCGGAAGTTTCGGGCCTCGACATCACCCGCTGGCTGAAGGACGACAAGAAGGTCGCCCATATCCCGGTGCTCGCCGTCACCGCCTTTGCGATGCGTACGGACGAACAGCGCGTGCGCGAAGCCGGTTGCGAAGGCTATCTCTCGAAACCCATCCAGATCGCCTCCTTCATCCGGGCGGTCGAGGCCCTGATGCCCAAGGAAGCGGCATGAGCGCGCGAATCCTCGTTGTCGACGATATCGAGGCGAACCGCCGCCTGCTGCAGGCCAAGCTCGAGGCGCAGTATCATTCCGTCATTCTCGCCTGCAACGGCCCCGACGCGCTGGAGAAGGCACGCACCACGGATCCCGAGATCATCCTGCTGGATGTGATGATGCCCGGTATGGACGGATACGAAGTCTGCCGCCGCCTGAAGGCTGATCCGCTCACGGCGCATATCCCGGTCGTGATGGTCACGGCGCTCAGCGACACCGAAGACCGTGTCCGCGGTCTTGATGCGGGTGCGGAGGATTTTCTCACCAAGCCGGTGGACGATTTCCTGCTCACCTCCCGCATCAACACATTGATGCGCTACAACGCCGTCACGTCCGAACTGCGCCAGCGCGAGGCCAGTGGCCTGAAGACCGGCGCGATGGAAGACTCGGCGCAGGAAGACGTCGAAGGCCCAGCCCGCGTCTTCCTGATCGATGACAACCCGCGCACCTCGGCGCGGATCGCCACACTGCTGCGCGAGGACGGCCACAAGGTCATGACGCTGCTCGAATCCGGCAACATGGGCGATCTCGCCAAGGAGCGCACGGATGTGCTGCTCGTCTCGCTCCTGTCGAAAAGCTTCGACCCGCTGAAACTCTGCGCCCACTTCAAGACGAACGATGTGACCCGCGCCGTGTCGATCCTGCTGATCTGCGATCCGCTGGAGCGCGCCAAGGCCGTCAAGGGTCTGGAGATCGGCGCCAGCGACATGATCATGGCGCCGGTGGACACCCAGGAACTGCTCGCCCGCGTGCGCACCCAGACGCGCCGCACCCGCTATGTTGAAATCCTGCGCGAACGCGTCGATCGCGGACTGGAGCTGTCGGTGATCGACCAGCTCACCGGCCTCTACAATCGCCGCTACATGACCAGCCAGCTGCAGCAATACATGCACCGCGCGGTGATGGGCGGAAAGCCGCTGTCGGTGATGATGCTGGACATCGACCATTTCAAGCCGATCAACGACACACACGGCCACCAGGCCGGAGACGAAGTGTTGCAGGAACTGGCAGACCGCCTGCGCCACAACATTCGCCCGATGGATGTCGCGTGCCGGCCGGGCGGGGAAGAGTTCCTCGTCATCCTGCCGGAAACGCCCGAAGAATTGGCGTGCGCCGCCGCGGAGCGCGTCCGCAAGGCCATCGCGGCAGACCCGTTCAACGTACTCAGCGAGACCCGGCAGATTGCAGTCACGGTCAGCGCCGGTGTTTCCAGCCTGTTGGGGCCGAACGACACGATGGCGGAGCTTTTGAACCGCGCCGATACCGCGCTCTACCAGGCGAAATCCGCCGGCCGCAACCGCGTCAAAAGCCTCGCCGCCTGATTGACTTGAAGGTGGGGCAGGCTCACAGCGGCTAACCAGCTTCCTGGAGCCGCCCGCGCCCATGTCCAACCGTTTCGCGGCTTTCCGGCACTCTTCCTACACCCGGTACTTCTTCTCGCGTTTCCTGACGTCGTTCGCGGCGCAGGTCGTCTCGGTGTCTGTCGCCTGGCAGATGTATGACGAGACGCGAGACCCCGCGCTGCTCGGCTGGATCGGGCTCGTCCAATTCCTGCCAGCCTTGCTGCTCGTCGTCGTGACCGGTAACGCGGCAGACCGGCTCGGCCGCCGCCTCGTCATGGGCTGCGGCGCGCTGGTGATGATGAGCTGCGCCGCCAGCATCCTGATGCTGGTGCTGTCGGGCAACTTCAATCCCATGCTGGTGCTCGCCATCCTCACCCTGTTCGGCACCGCCCGCGCCTTCTATGGCCCCGCTGCGACCAGCCTCGCGGTCAATCTCGTGCCGCGCGAGGACTTCCCGAACGCGGTCAGCTGGATCACCTCGTCCTGGCAGATGGCGACGATTGGCGGCCCGGTGATCGGCTCGCTGCTCTACGGCCTTGCGCCGGAAGCGGCCTATGGCACCGCCACCTGCCTCTTCATTGCGGCGGCGACCTTGATCTTCTCGATCCCCAAGCCCAACCAGATCGTCTCCCGCGAGCCGCCCACGCTCGCGAGCATCCTCGGCGGCTTCAGCTATATCTGGAACAACAAGGTCGTCCTGGGCGCCGTCTCGCTTGACCTGTTCGCGGTATTGCTCGGCGGGGCCGTCGCCCTGATGCCGATCTATGCCCGCGACATCCTGCATGTCGGCGAACTCGGCCTCGGCCTGCTGCGGGCCGCGCCCGGCATCGGGGCGATCATCGCCATCGCCCTGATCACGGCGTTCCCGATCCGCGACCATGCCGGCTGGATCCTGCTGGCCGCCGTCGCGATGTTCGGGCTGGCCACGGCCGTGTTCGGCGCCTCGACGCTCGCCTGGGTCTCGATCCTCGCCCTGATGTGCGTTGGCGGGTTCGACATGGTGTCGGTCTATGTCCGCGAGATCATCCTGCAGCTCTGGACGCCCGATGAGGTGCGCGGCCGGGTGAATGCGGTGAACTCGATCTTTGTCGGGGCATCAAATGAGCTGGGCGAGACGCGCGCCGGGTTCATGGCCGCCGTGGCGGGTCCGGTCTTTACAGTCGTCGCAGGCGGATTCGCAGCGATTGGGATTGCGACTCTTTCGATACTGGTTTTTCCCCAACTGAGAAAAATTCGAACCCTGGACGAACAAGAAAACGAGAAAACGAAGGTCTTTTGAACGAAAAAACCCGCGCCGAAGTAGCGCGGGTTTCCAAAAACCGTATCAGGGAGCAGATCTCACTTGATCTTGCCTTCCTTGAAATCAACGTGCTTTTTCGCAACCGGATCATATTTGCGCTTCACCATCTTCTCGGTCATGGTGCGCGGATTTTTCTTCGTCACGTAGAAAAATCCCGTATCAGCCGTCGAATTGAGGCTAATCTTGATCGTGGCGTGTTTGGCCATGGGGTGGCCCTTCTCGAATGGGGTTGAAACCGGAAACCGGGCTT
>LNFM01000494.1_pt1 | contig 98215 bp, 92 predicted proteins | sample 596031 | NCBI WGS metagenome assembly LNFM01 (sample SAMN04254537, study PRJNA301005) | activated carbon metagenome | isolation source: dual media filters at the Ann Arbor, Michigan drinking water treatment plant | place: USA: Ann Arbor
GCCGATCGCATCGCGAATGCGCTGTGGACGAACATCGTCACGCCGCATTGCGACTACCTCGTCGACTTCCACACCGGCTCGTTCAATCGCTCGAATTTGCCGCAGTTGCGCGCGAATCTCGAAGACAAGCGCGTGCGCCGCTTCGTACGGCATTTCGGCGATACGCCCGTGATGTTCAAGCGCGGCAGTCGACGGATGCTGCGACGGGTTGCGACCGAGGCCGGCATTCCCGCCGTCAGCTTCGAGTTCGGCGAGGCGACCACCGTGCAGACGCCGTACGTCGAACAGGCGTCGCGCGCCCTGACGCTCGCACTCGTCAATCTCGACATGCTGCCCGGCGACAAACGGCGCGCCGAGCAGCCGGTGTATCGCAAGTCGTTCTGGATCCGCACCGAGCACGGCGGCATCTTCATTTCGCGCAAGTTGATCGGCGAGGAGGTCGCGGCAGGCGAGGTCATCGGCGTGATCGCCAATCCGCTGACCGAGGAAGAAAAGCCGATCTCATCCACCGTGCCGGCGCGCATCCTCGGCCTCGCGAGCAATCAGTTCGTGTTGCCCGGCTACGGGGTGTTCCATCTCGGCGTCGCCGAGCCGCCGCCGACACCGTGATACCGCTCAGCCGGCGTCGCTTCATCGCGGGTGCCGCCGGCCTGCTGGTGCCGGCGGGCGCCATGGGCGCGGCGCTTGTCGCGACGCCGCGCCAGGCCGAAGGGCCGTTCTATCCCGACCCGCTGCCGTCCGAACGCGATCACGATCTCGTGCAGGTTGGGGCTGCCGCAGCGCGGGCGCTGGGGGAGGTCACGCACCTGACCGGCAGGGTGCTCGATTTGAACGGCCGGCCGCTCGCACAGGCCGTGGTCGAGATCTGGCAGGTCGATGCCAACGGCATTTACCTGCACCCGGCCGAGGGTGCGCGCGCCGCGCGGCGCGACCGCGGGTTTCAGGGGTACGGCCACACCCGCACCGATGCGCGCGGCGAATATGCGTTTCGCACCCTCCGGCCCGTGGCTTATCCGGGACGCGCGCCGCACATCCATTGCCGGGTATGGCATCGGCGACAGCCGCTGCTGACAACGCAGCTGTATGTCGCAGGCGAGGCCCTGAACGCGCGCGACTGGCTGCTCAATCACATCGCCGACGAGGCGCAGCGCCGCGCCGTGATCGTGCCGTTCATCGCGGCCGGCGATACGGCGCCCGGCGAATGGCAGGCCCGATTCGACATCGTGCTCGGACTGACACCGCGCGATCCGGCGTGACGGGCGCCCCACACCGACGCCGGGCGTCCCCGATGTGCGGTCAGTCCGGCCGCTGCCAGCGCGGTGGCCGCTTCTCGAGGAACGCTGCGAGGCCTTCGCGCGCGTCCGGCGTGGAGAACACGTTGCACAGGGTTTCGATCTGATTCTCGACGTTGCGCCGGTAGTCGAGATCGTTCGCGCGCATGAACGACTGCCGGCCGAGCGCCATGATCGCCGGCGATTTGGCCGCGTAAATCTTTGCCATCGCCGTCGCGCGGTCGGCCAGTGCCGCGCGTGGCACCACTTCGTTGAAGATGCCGAGCGCGGCGGCTTCCGTCGCCGGGACAGGCTTGCCGCCGAACAGCAGGTCGAAGGCCTTGTGGCGACCGATCTGGCGCGGCAGGTGCACGTAATGAATCGCCGGAATGAGTCCGATGTCGATCTCGGGGTAGCCGACGTCGACATCGTCTGCTGCAAGCATCACGTCGCAGGAAATCGCGAGCGTCATGCCCGCGCCGCGCGCGGGGCCATTGATCGCGGCGATGGTCGGCTTCGTCAGCGCATACTGGAGATTCAGCGTGTCCAGGTAGAACTTGTAGACGAAGGCGCGCAGATCCGAGGTGTCGCCTGCCAGCACCATGCGCAGATCCATGCCGCCGCAGAACATCCCGGGCAGGGCGCTCGTGATGATGATCGCGCCCACGTCCGGATCGGCGTCGGCGCGGCGCAGCGCAACGTGTATCGCGTCGATCATCGCGTGATCGATGGCGTTGACCGGCGGACGGTTCAGCGCAATGCGGGCGACGCGGTCTTCAACGGTGTAGTCGACTCGATGTTCGGCAGACATGGCGGATACCTGGGTTGGGCCGCGTGCCGCGACCATCGGCACGCGAGAGTGTCGATTCTTGCGCCGTCGAGTGGTCCAGTCGAGCGTTCGCGGACGGGTCAGACGCTGTCAGCGGTGACGCCGCGTGAGGGCAGTGACGACGAGGGTTCACGCCGCATCCCATCTCATCGCGACGAGCACCCAGCCGGGCGGACACCGGCCACAGCGGCGCTTATACCGTGCCGGCGACGGCGGCCGTGACAGAGTCGGAAAAATGACGGGCGCAGGCGAGCAGCAGGGCGTGGGCGAGGAGGGCGACGAGCGGGATGGCGTGATGCATCGAGGCCCGGCGTGGCGGCGTTCAGCCCGCCTGCCGGATCCATTGCACCATCGCCGCTGCCGGCATCGCACCGGCCTGACGGGCCACTTCGCGGCCGAGCTTGAAGACGATCAGGGTCGGGATGCTGCGGATGCCGTAACGGCCCGCGATCTCGACCTCTTCGTCGGTGTTCAGCTTGCCGAGCCGGAAGTGCGGTTCGAGCTGCGCCGCCGCCTGTTCGAAGGCCGGCGCCATCGTGCGGCAGGGGCCGCACCACGGTGCCCAGAAGTCGACGACCAGCGGCAGATCGTCAACCTTCAGATGGCGATCGAAATTGGCGCCGGTCAGCGTCATTGGATGCTGGTTGAACAGCGGCTTCCTGCAATGGCCGCAGTTGGGCTGCTCGCCGAGCCTCGCCGCAGGCACGCGATTGGTGGTGACGCAGTGTGGGCACACGACATGGACGGGCTGGCTCATGAGGACGGTTCCGAATGACTGGGCGACACGCCTGGGACAGACATGCGGGCGGCTGCGTGTAATTGCAAGTCAGGCGTGGACGGCGCGGGCCGGCTGGCCAAATCGCAGGCAAAAAAAACCGAGGGGCCCGGGCTTCAGGCTCCTCGGCATCAGTCTCACTAGGAATGTCGTTATTGTCGTGTTGTTCAGCGGAAGCGCGGAATGACCTCGCGGGCGAACAGCGCCATGCTGTCGCGCACGTTGTGCGGCGCCAGACCCGGCAGCGCCGTCGCGCACACCATGTGCGTCAGGCGGCCGCGCTTGCGGTAGTCGTCGATCATTTCAATCGCGTCCTTCGGCGTGCCGACGATGGCGTCTTCGCCGAAGAAGCTGAAGGCCTGCTTCTTGATCATCTCGTCGACCGTCGGAATGCCTTCCATCGCCTTTTCGTCACCCGGCTTGTCGGCGGCTTCGGCGAACCACTTCGCGTAGCAGGTCGCCATGTAGTGCAGTGGCTTCGCGGCGAGTTCCCACGCCTGCTCGCGACTCGGCGCGACGAACACCGCGCGCAGCTGCGCGATGTTGAAGTTGCGCGGATCGCGTCCGTGCTTGACCAGCGCTTCGTCGTAGATCTTGTCGAGCGCGGTCGAGCCGACGGCCTGGAAGTGGAAGCCCATGCGCGCGGCACGTTCGATCGCCTTCGGCGCGAGGGCGCCGAGCCACAGCGGCGGGTGCGGGCGCTGCAGCGCGGGCGGCACGATCTGGATGTTCTTGAGTTTGCTGAACTTGCCGTCGAGGGTGACGGACTCGCCGCTCAGCAGGCGCTGCACGACGGCGATGCCTTCCTGCAGGCGGGCGCCGCGCTCGGTGTGCGAAATGCCCTGGTCCTCGAACTCCTCGCGGCGGTAACCGAGACCGACGCCGAGTTCGAAACGGCCGTTCGAGATCTGGTCGACGGTCGCGGTGTCCTCGGCGATGCGCACCGGGTTGTGCATCGGGAGCAGCACGAGGAAGGTGCCGATGCGGATGCGGCTGGTGCGCGCGGCGACGGCGGCGGCGATCGGCAGCAGCGACGGAGAGTAGCCGTCGTCGACGAAATGATGTTCGGTCAACCACGCGTCATCGAAGCCCATCGCTTCGGAATCGACGATCAGGTCGAGGTGTGTACGGTACAGTTGTTCCCACGGCACGCGCGCAAATGCCGGATTGCGGAATGGCCACAGTACGCCGAATCGAAGACCCATCAGCTCTTTCTCCCCGCGTCAGTCTTTGGAATTGGTTGGATTGATGTCGTCCGAAGGGGCCCGACGTTACACTCCGGTAGCGCATTCAGCAAGCCGACGGAGTCGTTAGTGCGCCGCAACAAAGCAGTGAATTAACAGGATGATACGTGACGATGAACGGGATGAAGAACTGACGTGCTGAGCTATCGCCACGCCTTCCATGCCGGCAACCATGCCGATGTCCTGAAGCACGCGGTTCTCGTGCTGCTGTTGAACGCGTTGAAACGCAAGGACAAACCCTTCGTCTGCATCGACACCCACGCGGGCGCGGGGCGCTACGACCTCGCCGACCCGAAGGCCCAGCAGACCCACGAGTACGAGCAGGGCATCGCCAGGTGGTGGCATTCGACCGACCCGGTGCTCGTGCCCTACCTCGACTGCGTGCGCGCACTGAACGAGCACGGGCCGCTGCGCTGGTATCCGGGTTCGCCGCTGATCGCGCGCATGCTGCTGCGCCCGGAAGACCGTCTGGCCCTGCTCGAACTTCACCCGACGGACTACGCCGCGCTGGCGGCCGGGTTCGAGGGCGATCCGGCGGTCAAGGTCGAGCGTGCCGACGCCCATGCGCGGCTGAAGGCCTGGTTGCCGCCGCCCGAACGGCGTGGCCTCGTGTTCATCGACCCCCCATATGAGCTGCGCAAGGAAGAGGCGCAGGTCGTCGACCTGCTCACGGAGTCGCATCGGCGCTGGGCAACCGGGATCTATGCGATCTGGTTCCCCATCCTGACGCGGCTCGCGGCCCAGCGCTTCGTCGAGCGCCTCGCTGCGACCGGCATCCGCCGCCAGCTCGTGATCGAATACATGCCGTTCGGCGAGGACACGACGGTCGGGCTCAAGGGATCCGGGGTCGTAATCGTCAATCCACCCTACCCGCTCGAGACGGAGCTCGCGGCCCTGTGTGTGGCGCTCGAGAAGCACGACGGCGCGGCGCGTGCGCGCGTGCGCTGGTCGGTCGGCGAGTGAGGCCACCGGCCGGGGCGGCGCTGGACCGGGCGGACGCGGCGGTGACGCCGGGCGAAACTCGCCAGCACGACGCGCGCGTGCGCGCCGAGCAGGTGGAAACGCTGCTGCGGCAGGGCCTTGTCGGCGCGGTTTCCGTGTTCGTCGTCGCCGCGGCCTATGCGATCGCGGTCTGGCCCTTCGTCGATCGCGTGACGCTCGTGACCTGGCTGGTGGCGACGGCGCTGGTGGGGATATGCCGCATCGGTGCCACGATCAGCGTCCGGCGGCACCCGAATTTTGCGGACGACCCCGGCCACTGGCCGCTGGCCGCCGTCGTGCTCGGGGCCGCCTCCGGCGCGATCTGGGGGTATGCGTGCCTGCTGCTGGTGCCGCTCGGCGATGAAGGCCTGCATTTCCTGCTGGCGTCGCTGCTCACCGGCATGCCGGCCGGTGCGATCTCGAGTTTCGGCGTGTACTTCCGTGCGTATGTCGCCTACATGCTCTTCTCGGTGCTGCCCTTCAGTCTGCGTTTCCTTTTCGCCGCCGACCCTCACCTCGCGCTCGCCGGGCTCGCCGGCTTCGTGTTCGGTTTCTTCCTGCTGCGCATGAGCTGGGTCAACGCGGGCGTCCTGCGGCGGAACATCCTGCAGCGGCTCGAACTCGCCGGGCTTGCGGCATCGCTGGCCCAGGCGCGCGACGCCGCCGAAAGTGCCAATCGCGCGAAGTCGAGCTTTCTCGCGAACATGAGCCACGAGATTCGAACCCCGCTGAACGCGGTGGTCGGTCTCAGCGAGCTGTTGCAGGAAAGCTCGGACAATCCACGGGCGCTGAGCCACGCCGCGACGATTCGCAAGTCAGCGCTGTCGCTGCTCGGCATCATCAACGACGTGCTCGACCTGAGCCGGATCGAAGCGGGCGGTATGAGCCTGCGCCGGGAATCCTTCAATCTGCCGGCGCTGTTGCGTGACATCGGCGACATGTTCGCGCCGGTCGCCGCGCGCAAGGGCCTCGCGTTCAGCGTCGAACTCGATGCCGCGCTGCCGGTGCAGGTCGGCGCCGATCCGGTGCGCCTGCGCCAGGTGCTGGTGAACCTGCTCGGCAATGCGATGAAGTTCACCGAAGAGGGCCATGTGCGGCTCGCCGCGCGCGTGCGCGAGGTCGACGCGGCGCAGGCGCTGGTCGAGTTCACGATCGCCGATACCGGCATCGGCATCGCCGAGCACGCCCAGGCCCTGCTGTTCAAGCCGTTCAGCCAGGTCCACGACGCGGCCGTGGCCGCCGGCGGCACGGGACTCGGACTCGCGATCACCGCCGAACTGATCGATCTGATGCAGGGCCGGATCGCGCTCGACAGCACGCCCGACCGGGGTTCGACCTTCGTCGTCACGTTGCCGCTCGCGGTGGCCGCGGCTGCGGCGGCGCAGGCACCTCTCGCCGCTGCGCCGCCGCCGGCCCGGGCCATCGCGGGCCGCCGCGTGCTGCTCGTCGAGGACAACGACGTCAACCAGGTCGTCGCGTCCGAGATGTTGCTCACACTCGGCTGCGAGGTGCGAATCGCAGGCAACGGACAGGCCGCGCTCGTCGAACTGATGGCCGACCGCTACGACCTCGTGCTGATGGACTGTCAGATGCCCGGCATGAACGGCTTCGAGGCCACCGCCGCGTGGCGCACGCACGAGCGTCTTGCCGGCGGGCATGTGCCCATCGTCGCCCTCACCGCGAACGCCGTGGCCGGCGATCGCGAGAGCTGTCTCGCCGCCGGCATGGACGACTACCTGACGAAGCCGGTGTCGCTCGAGCGCCTGCGGGAGGTCATTGCGCGGTTGGCGGGGGGGAAATCAGCCACCGAGAACACCGAGAACACCGAGTCAGGATGAGTGGAGAAACGGGTACGGCACGCTCACGGCAGCGACCCGGCTGCACCCACCCATCGCGGTGTTCGCGGTGGCCAATACGAACGCCGCACGAGGCGCGGCGTTCGCTGCGAGCTCAGAGCCCCAGGCGTGGCTTGAGCCAGGCGGCGGCGCGCTGGACCGCGACATCGGCCTGCGGCAGGTAGCCGGCGCAGATCTGGAAGATATGCTGCATCTCAGGGTAGATCTCGAGTTTGACTTCGACCCCGGCGTCGAGCGCGCGATGCGCGAGGCGCACGGAGTCGTCGAGCAGCGTTTCCTCGTCGCCGACCTGGATGTACATCGGCGCGATGCCCTTCAGATCTGCGTACACCGGCGAGGCGTACGGGTCGCGCGTGCTCTTGCCGGCGAGGAACAGGCCTCCGAGCTGCTGAAGCGCGGGTTTCTGCACGCACATGTCGACCGCGGCGCGGGTCTGCATCGATTCACCGGCCCCCTCCATGTCGACCCACGGCGAGATCGGCACCGCGCCGGCCGGCTGGGCAATCCCGTCATCGCGAAGTTTGAGCAGCGTCGCGACGGCGAGACCGCCGCCGGCAGAATCGCCGGAGACCGCGATGTGTTCGGCCTTGATGCCCTGCGCGAGCAGCCAGCGAAACGCCGTGACGGCGTCGTTGACCGGCGCCGGGTGCGGGTGCTCGGGTGCGAGGCGGTAGTCGAGCACGAGCGCACGGCAGCCGACGGCTTTCGCGAGATGTCCGGCGAGGCGCTTGTGGCTGTTCGCCGAGCAGAACACATAGCCGCCGCCGTGCGTGTACTGGATCACGCGATCGGTGCTGGCGCCGTCCGGCGTCACCATGATCGCCGGCACGCCGCCGGCATCGACCTGTTCGTACTTGACGCCCGCCGGTTCGGCGGTCATTTCGCCGAAGCCTTCGGCGTTCGCGCGCATGTCGGCGAGCGTCGCATTCGGATTGCTGAGTGCGGCTTCGTTGAACTGGCGATAGGCGTCGCGCAGGTCCTGGGCGGTACGGATACTCATGGAGACCTCCTTCTGATCGCAGCCGCGGGCGGATGCGGATTGTCGTTGTCGTGATTAGCCGGCGCGGCGCACGGGCGCCAGGCTGACCTGGACCGATGATATCGGGCGACGCGGCAGGGATGAAGCGACACCGGTGGTCTTCGCCCCCGGCGCATGCGGCGCGTCCCGGATCCGATGCCGCCCGCCCGTGCCCGGCGGGCTACAATGCGCTGCGGCATTCCTGCCACGTCCCCATCCCGAACGGAGCTCATGGCCTCTTTCAATGACGCGGCCCGCAGGCCGGCTTCGAAGAACCTTCGGCAGTTGAAGATCCTGTGGCGCTTCGTGCGCCCCTACCGCGTGCGCGTCGCGTGGGCGGCGCTGGCGCTGGTGATCGCCGCCGGCAGCGTGCTGGCGATCGGGCAGGGCCTGAAGCTCGTGATCGATCGGGGCATCGCGGCCGGCAACGCGGGCCTGCTGAACGAAGCGCTGATTGGCCTGTTCGTCGTCATCGTCGTGCTCGCGGGCGCCACTTTCGGCCGCTTCTACCTCGTGACCTGGCTCGGCGAGCGGGTGACCGCCGACATCCGGCGCGCGGTGTTCGACCACATCCTCGATCTGTCGCCGAGCTTCTTCGAGCAGACGCGCACGGGCGAAGTGATCTCGCGGCTGACCAATGACACGCAGTTGCTGGAAACCGTGGTCGGCTCGTCGGCGTCGTTCGCGCTGCGCAATCTGCTGTTGATGATCGGCGCCTTCGTGATGCTCGCGCTGACGTCGGCGAAACTGACGCTGCTGGTGCTGGTAGGCGTGCCGGTGGTGTTCCTGCCGATCATCGTGGCCGGGCGACGCGTGCGAAAGCTGTCACGCGCGAGCCAGGACCGCATTGCGGACGTCGCCGCCTACATCGACGAGACGCTGCACGAAATCCGCACCGTGCAGGCCTATGTCCATGAAGCGGCCGACCGTCGGAGTTTCGGCGCGCGGGTCGAGGCGCATTTCACGACCGCGCAGCGGCGCATTCTCGTGCGAGCGGCGATGGTGTCGACGGTGATCCTGCTCGCCTTCGGCGCCATCGGCGCGATCCTGTGGGTTGGCGGGCACGATGTCGTCGCCGGCCGCCTGTCGCCGGGCAATCTGTCCGCCTTCGTGTTCTACGCGGTGCTGGTCGCGGGCGCGGTGGGGGCGGTGGCCGAAGTCATGGGTGAACTCCAGCGCGCCGCCGGCGCCGCCGAACGCCTGCTCGAACTGCTCGAGACCAGGCCCGCGATCGAGGCACCGGTGAACCCGCGACCCCTGCCGGCGCCGGCCCGCGGCGCGGTGAGCTTCGAGGGCGTGACGTTTGCCTATCCGTCGCGCCTGTCCGATCCGGCGCTGCGCGACTTTACGCTCGACGTCGCGGCCGGCGAGAAGGTCGCGCTGGTCGGGCCGTCCGGCGGCGGCAAGACCACCGTCTTCCAGTTGCTGCTGCGCTATTACGATCCGCAGGCCGGCGCGGTGCGACTCGACGGTGTGGACGCGCGCGACGTCGATCCGCGCGCGCTGCGCGCGGCGATCGCGCTGGTGCCGCAGGACCCGGTGATCTTCGCCGCGAGCGTGCTCGACAACGTGCGCTACGGCCAGCCCGACGCGGACGCCGCGGCGGTCGAGGAAGCCTGTCGCGCCGCGTTCGCGTGGGAGTTCATCCAGCGCCTGCCGCAGGGGCTCGAGACCAACCTCGGTGAGCGCGGCGTGCAACTGTCCGGCGGCCAGCGCCAGCGCCTGGCGATTGCGCGCGCGATTCTGGCCGATCGTCCGTTGCTGCTGCTCGACGAGGCGACCAGCGCGCTCGACGCCGAGTCCGAACATCTCGTGCAGCAGGCGCTCGCCACGCTGATGCGCGATCACACGACGCTGATCATCGCCCACCGTCTTGCCACGGTGCAGCATGCCGACCGCATCCTCGTGCTGGACCAGGGCCGGATCGTCGAATCCGGCACGCATGCGTCACTGACCCGCGACGGCGGGCTGTACGCGAAGCTCGCCGCCCTGCAGTTCAACCACTGAACGAAAGCTGACAGCGCGCTGCGGCGTCTCCTATGCTAGGCCCCTCAACGCGTACAACAGCCAGGGGAGGTTGCAATGGACTTCGGATTCGTCTTCATGGGTTCCTGCCAGGTCACGCCGCAGGTCAAGCACGCCGAGGACCGCGGCTACTCGCACGGCTGGCTCTATGACTCGCAGATGCTCGGCAGCGAGGTCTATGCATCGCTCGCGCTGTGCGCGGCGGGTACGCAGAAGATCAAGCTGGGACCCGGCGTCACCAACCCGAAATCCCGCATCGCGCCACTGACCGCCTGCGGCATGGCGACGATCAACCAGATCGCGCCGGGCCGCGCGATCCTCGGCATCGGCACCGGCAACACCACGCGTCGCACGCTCGGCATGCCGGCCGCGCGCCTCGATGAACTGCGCGAGCACATCGAAGTCTGTCAGGGCCTGTTCAAGGATCAGATCACCGACTACGCCGAAGGCGATCGCCACCGCAAGATCAAGTTCCTGAATCCCGACATGGGCTACATCAACATCAAGGATCCGATCCCCATCTATATCTCCGCGAGCGGTCCGAAAGTCGCGCAGATGGCCGGTGAAATCGCCGATGGCGTGATTCTCTTCGGCGCGGTGCATCCGTCGATCTGCAAATGGATGGTGGACAACGTGAAGATCGGCGCGAAGAAGGCCGGCCGCGATCCGGACAAGGTCTACGTGCTGTCGATGACCGCCTTCTACCTGACGAAGAGCGAAAAGGACATCGAGACGCGTGCAGTGCGTGAGGCCGTCGGTCCGATGGTGGCGTCGTCGAGCAATATCTTCGCACTGTCCACCCACCACGACCCGAACCTGCTGCCGGCCGATCTCCGCGACGAGCTCGTCGCCTTCACGAACGTGTACAAGGACCCCGAAGCGCCGGTCGAGACCCGCCACCTGAAGCTCTACAGCGGCTACCTGCAGAAACTCCGTCCCGAGCACGAAGCGCTGATGACGGAGAAGATCATGCGCGCGACGACGCTGGTCGGCACCAAGGAGCAGGTCATCGACTCCATCCGCCAGATGCACGCCGCCGGCGTCCACCAGGTCGCAGTGCAGCCGATCCTGGACACCGACGCGACGATTGATCAGTTCGCGGACGAGATCATGCCGGCATTCAGGTAGTTCTGGCCACCGAGAACACCGAGAACACAGAGGAAGAACATGAGAAGCTGAACCGGGCAGACGTCAGCTTACGTCAGGCGCGAGGCTTCCGACTGCGTGATCTCTTCCATTCCCGGTGTTCTCTGTGTTCTCGGTGGCAAAACCGACGTTGGAGGAGGCAGAGACGTGTCGATTACGCTCGATGAAGTACTGGCAAGACTGCAGCGGCTCGAGGACCGGGAAGCCGTGCGGGACACGTGGCTCGATTACTGCCAGCGGCTCGACTCCGAGGACTGGGCGGGACTGGCGGAGGTTTACGTCCCTGACGGCGAACTCGAGATGGTGGGTCTGGAGACGCTGGCGCCCGGCATCGACGGGGTGTATCGGGGGCGGCAGGACATCATCGAGCGCTTCTACAAGCCGGCGATCGATACCGGTGCGAATATCCCGAAGGGCCTGTTCTCGACCGGCCATCTGAGCACCAACATGCAGATCGCGCTTGCCGGCGACGAGGCGACGACGCTGGCCTATTTCTTCGAGATCCTCGCCAACGACCTGGTCCTCATCGGCACCTATCAGCACCGCATGCGGCGCGATCCCGATCGCTGGCGTTTCGCCTTCCTGCGGATCTCGGTGCGCTACTACGGCCATCTCAGCGTCACCGGCGTCGGCGGCCAGTCGCTGCAGGAGATCCTGGCCAAACCGGTGTGAGCGGGTCGGACGTATTGCAGGGCGCACGCTCGAATCACGAAGCCGGGCCCTGAACTGCGGCGGTGAGGCCAATGCGCGCGGCGCCCGGCAGCGGACCGGGCCGGACTTCCCAGAGAACGCCCCGGGGGTGGCGATGTCCTTACGCTTGAAACGTGCCGTGAAGATTCTGCATACGCTCGGCGCGGTGGGGCTGATGGGCGCGATCGCAGCGAACATGGTGCTGGCGGTCAACGCACCGGCCGGGCTGGCCGAACTCGCGGCGATGCGTCAGGGCATGCTGATGGTCTGCAAGTGGCTGCTGCTGCCGTCGCTCGCGCTGGTGCTGCTCAGCGGTCTCATCGCGATGATCGTTCACAAGCCGTATCTGCATCAGGGCTGGGTGCTGCTGAAAGCCGTGCTCGGCCTCGGCATGTTCGAAGGCACGCTCGCGACCGTGCAGTCGCAGGCAACGCGCGCGGCCTCGATGTCGGCCAGGCTCGCCGAAGGCACCGGCGATCCGGCGGTGATGGAGAAAATTCTCAGCAGTGAATGGGGCGGCATGTGGACGATCATGGTGCTGTCGATCGCGAACGTGGTGATCGCGATCTGGCGACCGAAGCTCGGCATTCCGCCTTGATCAGTGGGCTTGGCCACCGAGAACACCGAGAACACAGAGGAATTGCGGTGACGGGATTTCGTTGCTTTCACAAGGCTGCGCGCCGCGCGAAACACGCGTGCAATCTCGAGCCGTCCGATCTGATCCCTGTTTCCCGTCTCGGTGTTCTCTGTGTTCTCGGTGGCTGAAGCTGAAGCCGTCTAAACCGCGGCACTCCCTTTCACCAGGAAGTCGTCCAGCTGTTGTCGCAGCTGCTTCTTGTCGAACTTGCCGACCCCCGTCTTCGGCAGCGCGTCGAGGAAGACGAAGCTGTCGGGCAGCCACCAGCGGGCGATGCCGTGGGCCGACAGGTGCGCGCGCAGCTCCGCATCGCCCGGGCGCGGGGCGGCCGGATCGATGACGAGGAAGGCGAGCGGGCGTTCGATCCATTTCTCGTGCGGCTGGCCGACGACCGTCGCTTCGCGCACCGCGGGATGCGCCATCAGCGTGTTCTCGAGGTCGACCGAGGAGATCCATTCGCCGCCTGACTTGATCAAGTCCTTCGCGCGATCGACGAGGCGCAGCACGCCGTCTTCGTTGACCGCCGCGATGTCGCCGCTCTTCCACCAGCCGTCGATGAAACTCTCCTGGCTGCGCGGCTCGTTGAGGTAGCTCGTCGCGATCCACGGGCCGCGGACATAGACCTCGCCGACGGCCTTGTCATCCCAGGGAATCGCGTTGCCGTCGTCGTCGAGCACCTTCATCTCGACGCCCGGCACCGGCAGGCCCTGCCGCACGCGGATGGCAATTTCGCCGTCGATGTCGAGATCCTGCTGATCGCGCTTGATGCACACGGCGGTGGCAATCGGCGCGCACTCGGTCGACCCCCACGCGGTGTAGATCACGACGCCGTGCGCCTTGCGGTAGTACTGCATCACCGACGCCGGCGTCGCCGAGCCGCCGAGCATCAGGGCGCGCAGGCTGCTGATGTCATGCGGCTGCTGCTCGAGCAGGTTCATCATGTCGATGCCGACCGTGACCGCGCCGTAGCAGAACGTGGCCCGATGCGTCTCTATCAGCTGCAGGAGATCCTGCGCATGCGGGCGCTGGCCCGGAAACACGAATTTCGAACCCATCCACACGCCGGCGAACGGCACGCCCCATGAATTCACATGGAACATCGGCGAGATCGGCAGGATCGTGTCCTTCTCCGAGATGGCCATGATGTCCGCATTGCAGATCGCCTGCGAGTGCAGGTAGATGCCGCGATGGGTGTAGACCACGCATTTCGGATTGCCGGTCGTCGCCGAGGTGAAGCACATCGACGCCGGTGCACGCTCGTCGACGTCCGGAAACTCGAAGCCCGGATCGCCCTGCGCCACGAGGTCTTCGTACGCAAAGATTGGCGACAGCGTGGTGTCCGGCACGCGGTCGCCGAGCACGACAAAGGCGCGCACGGTCTTCAACTGCGGCGCGATGTTCTCGACCTGCGCGAGCAGATCGGGCGAAAAGAAGATGGCGGTGTCCTCGGCGTGATTGATCGTGTACGCGAGGTGCTCGTCGGACAGCCGCAGGTTCGCCGTGTGCAGCACGCGGCCGGAGCAGGGGACGGCGAAATAGAGCTCGAGGTGCTGGTGCGTGTTCCACGACAGCGTGGCGACCCGGTCGTTCGCGCCCAGCCCCAGGCGGTCCAGCGCACTGGCGACGCGACGCACGCGCGCGCAGTAGTCGCGATAGGTGTAGCGGAACGTCGATCCGTCATCGGCGCGCGTCAGGATTTCATTGCGCGGAAAGTACTTTTCCGGACGTTCGACGATGCGTTTGAGGTTCAACTGGTAATCGGACACGGGATAATCCTCGTATGGTGGCGCGGTCGCGGAGTGCGGTCCGTGCATCGGGTCGGCAGCAGGGCGTCGGCGGCAGGCGGTGGGGCGCGCGGAAAGCGTGTTCCCGGCGCGGCACAGCCCGCCGGCGCGGCGCTGCGAACAGGGCCGCGACTATACTGAATTCACGGGCTGCGGCAACGCCGGCGCCGCACTCCAGTCTTGAGTTTTCGTCCGGCGCCCCCCATCTGGAGGACAAGGCCAGCGCACACGCTTCAGGGAAGAGGCGAAGCCTGGTCGACAGCCCGAGACCCAGACATGGAGCATCCGATGACGCTCACCGCGCGCCCACCGGCAGTGGCCGGCACGTTCTATCCACGCGACCCCGCCACGCTGGCGCGGGACGTCGATCGCCTGCTCGCGGCGGCGGCGGCGCCCGCGCGCGAGTCGCCGAAGGCGATCATCGTGCCGCATGCGGGCTATGTGTACTCCGGCCCGGTCGCCGCCGGCGCCTATCGCGCCGTCGCCGCCGCGCGCGAGCGCATCCGCCGCGTGGTCCTGCTGGGGCCCGCCCACCGGGTCGCGGTGCGCGGCCTCGCGCTGCCGGCGGCGAGCAGCTTCTCGACGCCGCTCGGCGACATCGCGATCGACCAGTCGCTGGTTGCGCGCGTCCGTCATCTGCCACAAGTCTGTGTCGATGATCGCTGCCACGCACCCGAACACTCGCTCGAAGTGCAGTTGCCGTTTCTGCAGCGCGTGCTCGACGACTTCACATTGCTGCCGCTGGTGGTCGGCGACGCGTCGCCCGCCGAGGTCGCGCAGGTGCTGCGCGCCGTCTGGGGCGGGCCGGAAACGCTGATCGTCATCAGTTCCGACCTGTCGCATTACCTGCCGTATCGCGAGGCCGTGTCCACCGACCGCGCCACGCTCGACAGCGTGCTGCGCGGCGACGCCGCGTTGACCCACGACCAGGCCTGCGGCGCGACGCCCGTCAACGGTCTGCTCGAAGCCCTGCGCGGCACCGGCCTGACGCCGACGCTGATCGATCTGCGCAACTCCGGCGACACTGCCGGCGATCGCGACCGCGTCGTCGGCTATGCCGCAGTCGGTTACAGCGCGCACGCGGCCGCTGCGGGCGCGGATCCGGGACCGGCGCTGCTGGCGCTGGCGCGCGCGGCAATCGCCGAGGCGCTCGGTCTGCCTGCTCACCGGCCGGCAGCGGACGCGAGTCTCGCCGTCGACGGCGCAGTGTTCGTGACCTTGACGCTCGACGGGGAACTGCGCGGCTGCATCGGCAGTCTCGAGGCCTGGCGTCCGCTGCGCGAGGACACGACGGCGAACGCAGTCGCCGCGGCGCTGCGCGATCCGCGCTTTCCGCCGTTGACGCGCGAGGAGTTCGAGCGCGTGCGCGTCGAAGTGTCGCTGCTGTCGGCGCCGGTCAGCGTGGCCGCGCGCAGCGAAGCCGAGGCCTGGGCGGCAGTGCGGCCCGGCGTCGACGGCGTGATCCTCGCCTGGGGCACGCATCGCGCGACCTTCCTGCCGCAGGTGTGGGCGCAACTGCCGACACCCCGCGAGTTCTTCGCGCATCTGAAGCGCAAGGCGGGTCTTGGGGAAGACTTCTGGGCCGACGACATCAGGCTCGCGCGCTATACCGTGCGCAAATGGGTGGAAACATGAGCGATCATCTGCCACGCGTCGCCGAGTCGACGTATCCCGCACGCTGGTGGCACGCGCTGGACGACGGTCGCCTGCAGTGCGACCTGTGCCCGCGCGACTGCCGCCTGCACGATGGTCAGCGCGGCGCGTGCTTCGTGCGCAAACGCGACGGCGAACGCCTGATCCTGACGACCTACGGCCGCTCGTCGGGCTTTTGCGTCGACCCGATCGAAAAGAAGCCGCTCGCGCATTTCTATCCCGGCACGAGCGTGCTGTCGTTCGGCACGGCCGGCTGCAATCTCGCATGCAAGTTCTGCCAGAATTCCGACATCAGCAAATCGCGCGACATGGACCGCCTGATGGACCAGGCGTCGTCGGCCGAGATCGCGCAGGCGGCGGCGCGCCTCGGCTGTCACAGCGTCGCCTTCACCTACAACGATCCGGTGATCTTCGCCGAGTACGCGCTCGACGTCGCCGCCGACTGTCGTGCGCTGGGGATCAAGACCGTGGCGGTCACGGCGGGTTACATCCACGACGCGCCGCGCCGTGAATTCTTCGCGGGGATGGACGCGGCGAATGTCGACCTGAAGGCGTTCACCGAAGATTTCTACTTCAAGCTGACCGGATCGCACCTTAAACCCGTGCTCGACACGCTGATCTATCTCGCGCGCGAAACGCAGGTGTGGCTCGAGATCACCACGCTGGTGATCCCGGGGCGCAATGACAGCGACGCGGAGATCACCGCGCTCGCGCAGTGGGTGCGCGATGAGCTCGGGCCGCAGGTGCCGCTGCATTTCTCGGCCTTCCATCCCGACTTCCGCATGCTCGACGTGCCGGCCACGCCTGCGGCGACGTTGATCCGCGCCCGCCGGCTGGCGCTCGATGCCGGTCTGCAGCATGTGTACGTCGGCAACGTGCACGACCGGGAAGGCGACACCACCTGGTGCGCGAACTGCCGGGCGCCACTGATCGTGCGCGACTGGTATGAGATCGAGGAATATCACCTCGCGGCCGATGGGGCCTGCCCGCACTGCCGGGCGCCGCTCGCCGGCCGTTTCGAAGCCTTCGAGAAGTCCGCGCAGTTCGGCCGTCGTCGCGTGCCGGTGGTGTTGCGACAGTCGGGTTGATCGTCATCAACGCGCCCGGGCTTCAGGTGCGCGAAGATGACTCGCAGGCCTCGCGTGACGGGGCCACCACGCGGACATGCCGATCACGCTGACGACAGACGCGCACCCGATGCGCGCGGAGCAACCTCAATGGCAACGACCTGGATCCTCATCGCCCATCGCAGCGGCGCACGGGTGTTCGAAGCCCAACCGCCGCACCGCAGTCTCACCCTGTTCGAACACATCGACCACCCGCAGGGTCGACTGCAAAGCCACGAACTCGACGCCGATCGCCCCGGCCGCAGCCACGACAGCCTCGGCGGCCAACGTCATGGCATGAGCAGCGAACAGTCGCCGACCGAACATCTCGCCGTCGCCTTCGCCGCCGATCTCGCGGCGCGTCTGAAGACCGCACATGAAGCGAAGCGCTACGAAAAGCTGGTGCTCGTCGCCGGGCCGAAGATGTTGGGCCATCTGCGCGACGCGCTCGACAGCCATACGGCGGCCGTCGTCAGCGCGAGCCTCGACAAGGATCTCGGCGAGATCCCCGATCACGAACTGGCGTCGCATCTGACCGGCGTGTTGTAGCGCCGTCGAAGCAGCCGGGTCAGACCGGCCGAGGCCGGCAACCGGGCTTGCCCGGCGTCGGCGCGCGGCCGGGTCCGGCCTTCGCCGACAGGCATCTCCGGGTTCCTCTGACTGGCCGGGCGGCAAAGCTTCCGCATAGGCTGCGGGCTCCGTCGATTGGACAGGAGCCGGCACCATGGCCACCGTACCTTTCGTCCTGACCCCGGCGACCTACCCGCGGCCGCTCAGCGTCGTTGGCCTCGATATCACCGTCCTCGCGTCAGCGGCGACGACCGGCAGTTACGAAGTGACGATGCAGGTTGGCAACGCCGGCTCCGGCCCGCCGCTGCACTCGCATCCGTGGGATGAATGCTTCTTCGTCGTCAAGGGGGAGGTCGATTTCAGCTTCACGGATCGCGCCGTCAAGGCCGTCGCCGGCACTCTGTTCCATGTGCCGGCCGGCACGCCGCACGGATTCCGCATCGTCGAAGACGGCACGACGATGATGGAGTTCACCGGGCAGGGCAGCCGCTCGACGCAGATGTTCGCCAACCTGGATCGCGAAGCGCCGCGCGGCCCACCGACGCCGGCCGACGTGCCGAACCTCATTGCGATCCTGGGGCGCAACGGGGTGACCGTGGAGACTTGAGCAGGGTCAACCCAATCGCTGCTCGCAAATCAGCTTCGCAGGTTGGGCTGACGCAGGACGCCCAACGCGTGCGCCCGCATCGCGCTACCGGACCGTGCTCGGGCACGCCACCGACCGGGACCGATCAACCGGCATCATCGGGTGGTCACAGAGACGCCCATGTTGGGCTTCCTGCGTCAGTCCAACTTACGGCATTGGCCGGGGCTTCTGCCCGAGTTGATTTCTGCTGAGCGACATTTGCGCTCAGCTATTCGGCATGTCCGGCTGAACGGATTTGAACGCGGCCACGGCGTCGCGAATGAACGAATGGCGAAACACGGTATTGCGCCGCCGTCGACCGCGCAGGCCGACAGCCTCCCCACCCATCGTTTCCCCCCCTCATTTGCCCGCACCCGCCGTGGCTGAATTCACCTCGCCTCACCGGCTGAGATAGAACCCGCCGACGGCAAAGCCAATCACGACCACCACTTTGCGCAGCAGCGCGGGTTCGATTCTGCCGGCGATGCGCCCGCCCGCGGCGCCGCCGGCGAGCGCGGCGACGGCCATCACACCGGCCACCGCCCACGCAACCTGGCCCGAGAACAGGAAGTAGATCGCGGCGGCGACGTTGATCACGAAGGACAGCGCCTGCTTGACTGCATTGAGCCGCGTCAGCGTGTCGTCGAGAGTCAGGCCGAGCGTGGCGAGCATGATCACGCCGAGGCCGGCGCCGAAGTAGCCGCCGTAGATCGCCGCGATGCCGATCGGCATCGCGGCGGCGTGCGTGGAGAACGCGTGGCGCTCGCGCGCGGCGGCGCGTTTCAGCAGCCAGCGGCGCAGCGGATCCTGCAGCGCGAGCAGGGTGGCTGCGCCGATGATGAGCCAGGGCACGAGTGCGCGGAACAGCTTTTCGCCCGATTCGAGCAACAGCCAGCCGCCGATGACGCCGCCGAGCGCACCGAGCGGCAGCAACAGACGGAGCCGCGCGCCCTGGCCGACGAGATCCTTGCGCTGCGCGAGGGTGCCGCCGAAGTAACCGGGGCACAGCGCGACACTGTTGGTGACGTTGGCCATCACCGCGGGCATCCCCGCCGCGGTCAGTACCGGAAACGTCAGCAGCGTGCCGCCACCGGCGAGCGCATTGACGCCGCCGGCGAGAAACGCCGCGACGGCGATGAAGATCCATTCAAGGCCGGTGATCAAGATGGTCGCCCGCGCAGCAATGAAAACGGCGGCGCTAAGCGACGGTGAAGAATCCGCCGCCACGCACCACCCGATGTCGGCTTCAGATCAGACCACCCTGTTTGCGCAGGGTCGCGATCTCCGCGGCGCTGAAGCCGAACTCGGCGAGCACGGCGTCGGTGTGTTCGCCGGGTTCCGACGGCGGCTGCTTCAGTTCGGGCTTCGTGCGGCTGAAACGCGGCGCGGGGGCGGCCTGTTCGACGCCTTCGAAGCTCACGAACGAACCGCGCGCCCGGTTGTGCGGATGGGCCGACGCTTCGTCCATCGACAGGACCGGCATCGCGCAGGCGTCTTCGTGCACCATCAGCGCCGCCCACTCGTCGCGCGTCTTCGTCTTGAAGACCTCGGCAAACCGGACTTTCCACGCCGGCCAGCGCGACTTGTCCATCTGCGGTTCGAATTCCGCCTGGTTCAGGCCCATCAGTTCGAGCAGCTTCTTGTAGAACGGCGCTTCGATCGCGCCGATGGCCATGTAGCCGCCGTCCTTCGTTTCATACGTGTCATAGAAATGCGCGCCACCGTCGAGCACGTTGTCGCCGCGCTTCGGCGACAACTGCCCCAGCGCGCGGAAGCCCTGGAAGATGTTGCCGAGCATCGCCGCGCCTTCGACCATCGCGGTGTCGACGACCTGGCCCTTGCCGCTGCCGCGCGCCTCGAGAATGCCGCACACCATGCCGAACGCGAGGAACATGCCGCCGCCGCCGAAGTCGCCGACGAGGTTCAGGGGCGCCACGGGCTTGCGATCGCGTTCGCCGATCATCGACAGCATGCCGGACAGCGCGATGTAGTTGATGTCATGACCGGCGACGGACGCCATCGGGCCGTCCTGCCCGTAGCCCGTCATGCGGCCGTAGACGAGGCGCGGATTGCGCGCGAGGCAGGTGTCCGGCCCGAGACCGAGGCGCTCGGTGACGCCGGGCCGGAAGCCTTCGATCAGCCCGTCGGCCTTTTCGATCAGCTTCAACACCGTCTCCACACCCGCCGGCGATTTCAGGTTGACCGCCACCGAGCGGCGGCCGCGGTTCATCACGTTCATGCGATAGGGCACGCGGATGCCGGGCTCGTCGCCGGCCGCGCGATCGATGCGGATGATGTTGGCGCCCATGTCGGACAGCAGCATCGCGGCAAACGGCCCGGGGCCGATGCCTGCGAGTTCAATGATCGTGATACCGGCTAGTGGACCCATCGTGATCTCCGTCGTCTGTGCAGGGAGCGCGTGTCGACGCGCGTTCAGACGGGCAATGCGATCAACGCATCGCCCGCCGCTTTCAGTTCGCCGCGCTGGTCGCGGGCTTCGACCGTCACGCGCACGGCGTGCGCGTCGGGCAGTGTGTCGGCCAATTTTTCAGTGATACGCGCGGTGCAGGTGATGGCGTCGCCGACGCGCGTCATTGCCTGGAAGCGCGTGCCGAAGGTCTGGATGGCCTCTTGCGGCACCCAGTTCGTCAGCGTGCGGCCCATGTAGGCCATGATCAGCATGCCGTGCGCAATGACATCACCGAGGCCGGCCTCGCGGGCGAAGTCCTGATCGACGTGCAACGGGTTATGGTCGCCCGAGGCGCCGCAGTACAGCGCGAGCGTGAGGCGCGACACCGGCGGCATCACCAGCGGTGGCAGGACGTCGCCGACGTTCACCCGTGAGTAGCGCACCGCTTCATCCATGGCGAATCACCAGCGTGCGCCGGAACTCGGCGACGCGCTCCGCGCGCTGGTTGGTGATCACGTTGTCCTGCACCACGAATTCGAGCAGGCCGCCCTTCTTGTCATAGACGTCGGTGACCGTCGAGTCGAAGCGCAGGCGATCACCGGCGTAGGCCAGGCGGTGGTAGGTGAACTGCTGCTCGCCGTGCAGGACTTTCGGCAGTTCGATGCCGAGATCGTCGAACCAGCCATAAGGGTCGGGGCGGTCCATCTCGAGGCAGAAGAAGAAGGTTTGCGGCACCGGCAGATCGGGATGTCCGGCGCGTCGCGCGGTGTCTTCATCCAGGTAGAGGGGATTGGTCTCGCCGATGGCCTTGGCGAAGAAGCGCAGCCGGCCGCGTTCGACGTCGGCGACGAACGGCTTCGATGCGTAGCCTATGAACTTGCGGTCGATCATGCGCACTGCCCTCGGGAGTAGCGGCATTATGGCATTCCTGGCCCGGGACGGGTCAGCCGCGCGCGCATTCGCGCTACGATGAGCCCGGCCCGCCGGGCTGCCAACGACAACCAAGAGGGGAGCGCATCATGCCGAAGCTGACATCAGCCGAACGCCAGGCCTTTCTGACGGAAGTGCCGGGTATCATCATGGACATCGGCACGCTGGACGAGACGGGCGCGCCGCACCTGTGTCCGATCTGGTACCTGTACGAAGAGGACACGATCTGGTTCACGCCGCGCCAGCATTCGGCGTGGCTGCAGCACCTGCGGCGCGATCCGCGCGTGGCGCTGTGCATCGACGAAGCCTGCCTGCCGTATCGCAAAGTGCTGGTTCGCGGCACCGCGACAATCGTGCACGAGGTGGGCCATGACGATCTCTGGCGCGATCGCTATCGCCGCATCGCGCAGCGCTATCTGCCGACGACCGATGCGAACGCCTACGTCGACGGCACCGACGATCAGCCGCGCGCGCTGTGTGCGGTGCGACTCGCGGACGCCGACGTCAAGACCTGGCGCATGCCGGTCGAGGGTGAGTCCTACGACGGCATCTGGGCGAAGCGCTACTGGACCGACGACGCCAAGGTGAAACAGGCGGCCCCTGAATTGCTGGGCCGCACGACCGACTGATCACGATCCGGGCACGACATGACCAACGAGACACTGAACGCGAACCTGCAGGGCTTCATCCACGACCGGATGGGCGCCGATCTCGAACTCGCGGGCCTGCATGAGTCCGACGGCCACGCAGGCCTGACCTTCCTGTTCGAGACGCGGCGCAAGGGTGCGCACGAGATCGCCGGACATTACGTGCTGAAGATTCCGCCGCAGGGCGTGGCCCGGCGCGGCAACACCGACGTCTACCGGCAGGCGCCGCTGCTGCGCGCGATGCACGCTGCGGGCCTGCCGGTGCCCGACGTGCCCTATGCGGACGAGAACGAACACTGGTTCGGCGTGCCGTTCATCGTGATGGAGCGGCTGCCCGGGCGTGTGTTCTTCGTGTGGGATCCGCATCATTCGTTCTCGCGCGAGAAGGATCCGACCGAGTCGCTGTGGCGGCAGTGCGTCGAGGCCCTGCCGCGGATTCACCGCTTCGACTGGCGCACACACCTGGCGGACTGGGAGTCCCCGGAACCGCTCGACGACATGATTCGCCGCTGGCGCAAGATCTACCTGCATTCGCCCGAGCCGCACTGGATTGCGCAGGCCGAGGAGGTCGAGCGCCTGTTGCTGGACACGATGCCGGCGGCAGATCCGATCGGCGTGTTCCACGGCGACTACCAGCCCGGCAACATCCTCTACGAACACAACCGGATGACCGGCATCATCGACTGGGAACTCGCCGGCATCGGCGCCCAGTTGCTCGACATCGGCTGGCTGATGATGGCGGCCGACCGCCACAACTGGGTCGACGAGTGGAGTTCGATCCATCCGCCAGCGACTGCCGAACTGCGTGATCTCTATGAGCGCGGCATGGGCCGGACCTATGCCGACATTCCATGGTTCCAGGCCTTTGCGGGCTTCCGGCTCGCGTCGATCGGTTGTCTCAACGTGAAGCTCCATCGCCGCGGCCAGCGCCACGATCCGATCTGGGAAATGATGGCGCTGACGCTGTCGAACATGTTCGAGCGCGCACGCCAGCTGTTGCTCGACCCCGCCGCGTGAGAGCGCACGGGCCATGCGGCCGGTAATTTTTCCGCACCGCCACAATCGCTGACAGTTCAGGCCGGACGAATGCGACCGCCGTCGCATTCGTCCGGGGCTGCGAGCCCTAGCATTCGTTCCGCAGGCGCACCCGTCCGGCTTTCGAAGCGGCAGCGGGGAGCGCGATGCCCAGGAGAACGCACAATGCTGAAGCCCACGCTCATCGCTACGACTCTCACACTGCTGGCGGCTGCCGGCGCCCAGGCCGCGACCGTCAGTTTCCAGGACGGCCTGAACGGCTATACGGGGACGGAAAGCCGCGTGCTGTCCGCCGCTGCCGCTGACGGGGTCCGCCCCGTTCTGATGCCGACCGCAGTGATCGACCTGCAGACCAATCGCTACGGCGGCAACGCGCAGTCGCAGTGGCTGTTGCGCTTCGACGATATCGTCAGCGCGCTCGGCGTCCCGGCCGGGGCCACGATCAACAGCGCGTCGTTGCGCCTGTTCACGAAGGATCCGACCGTCGGGACGGTCAGCGTGCACCGCATGCTGAGCCACTGGGACGCCGCGAGCAGCTGGAACAGCCTCGATGGCGGCGTCACCCCAGGCATCGATGCGGTGTTGACCGCCGATGACACCAGGACCGGGCTGGCGGACGAACGGCATGTCGTGTTCGACGTCACCGATTCCGTCGCGGCCTGGGTGAACGGCGCCAGCAACTTCGGTTGGGCCTTTCTGATCGACAGCACCGACGACTGGATCGTGCAGACCGACATGTACCGCAGTGCCGGCCCGGTGGCGCTCGCCCGGCTGCGCCCGCTGCTGAGCATCGACTTCGCGCCGGCCGCCGCCGTGGCGCCGGTGCCGCTGCCGGCGGCGGTGTGGCTCCTCGGCGGCGCGCTGTGCGGCCTCGGTGCGGTGGCGCGTCGATCGACTGCGGTCTGACACGGGCACCCGGCGGCCGCGCCAGCGGCCGCCGACATCGCTGAACGGGATTGTCGACCGGCCACTCGAGAGGCAGGCGCGGCGTGAGTGGCCCGGAACACCCGGGCGGACCAGCGCCCAATCTATTTTCTTCTCGGTGGCAAAATTCTTCGGCCAGCCGCCCGCGCACGACGTGCTTCGCAGCGCCCCCGATCAGACGCCAAAAGCCTTCGCCGCAAAGCGCGGATAGGTATCGGCGACTTCCCGGCGCACGACTCCGCGCAACAGCGCGAGTTCGTCGCCAGACGGCGGTGGCGTCGCGCCGACGGCACCGCGGTCGAAATCAAACCCGGTCTCGCGCACGATGTCCTCGACCGTCTGCCCGGGATGCACGCTCTTCAGCGTGAACCTCCCCTGCGCGAAATCGAACAGCGCGCGCCCCGTCACCAGGTGGCGCGGCCCGCCAGGACGATACTCGTGTGGTGGCGACACGCCTGCGGCGCTGACGAACTCGACTCTCGGCACCAGCACACGCGGGGTGTGTTCGGGCTTGAACAGGATCACCGTCTTCACCAGCGAATACAGGTACGCGGAGCCGAAACTGCCGGGGAAGCGCTTCGTCGGCTTTGCGTAGTCGCCGGTGCCGACCAGGTTGATGTTCGCCTGGCCGTCGATCTGCGCGCCGCTCAGGAAGAAGGTGTCGATGCGGCCCTGCGCCGCGCAGTCGAACAGTTCGCGGCCGCCGTCGGTGAACGGGTTGTGGTGGCGGCTGCCGAGTATCGTCACGCGCAGTCCGGGCCGGCGCGCGCGGGCGAGCAGCGCGGCGGTGGCGGGCAGCGGCGACAGCGCGCCCACCGCCACGTGCTGCGAATCGGCGAGCAGACGCGCCATCGTCACGGCCATCAATTCCTCGTCGGTGTACGCGCTCATGCGAGCCAGCCTGCGAGCCATTGCGCGTAGCCCTCGGGGCTTGCAGCGCCGCGCGCGTAGGTGCTGAGTGCTGCCGCGTCGCCGGCATCGTCGCCGAACGGCAGTGGCCGCATGCCTCCGGGTGCCACGCACACGCGGTCGATGTAAAGCCCGGGAATCGTGCCGGCAGCCAGCGCCGGATCCTCGAGCAGGTTGCGATCGCTGACTGACTCGACCGTCACGAAGCTGCGCGCGGCGGCATGCGCCATCGTCATCAGCTCACGCCGCACGCCGACCCACACATTGCCGTCGCGATCGGCGCAGGCGGCGTGGAACAGCGCGATGTCCGGTCTGATGGCCGGAATCAGCACGATCGGATCGTGGTCGCCATAGGGATTGTCGATCACGCGCCAGTCCGGCCGTACGCGCAGCAGGTCGGAACCGAGGATGCCGCGCAGCGGCATGAACGGAATGCCTTTCTCGGCCGCCTGCAGGCCTGCGTGCACCGCCGGGCAGGTCGCGTCGATCACGCGCAGTTCGCCGCGCTGGATGGCGTCGGTGTAGCGCGGCGCGAGGCCGTACTCGCCGAGGTTGATGCCGGCGGTCTCGATCGACGCCACACACCCGGCGCCGATCAGGATGTCGGCCTGGAAGCCGGCCTGTGGCACGGCAACGAGGCGCAGGCCGCGCGCGCCGCGCAGGATCAAGGCGCGCGTGGCGGCCATGGCAACGCCACTGTAGTCGGGCGGAATGGCGACGCGGCTGTCGTCGACGATGTCGGCGACGAACTCGGTCAAGGTCTGGACAATCGTGCTCATGATCGATTTTCGCAGGGGACTGGCGCCAATGTCGCACGGATCGCCGGCGCCGGGGAGACACCACCGGCTCTCCGGCGCGATACTGCGGGGCTGCGAACCGCGCTACCATCGCCGCCACTCACGATCGCCGGAGACTCACGCCATGTCCGATTCCCAGCTTCCCGCGCATGCCGCCGTGGACAACGCCTCGCTCGGCACGCGCCTGTCGCGCCGCACCTTCCTGTTCCTGTCGGCGCTGGCCTCACTCGCCGGCGGCGCCGTGCGCCGCGCCGACGCCGCCACCGTGGACGCGGGCGCTGTCGCCGCGACGCCCGAGCAGATCGCTGAATGGAATGCGCTGTTGAAGGAATCGACCGACTTTCCGCTGTATTCGGCGCTGTTCGGCCGCCGCTCACGGCGCTTCGGCTGGGGCATGGAGATCCCGCGCGGCCCGTTGAAGTTCAAGTCCGAAAAGACGCCGGTGCCGCTCGACGACTTCGAGCGCTCACTGCTGATCGCTGCCGGGCTCGGCGTGTCCGGCATGCATTTCGGCATTCCGTATTCCGAAGCCGAAGCGGGCCTGTCGACCTACTCCGCGCGCTATACCGGGCGCACCACGCCGTCGGCCGCCGGCATCGGCAATGCCGACATGTTCTACACCGAAGATGGTGGCACCTACTTCGTCAGCACCCGCGACGCGAACACCGACGGCAACTGGGCGCACGATCGCCTGTCCGACGCCGAGCGCCTGATTGCGGCGGTCAAGGACAAGACCCGCAAGCTGTCCGATACGCGCGTCGATCTGCCGCGCGGCGAGCCGCACTACAGCGCGCACAACGTGTGGAACGCGAACGTGCCGGGCTCCACCGTGTTCATGCCCGTCGCCAACGTGTCCGAGCAGCTGCTCGGCTTCCTGTTCATCGTCGCCGGCTCGGGCTACACCGTGTGGGACGATGCGAACGGCCGGCCGGCCGGCGATCTCGACGCCTTCTTCAAAAGCGGCCTGCTGAATCCCGAAAAGAAGTACGCGCTGTCCTACATGGAGCAGTACATCCTGACCTGCTCGGGCGTGGAAATGGGCGACATCGGCCACAACATCTCGCTCGCGCTGCAGACGATCGGCCTCGGCGGCTGGTTCTTCTCCGGCATCAGCCCGTTCTCGCTGATGGGCGCGGGCGCCGCGAAGGGCGTGCCGGGCATGGGCTTCCGCTTCGAGACGAACCCGAAATGGGGTGTGCCGAATCCGATCGGCCTCGACGGCGTATACGAAGGCTACTGCCCGCCTTACCACAAGGACATGCGCGCGGCTGTGCAGGCCTATGTCGATCTGAAGTTCGCGCAGGGCGGCACCTACGATCCGCAATCGCCAGGCCCGTTCCTCGACAACGCGAAGATCAAGGGTGGCGCCGTGCCGCCCGAACCCGAACTGGTCGAGGCGGTGGTGAAGATTGCCGAGTACATCCACGCGACCTACGGCAAGTTCCCCGGTACGGTGCCGACGATCTACATGCGCTTCTACACCCAGGCGCATCGGCTGGAGACCACGTTCTACGACAAGTTCGTGCGCGATCCCTACCTCGCGACGCATGCGCGCAATGTCGCGCGCTGGCTGAAGAAGTCAGGCCAGGCGTGAGCGAGGGCGCGACCTCCGCGCCGGCGCGTCTCGGCGCCTTCGCGGCCGATCTCTACCACTGCGCCGACTGCGGTTACTGCGTGGATGCGGTGTGGGTCGAGCGCGGGATTGATCACGTGTGTCCGACGATCGGCCATCACGCACCGATCGCGAGTTACTCGGGACGCGGATTCATCGCCGCCGCGCGCGCGTGGGTCGAGGGAGCCGCGCTCGACCGCGACGTGCTCGCCGAGCGCGTGTTCGCGTGCACGGGCTGCGGCAACTGCGAACAGGTCTGTCCCATCGGGCTGCGGCCGGCGCAGGTGGGTGCCGCACTGCGCGAGGAACTCGTGGCGACAGGCCATGCGCCGGCCAGCGTCGACAAGCTGCGTGCCGCGATGCGCACGCACGGCAATCCCCATGCGCGCCCGGCCGCCGAACGCGGCGCATGGGCGGGCGAACTGTCCTTCGCCGCCCAGGACGCGACGGTGCTCTATGCGCCCGGCTGTGCGTGCGCCTACACCGCGCCGGGCGAAGCCGGGGCCGTCGTGGCGTTGATGGCCCGGGCGGGTGAGCGCGTGGCCTTTCGCGGCGACGCCGATCGCTGCTGTGGCGCACCGCTGGGCGAAGCCGGGTTCGTCGACGATGCCGCGTATGCCGAACAGCGTCTCGCGCACGACGTCTCGGCCGTCTGCGTCGTGACGTCCGGCCTCGAATGCTGGCCCGCGTGGCACCGCGCGCTGGGCGCGGACACGCCGGTCTTCAGTTTTTCCGCGTGGCTGCTCGCAGCGCTCGAGTCCGGCCGGTTGCGCATTGCCGCGCCGCCGTCGCTGCGCGTCCACGCGTTCGATGCCTGCGCGTCGCGCCGACGCGGCGCGCAGAGTGGCACGCCGGATCCGTTGCGCGAGGTGCTCGCGCGCATGGGCGCTGTCGTCGTCAATGACGCGCGCTTCGCCGCTGCGGCCGTCTGTTGTGGCGCGGCCGGCACGATGGCGGGCCTGGCGCCCGACTCCGCGCAGCGCATGGCGCAGGCGCGGCTGGTCGATGTCGCGCACGCCGATGTCCTCGTGGCGTCCGATACGCGTTGCGGCACGCATCTCGCGGCGGCGGCCGACGCGGGCACGGCGCCTGTCGTCGGCCTCGCCGCGTTCGTTCAGCAGTTCTGCACGATCGGGGGTGACGGATGATCGGCGCGACCGTGCTCGGCCCGCTGGTGCGCGCGCCGGACGGGGCGCTGTCGTTCGACGAGCCCGTCGACCTGCTGACCTATCAGCGCGACTGCTCGGCGGTGGCGGCAGGCGTTGCCACGCAGGTGATCAGGCCCTCCGAGGCGACCCAGATCGCCGGGGTGCTGCGCGAGGCCAGCGCAGCGGGCGTGCCGGTGTACGTGCGCGGCGGCGGCACGATGTACGCGGGCGGTGTGAATCCGCATGCCGGTGGGCTGGTGCTCGACATGGGCGGGCTCGATCGCGTGCTCGACATCGACGTCGAACGCGGCGTGGTGACGGTCGAACCGGGCGTGCGCTTCGGCACGCTCGCGCAACTGCTCACGCCGCTCGGGCTCACGATCGGCATCGTGCCGTCGACCGCGCCGAGCGCGACGATCGGCGGCGCGGCGGCGGCACACGCGCTCGGCACCGGCTCGGCCCGCTTCCAGAGTTTTGCCGACCAGGTCGTCGGCCTCGAAGTCGTGCTCGCCGACGGCACCCTGTTGCGCACCGGCAGCGCCGCGGCGCGCGATGCCGGCTTCTTCCATCGCTACGGCATCGGCCCCGATCTGACAGGGCTCTTCCTCGGCGGCGACGCGACGCTCGGCGTCATCACCAAGATTGCGTTGTGGCTGCACCCGCTGCCGGCGACGCGCGCGACGGGCTGCTACGGCTTTGCCGATCCGCAGGCGGCGGCCGCTTTCCTCAGCGAGCTGCAGCGCGGCGAGACGCTGCAGCACGTGTGGTATGCGAGCGGTTACGAGGCGGGCTCGGTGCGCGCGCGGGTGACGGCCGCGCGGCCGGACATCGATCCTGCGACGTTGCCGGGCTTCTGCCTAGGCTTCGACTATGGCGGTGAGGCGGGTGACGTCACGCAGGCGCGCGATCGTGTGCTCGCCACCGCGCAGCGCCACGGTGGCCGCGAGTTTCCGCTGTTCAACGAGCTCTACTTCGATCGACTGCGCAACGACCAGATCTACTGGTATTCGTTCGCCGGCTATTTCTCACGATCCCGCTGCGGCATCCTGATGGCGTCGCTGCCGACGGCCCGCATGCCCGCTTTTCTGTCGGTGCTCAACGCAAGTCGCGCGGCCGAGCCAACGCTCGTCTGGGGCGGCGCGGTGGTGGTCTGCCGGCGTGGCCTGCACGGCGGCGTGATGGCGTTCTACGATGAAGCGACCCAATGGCCTGCCGCGCAGGCTGCGATGCAGGCCTGCGCGGCCGCGCTGCGTGAAGCCGGCTGCATTCCGTACAAGAGCGGTAAGATGTGGGCTTCCGAAGTTCGCCGCATGGACAGCTACCATGCGACCCTGCGCCGCATCAAGGCGGCGCTCGACCCGGCTGGCATCCTGTCACCGGGCAACCTGGGGCTGTAAGGCCGCGCAACCGGCGTGGCCGCCGTCCCGTTTCACTGCAATCCGAGGAGATGACCATGATTATTGCGCACGTGCGCTTTCCCGTGCCGGCGACCAATCGCGCCGAGTTCGAACAAAAACTCCATGCCAGCATCGTGAAGTACGAGAAGCTCGATGGCCTGATCCGCAAGTACTACATCATGACCGAAGACGGCAAGACGGCCGGCGGCATCTACCTGTGGGAATCGAAGGCGAAGGCCCAGGCGTGGTACACCGATGAGTGGGCGAAGAACATGACCGCCGCGTGGGGCCAGGCGCCGATGCTCGAATACCTCGACTGCCCGATCGTCGTCGACTCCGTGCGCGTGGATTCCCGCTTCGCCTGATGTCGCAGGGGACCGACAGCCCGCCCGCGCTGCATCCGCAGCTCGTCGCGGACTGTCATGTTCTCGGCGCCAGTGCAGGGCACGCGCTGCTGTTGCACCGTAACGCGACCCTGCCCTGGTTTCTGCTCGTTCCCCCGACCACCGTCACCGAACTGTTCGAACTGCCGGCACCGCTGCGCGCGAGCCTGGACGCGGCGGCCGATCGGCTTGCGGTGTTCGTCAAACAGCATTTCCGCTGCGACAAGATCAATGTCGCGGCGATCGGCAACATCGTGCCGCAATTGCATCTGCATGTCGTCGGGCGCCGTCGCGACGACGCGTGCTGGCCGCGGCCGGTGTGGGGGCATCTGACGGCGCTCGCCGACTATCCGCCCGCGACCCTCGACTCCGTCACCCGGGCCCTGCGCGCAGCGGGCTGTCTCGACGGCTGAGCGGCGCGCATGAGCGATGCTGCCGACGCGGCGCTGCGCGTGCCGTTCGCGATCGCGCTGCGCTTCTGGCTGAAGCTTGGCTTCATCAGCTTCGGCGGTCCCGCCGGGCAGATTGCAATCATGCACGAGGAACTCGTGGTGCGTCGGCGCTGGATCGGCGAGCCGCATTTTCTGCACGCATTGAATTTCTGCATGATGCTCCCGGGCCCCGAAGCGCAGCAGCTCGCGACCTATCTCGGCTGGCGCATGCACGGCGTGCGCGGTGGCCTCGCGGCAGGTGGCCTGTTCGTGCTGCCATCGCTGGTGATGATGATCGGTCTCGCGTGGCTCTATCTCGCGCACGGCGCCACGCCGCTGATCGCCGGCGGGCTGGCCGGCATCAAGGCGGCGGTGGTAGCGATCGTGCTGATGGCTGCGTGGCGTATCGGTCGCCGCAGCCTGCGCAACGCGGGCCTTGTCGGGCTCGCCATCTTCGGCTGCGCCGCGCGCGTGGCTGGCCTGCCGTTTCCGCTGATCATCGCGCTGGCGGCCTTGGCCGGGTTCTGGCTGCCGGGCCTGCGGCGCGGGCTTGCGCTCGAGGATGACAGGCTTGATCACCGCCCGTCGCCGGTGCGGGCACCGTGGCGTCGCGCCAGTGTCATCCTCATCGGTGCACTGGCGCTGTGGGCGGGCGGATTCGCCGCCCTCGTGCTGCAGTTCGGCTGGTCGCACGCGTATGCACAAATGGCGTGGTTCTTCACCAAGGCGGCGCTGCTGACCTTCGGCGGTGCGTACGCCGTACTGCCGTATGTGTTCGACGGCGCCGTCACGCAGTACGGCTGGCTGAGTCCGGTGCAGATGATCGACGGACTCGCGCTCGGCGAGACGACGCCGGGGCCGCTGATCATGATCGTCGCCTTCGTCGGCTTCCTCGGGGGCTGGCAGCAGCAGTTGATGGGGGCGGATCACCTGCTGCTCGCCGGTGTGTGCGGCGCGGTCGTCGCGACGGGCTACACCTTTCTGCCGTCGTTCCTGTTCATCCTCGGCGGCGCACCGGTGGTCGAGGCCACCCGTGGCATCACTGCACTTGCCGCGCCGCTGGCCGCGATCTCCGCTGCGGTGGTGGGAGTCATCGTGCACCTCGGGCTTTTTCTCGCCGGTCACGTGCTGTGGCCCGGCCATCCCGACTGGCCGGCGCTTGCGATCGCGCTGGGCGCGCTCGCGGCACTTGGCGCATGGCGTCGCTCACTGGTCGAGGTCGTCATCGTCGCGGGAATCGCCGGCTGCGCGTTGCGCTGGTTCGCAGGCGTCTGATGCCGCGACCCAGGCGGGGACTCGAATCGCTGAGCCCAAACATCGATCACTCGGCATGCACTGAAGCGAAAACGCTGAATCACAGCGTAGATTGGGCTGACGCAGGAAGCCCAACTTGGGCGTCTCGGTCGGCACCCATCACGCCCGGCCACCAACGGCCTCACGACAGCTCGGGGTAGCCCGGGCGCAACGCAGTGAAACCCGGGATCTGCGAATGCTGACAGGCCGCTCCCGGGTTCCGCGCTGCGCGCTACACCCGGGCTACACGAGCGCGCCGGACATGCACTTTCACAGCAGCCTGCGACTGGCGCGGAGTTGCGCGCAGCAATCGAGCGCGCGGGCAGGCTGGCGCAGGTCGGCGTCGAGCCGACTCAGCTGCTGGCGATCGGCACCATGCTCGCTGGCAGGTCCGGGGCCGGTCATGTTAGAAAATGCAGGTGAAATCGGGTATGCACAGCGGCCGCGCGCAACCGGGCGCAGCACAGCGCAGGAAAGACGCCTGCATGAACCACGTCACTTCGACGCCGAACATCGCGGCCAACGGATGCCTGCTCAGCGCTGGGGCCGCTCGGCACCGACGCTCGGGCAGGAGCGTTCGTTGAGTTATCTCATTGGGGTGGGCGGCGCCCTGCTGTTCCAGCTGGGCTTCTCCTACGCCATCATTCTTGCCAGCGCCGGTCACGGGTCATTCGTCGGTCTGGGCGCGATGTTGTTGGGACTGCTTGGTGTCCCCGCTACAGCGCTCATCAACTTCCTCGTCATTCGCGCTGGCCGCCACACCGCGTCCTCAGGCTATCTCGTGCGCCTGATCCTCATTTCCCTGGTCCTGCCGACGCTGCAACTGGCGCTGCTGCTGGTCGTCTCCGTTTTTCGGCTCTGAATTAAAAATGGGGACAGATCTATTTTTTATTTTTTCCAATGCAGCACGAAAAAGAGGGCAGATTTGTTTTTCCCGGCGGGAATATGAATGAAAAAGGGGACAGAATTATTTCTTTCGATGCAGTGGTATATGAATCCGTCCCCTCTGCCGCTGTCGGGGTCGGGATGGGGAGCACTCCACACGGGCATTGACCCGGCCGGATCGTCGGGCCGCGGGCGCGGTACCTCTGCGCAAGGGGGGGCGGTCAGGGGAGCCCGAGGAGTCAGGGAGGCGGGGGCGGACACCAAGAATAACTTGGTGGAGGAAGTGTGTGCCTCCCCGTTTCCGGCTTGTAGCGGGGGCGGGACTCGAACCCGCACACTGTTACCAGCGGTGGATTTTGAGTCCACTGCGTCTACCAATTCCGCCACCCCGCCGAAGCCGTTATCGTAACGTCTTTGTGTCGCGCCCGCGACCGTCAGACCTTTGCTGCTGGACCCGCCTTGAAACTCGACGACTTCCATTACGAGCTGCCACCCGAGCTCATCGCACAGTTCCCGCCGGCGACGCGCGGTGCCTCGCGTCTGCTGATACTCGACGACGCCGAGGCCCGTGACGGCAGCTTCGAGGATCTGCCCGGCCTGTTGCGGCCGGGCGACTGCCTCGTCTTCAACGACACGCGCGTGATCCCGGCGCGGCTCCACGGGCACAAGGACTCGGGCGGGCGCATCGAGATGCTGATCGAGCGCGTGCTCGACACGACGCGGGCGCTCGCGCACATCCGCGCGAGCAAGGCGCCTAAGCCCGGCACCGGCCTGACGTTCGGCACCGGGCTCGACTGCCGGGTCACCGCGAAGCACGACGACGGCCTGTACGAAGTGGAGAGCGTCGGTGGACTGCCGCTCGCCGAGCTGATGCTGCGCGCCGGGCATCTGCCGCTGCCGCCGTACATCACGCGCGCCGATGAAGGCCTGGACCAGGAGCGCTACCAGACGGTCTACGCGCGCAAGCCCGGCGCGGTGGCCGCGCCCACGGCGGGACTGCACTTCACCGAGCCCATGCTCGAACGCCTGCGCGAGCAGGGCGTGCATGTCGCCTTTGTGACGCTGCACGTCGGCGCCGGCACCTTTCAGCCCGTGCGCACGGACGACATCGCCGCCCATCGCATGCACAGCGAATGGCTCGAGGTGCCGGTGGACACCTGCGCGCTGATCGCGCGCGTGCGCGCGGCCGGCGGGCGGATCGTCGCCGTCGGCACGACGGCCGTGCGCGCGCTCGAAACCGCCGCGGCCGGTGGCGAACTCGCGCCCTACCGGGGCGACACCCGGCTCTTCATCACGCCGGGCTACCGTTTCCGCGTCATCGACGCGCTGCTGACCAACTTCCATCTGCCCGGATCGACCTTGCTGATGCTCGTCGCGGCGCTGGCGGGCCATGCGCGGACGCTCGCGGCCTACCGCCACGCGGTGGCCGCGCGTTACCGCTTCTTCAGCTATGGCGACGCGATGTTCATCCTGCCGGCGCAGGGTGAGGGCGACTGAAGCCGGCGCCCGGGTGGCGCAACGGCGCCGCGCTATTTAGACTGCCCAGCCCCCGCCAGACGGCCACGCACCATGGAATTCACCCTCGACGCCACCGACGGCGCGGCCCGCGCCGGCCGCCTGCAGCTCGCCCATGGGGTCGTCGAGACGCCGGTGTTCATGCCGGTTGGCACTTACGGCACGGTCAAGGCGATGACGCCGGAAGAACTGGTCGACCTCGGCGCTTCGATCATTCTCGGCAACACCTATCACCTGATGCTGCGGCCGGGCGAGCAACTCGTCGCCGATCTCGGCGGCCTGCACGCGTTCATGCACTGGGAGCGCCCGATCCTGACGGATTCCGGCGGTTTCCAGGTATTCAGCCTCGGCGATCTGCGCACGATTGACGAACGCGGCGTGACTTTCCGCTCGCCGATCAACGGCGACAAGGTGTTCCTGGATCCTGAGCGCTCGATGGCCGTGCAGCGCGCCCTCGGCAGCGACATCGTGATGGCGTTCGACGAATGCACGCCGTACCCGGCCACCCTCGATGCCGCGCGCCACTCGATGGCGTTGTCGATGCGCTGGGCGGCGCGCAGCAAGGCCGCGCATGGCGACAACCCGTCGGCGCTGTTCGGCATCGTGCAGGGCGGGGTCTATCCAGAGTTGCGGCGCCAGTCGGTCGCCGACCTGCTGGATATCGGCTTCGACGGCTATGCGATTGGCGGCCTGTCGGTCGGCGAGCCGAAGGACGACATGCTGGAGACGACCGCGCACACGGCGGCGCTGCTGCCGGCTGACCGCCCGCGCTACCTGATGGGCGTCGGCACCCCGGCCGATCTCGTCGAGGGCGTACGCCGGGGCATCGACATGTTCGACTGCGTGATGCCGACACGCAACGCACGCAACGGCCACCTGTTCACCTCGACCGGTGTCGTGCGCATCCGCAACGCCGTGCACCGGGCCTCGCCCGAACCGCTCGATGCGGCCTGTGGCTGCTATACCTGCCGCCACTACAGCCGGGCCTACCTGCATCACCTGGACCGCCAGAACGAGATCCTCGGCGCCCGGCTCCACACCCTGCACAACCTCGCGTTCTACCTCGGACTGATGCGCGCCGCCCGGGCGGCGATCCTGGCGGGCCGCTATGACAGCTTTGCGGCCGACTTCTACGCCCGGCAGCGGCCCGGCGGCGACGACGCGGCCTGAGCGCGCTGCCCGCGCCGGGAAGGGCTGTGCCATAATGCCGGCCGATTTTTGACGGGGGAGCCCCATGAACTTCTTCATCGCCGACGCCTGGGCCCAGGCTGCGCCGGCCGCGCCCGAACAGAGCGCGTTTGCCTTTCTGCCGCTGATCATCCTGTTCGTCGTGTTCTACCTGTTCCTGATCCGTCCGCAGGTCAAACGGCAGAAGGAGCACCAGAAACTGGTGCAGGCCCTCGGCAAGGGCGACGAAATCGTCACCAGTGGGGGCATCGTCGGCCGCATCGTGGAGGTCGGCGACAATTTCCTGAAAGTCGAAATCGCCAAGGGTGTCGAGGTGCGGCTGCAGAAGCCGGCCGTCACCACCGTGCTGCCGAAGGGCACCCTGAAGGACCTTTAACCGAGACGCCCGCCCCGGCGGCGTCGTCAGACCGGCGATTCCCATGATCCAAAACACTAACTCGCTGTGGCGTTACCTGGTGGTCGTTGCCGTGCTGGTGATCGGCGCGCTGTATGCGCTGCCGAACCTCTACGGCTTCGACCCGGCGCTGCAGATCACGGCGCGCCGCTCGGCGCCGGTCGACGAGGCACTGGTCAAGGCGCTCGAGAAGCCGCTCACCGACGCCGGCATTGCGATCAAGAGCACTGAAATGGGCGAGGATCGACTGCTGATCCGCTTCGCGAGCGACGCCGATCGCACGAAGGCCCAGCCACTGCTCGAACAGGCAGTGGATCCGCTGAAGTACCTCGTCGCGCTGAATCTCGCGCCCGGCACGCCGGGTTGGTTGCGGATGCTCGGCGGCAAGCCGATGTACATGGGCCTGGACCTGCGCGGCGGCGTGCACTTCCTGATGCAGGTCGACACCGACGCGGTGCAGAAGCACACCCAGGAGCGCTTTGCCGCCGAACTGCGCGCGACGCTGCGCGAACAGAAGATCCGCTTCCGCACCGTGACGCCGGACCCGTCCGGTGGCCTGCGCATCAGCTTTCTGAACGCCGACGCGCGCACGGCCGGCGTCGACGCCATTGCCGCCGAGTATCCGGATCTCGTCCCGAGCGAAAGCCCGGATGACGCCGCGTTGCTGACGCTGACGCCGAAGCCCGAGTTCATGTCCGAGGCGCGCAAGATCGCGATCAAGCAGAACCTCACGACGCTGCGCAACCGCATCAACGAGTTTGGCGTCGCCGAGCCCGTCATCCAGCAGCAGGGCGACAGCCGCATCGTGGTACAGCTGCCCGGCGTCGAGGACACCGCGGAGGCGAAGAAGCTGCTCGGCGCGACGGCAACGCTCGAGTTCCGCATGGTCGATATCGACGGCGACCTGGACGCCGCGGAAGCCGGCAAGGTGCCGGTGGGCTCGAAGCTCTATCGCCAGCGCAGCGGCGAACCCGTGCTGCTCGAGAAGCGCGTGCTGCTGATGGGCGAGTCGATCATCGACGCGAGCTCGGGCATCGAGAGCCAGACCGGCGAGCCGGCGGTGTACATCACGCTCGACGGCAAGGGCTCACGGTCCTTCGCGCGCGCCACGCGCGAGCTGATCGGCAAGCCGATGGCCGTCGTGTTCATCGAGCAGCAGGCAGGCAAGCCGGTCGAAGAAGTCATCAACGTCGCGACGATTCGTGACGAACTCGGCAAGCGCTTCCAGATCACCGGCCTAGATTCGACGAACGAAGCCGCCGATCTCGCGCTGCTGCTGCGCGCCGGCGCGCTCGCCGCGCCGATGGAAATCGTCGAGGAACGCACCGTCGGCCCGAGCCTCGGTCAGAGCAATATCGACAACGGCTTTCGCGCCTGCGTGATCGGCTTTGCCGCCGTGTGCCTGTTCATGTTGTTCTACTACCGGGCATTCGGCCTGATCGCGAACGTCGCGCTGCTGCTGAACGTGGTGCTGCTGGTCGCGCTGCTGTCGATGCTGCAGGCGACGCTGACCCTGCCCGGCATCGCCGGCATCCTGCTGACGGTGGGCATGGCGGTCGATGCGAACGTCCTGATCAACGAGCGCATCCGTGAGGAAATCCGGCGCGGCATGAGCCCGCAGGCGAGCATCCATGCCGGTTACGACCGCGCGTTCGGCACGATTCTCGACTCGAACCTGACCACGCTGATCGCGGGCATCGTGCTCTTCAGCTTCGGCTCGGGCCCGGTCAAGGGCTTCGCCGTGACGCTGTCGCTGGGCATCGCCACCTCGATGTTCACGGCGATCGTCGGCACCCGCGCGATCGTGAACCTGGTGTACGGCGGCCGTCGCCTGAACCGTCTGTCCGTCTGATCGCGTCAACGTAAGCGGCGCGAACAGCGCCCGGAGCACCGCCCAGCCATGGCCACCTGGAAAATCCTGAACATCGACTTCATGCGCTGGCGCCGCGCCGGCCTGATCCTGTCGACGATCATCAATCTTGCGGCGATTGGTTCGCTGGCGACCCAGGGCCTCAATCTCGGCGTGGAGTTCACCGGCGGTACGGTGATCGAACTCGCCTTCAAGGAAGCGCCGTCGCTCGACGAAGTCCGCGGCACCCTGAAGACGTCCGATTTCGGGGCCGGCGTGGTGCAGAACTTCGGTGGCCCGCAGAACGTGCTCGTGCGCCTGCCGCCGACCGAAGCGGTCGGTGGCGCCGAGGCCGCCAGCAAGGACATCGGGAACCGGATGGAGAAACTGTTCCCTGACACGGAGGTCCGGCGCGTCGAGTTCGTCGGACCGCAGGTTGGCGAGGAACTCACCGAGGAAGGCCTGATCGCGGCGCTGATCGCCATGGGCGGCATCCTGATCTACGTGATGCTGCGCTTCACCTTCAAGTTCGCCGTGGGCTCCATCACTGCGACTGTGCACGACGTGCTGGTCATCCTCGGGCTGTTCTCGATCACGCGCATGGAGTTCGACCTGAACGCGCTCGCGGCCGTGCTCGCGATCATGGGCTACTCGCTGAACGACACCATCGTCATCCTCGATCGCATCCGCGAGAACTTCCGCAACATGCGCAAGGCCGAACCGATCGATGTGGTCAACGCGTCGCTGAACCAGACGCTGTCGCGCACGATCAACACCAGCCTCGTGACGCTGCTGGCCGTGCTCGCACTGTTGTTCTTCGGTGGCGAGATGATTCGCAGCTTCTCGATCGCGCTGACGATCGGCATCGTCGTCGGCGTCTACTCGTCGATCTACGTCGCCGGTGCGATGGTGCTCGCCCTCGGCGCGACGCGGCAGGAACTGCTGCCGGTGCAGAAGGAAGGCGCCGAAATCGACAACCGGCCCTGAGGGCCGGTCCGCCCGCGTGACGCTCCGCATCGTTGCCGATCGCGTCATCGCGGACGCCGCCGCCGCGTTCGCCGGCTTCGGCGACGTCACGCTCCACGACGGCCGCGCGATCGGCCGCGCGCTGCTCGGGGACTGCGACATCCTGCTGGTGCGTTCGGTCACCCGCGTCGACGCCACGCTGCTGGCAGGCACTCCGGTGCGCTTCGTCGGCACGGCGACCGCCGGCACCGATCACATCGATGAAGCCTGGCTGCGCACGCATGACGTCGCGTTCTCGGCCGCGCCCGGCTGCAATGCGCGCGCGGTCGGCGAGTACGTGCTCGCCTGCGTGCTCGCGCGGGCCGCGGCGCTGGGGCGCCGGCCGGATGAGCTCAGTTGCGGCATCGTCGGCTGCGGCCATGCCGGCAGCGCGGCGCTGGCGCTGCTGGAGACGGTCGGCGTGCGCTGTCTGCGCAACGACCCCCCGCGCGCCGCGCACACGCCGGGCTTCGTGTCGCTGGCCGAGGCGCTGACCGCTGACATCGTGAGCCTGCACGTGCCACTGACCGCGGCAGGCGATCATCCGACGACGGGCCTGATCGGGGCGCGCGCGATCGCCGGCATGCAGCCGGGCGCGCTGCTGATCAATGCCGCGCGCGGCGGCATCGTCGACGAGCCGGCGTGGCTGCGGGCCATCGCCGACGGGCGCATCAGCGCCGTCGTCGACTGCTGGGCGGGCGAGCCCGTGGTGTCGCCAGCCCTGCTGGCGGCGGCGTGGGTGGCGACGCCGCATATCGCCGGCCACACGATCGACGCCCGCCTGCGCGCAACGCGCCAGCTGCGTACGACACTCGAGGCCTGGTGCCGCGCGCAGGGCAGCGCGGTCGGCACGTGGCAGCCGGCCGCGGCCGCACCCCTGCCGCCGCTCGTGCTGCCGCCCGGCGACGCGTGGGCGACCCTCGGCGCGGCGGTGACGGCCTGCTGCAGTCCGCTCGCGCAAACCGTGCTGATGCGGGCGGGACTCGCCGACGACACCCCGGGCACTTTCGATCGATTGCGCGCGCAGTTCGGCCAGCGGCGCGAGTTCGGGATCAGGCCGGTTGCGCTGTCGCAGGCCGCCCCCGATACTTCGAGCCTCCTGCAGGGGCTCGGATTCAGCCTGGACACCGCTTGATGCAAGACGCAACGCCACCCGAGATCGTCTTCGGCACGCCGCAGACCGACTGCGCGACGCGCCTGATGCTGCTCGGCGCGGGCGAACTCGGCAAGGAAGTCGCGCTCGAGGCCCAGCGCCTGGGGGTCGAAGTGATCGCGGTCGACCGCTATGCCGGCGCACCGGCGATGCAGGTGGCCCATCGCCATCACGTGATCGACATGCTCGACGGCGACGCGCTCGAGCGCGTGATCCGCGCCGAACGGCCGCACTACATCCTGCCCGAAGTCGAGGCGATCGCGACGCACCGGCTCGTCGAACTCGAGGCGCAGGGCTGGCACGTCGCGCCGTCCGCGCGCGCCGCGCGGCTGACCATGGATCGCGAGGGCATCCGCCGCCTCGCCGCCGAGGAACTGGGCCTCGCGACGTCGAAGTACGAGTTCGCCGGCAGTGACGCCGAGTGCCGTGCGGCGATCGCGCGGATTGGCCTGCCCTGCGTGGTCAAACCGGTGATGAGTTCCTCGGGCAAGGGCCAGCTCGTCGTGCGCAACGCGGCCGATGCCGACGCGGCGTGGGCGACCGCGGTGGCCGGCGCGCGCGCCGCGGTGCCGCGCGTGATCGTCGAAGCCTTCGTGCGCTTCGACTACGAAATCACCCTGCTGACCGTGCGCCATGTCGGCGGCACCGCGTTCTGCGCACCGATCGGTCACCTGCAGATTGACGGCGACTACCGCGAATCCTGGCAGCCGCAGGCGATGTCGGCGCTGGCCATGGCGCGCGCCGAGGCCATGGCCGAACGGATCACCGCCGCTCTCGGCGGGCGTGGCCTGTTCGGGGTGGAACTGTTCGTGTGCGGCGACGAGGTGATCTTCAGCGAAGTCTCGCCGCGCCCCCACGACACCGGCATGGTGACGATGATCGGGCAGGATCTGTCCGAATTCGCGCTGCACGTGCGCGCGGTGCTGGGCCTGCCGATTCCCGCCATCGTGCGCGACGCGCCGGCGGCGTCGGTCGCGATACTCGGCAGCGGTCACGGCCGGCGCATCCGTTACCACGGGGTCGATGCCGCACTGGCCGAGCCCGGCACGTCCCTGCGTCTGTTCGGCAAGCCGGAAGTGCAGGGCAAGCGCCGACTGGCCGTGGCCCTCGCGCGCGACGCGACGGTCGAGGCGGCGCTCGACAAGGCGCGCCGCGCTGCGGCCGCCATCCGGATCGATATCGAGGCCTGACGCCGGCACCGGCGGCAGGTCGTGTCCGAACCATTGAGGAGACGCGTGAAATGAGAATGATGCATACGATGCTGCGGGTCACGGATCTCGACCGGGCGCTCGGGTTCTACGTCGATGTGCTCGACATGAAGCTGATTCGGCGCAAGGACTACCCCGAAGGTCGCTTCACGCTCGCCTTCGTCGGCTACGGCGACGAAAGCGCCTCGACGGTGCTCGAACTGACCCACAACTGGGACACCCATGCCTATGAGATGGGCAGCGCGTACGGCCACATCGCCATCGGCGTCGACGATGTCTACCAGACCTGTGACCGGATCCGCGAGCGCGGCGGCAAGGTTGTCCGCGAGGCCGGTCCGATGAAGGGCGGCCGCACCGTGATCGCTTTCGTCGAAGATCCGGACGGCTACAAGGTCGAACTGCTGCAGGATGAGCCGAATCCGGGCTGAGCGGCCGTGGGCCGCGTTGCCGTCGCCGCAGGCCTTTGTGCTAGAGTACGCGCCGGTTTTTCGGGCCGCTGAGGCGGCCCGGCAGCCTCCAGAGCGCTGCCGTCCATTACCCCTATCGCCCTATCGTCGCCGGGAGAGGATCGTCGAATGAAACGATTTGTGCTTGTCTGTGTCGCCGCGCTGATGTTCGGTCTGGTCGGCGTCGCGAACGCCGCCGAAGATGCGCAACAGGTCGTGCAGTCGACGACGACTGCGGTCGTCGACCGGGTCAAAGCCGAGAAGGACGCCCTGCGCGCCGACCCGGCCAAGATGTACGGTCTGGTCTCGGAGATGATTTTCCCGCACTTCGACTTCACGATCATGTCGCAGTGGGTGCTCGGCGAGCACTGGAAGACCTCCGACGCCGCCCAGCAGACGGAATTCGTCGAACAGTTCCGCCGCCTGCTGGTGCGCACCTACGCCACGGCGCTGCTCGAATACTCCGACCAGCAGATCGAATACCCGGCCAACGCGGCGTCACACAACCCGAAGACCTCCGTCGTCAAGCAGGACATCCGGCAGCCCGGCGGCAGCATTCTGCCAGTGGTCTATCGCCTGCATAACAAGAGCGGCGACTGGAAGGTGTTCGACGTGTCGGTCGATGGCGTGAGCCTCGTGAAGACCTACAAGTCGTCGTTTTCGCAGATCATCACCGAAGGCGGCATCGCGAAGCTGATTGAGAACCTGAAGTCGAAGAACCAGGACCTGGGCCTTTGAGCGCGCGGCTGCCCCGGCGCATGTTCGTGAGCCGCCGATGAATCCGAACCAGATCAAGGCCATGATCGAAGACGGCATCGTCGGTGCCGTGGCGCACGTCGACGGCGACGACGGCGTGCACTTCGCCGCGCGGATCGTCTTCGACGGTTTCCAGGGCCTGTCGGCCGTCAAGCGCCACCAGCTGGTCTACAAGGCGCTCGGCGAACACATGGGACAGGCGATCCACGCCCTGTCGATCCAAACCTACACCAGCGAAGAATGGCAGCGTCAGCAACCGTTCGCGACGCTCTGACGGCAGCCATTCGATGGACAAACTGATCATCCAGGGCGGTTCTCGCCTGCAGGGCGAAATCCGGATTTCCGGCGCCAAGAACGCCGCCTTGCCGATACTCGCCGCGACGCTGCTCGCCAGCACGCCGATGACCGTCGCCAATGTGCCGCACCTGCACGACATCACGACGACGATGGAACTGCTCGGTCGCATGGGACTCGAGCTGACGATCGACGAAAAGATGATGGTGCACGTCGACAGCAGTACGATTCGCGAGTTCTTCGCGCCCTATGAACTCGTCCGCACGATGCGCGCCTCGATACTCGTGCTCGGACCGCTCCTGACGCGCTTCGGACGCGCCGATGTGTCGCTGCCGGGCGGCTGCGCGATCGGATCGCGGCCGGTGAATCTGCATCTCGAAGGCCTGGCGGCCATGGGCGCCGAGCTGACCGTCGATGGCGGCTACATCCGCGCCAGCGCGAAGCGTCTGAAGGGTGTCGACCTGTGGCTGGACCTCGTCACCGTCACCGGCACCGAAAACCTGATGATGGCGGCGACGATGGCCAAGGGCGTCACCGTGATCCGTAACGCGGCGCGCGAGCCGGAAGTCGTCGACCTTGCGCACTGCCTGCTGAGCATGGGCGCGAAGATCGAAGGTGCCGGCACCGACACGATTCGCATCGAAGGCGTCGACGAGCTGTCCGGTACGCACTATGAAATCCTGCCCGACCGCATCGAAACCGGCACCTACCTGGTGGCCGCGGCGATGACGGGCGGTCATGTGAAACTGAAGAATACGCGGCCGAACCTGCTCGAGGCGGTGCTGGCGAAACTGCACGAATCCGGCGCCGAGATCACCTCCGGCGAGAACTGGATCGAACTGCAGATGCACGGGCGCCGGCCGAAGGCCGTCAGCTTGCACACCTCGCCGTATCCGGGGTTCCCGACCGACATGCAGGCCCAGTTCACCGCCCTGAACGCCATGGCCGAGGGCACGGGCGTGATCACCGAATCGGTGTTCGAAAACCGCCTGATGCACGTGCTCGAACTGCAGCGCATGGGCGCGGACATCAAGATCGAGGGCAACACCACGATCACGACCGGTGTCGAGAAGCTCAAGAGCGCGCCGCTGATGGCCACCGACCTGCGCGCCTCAGCGAGCCTCGTGCTGGCCGGCCTCGTCGCCGAGGGCGCGACCGAAGTCGACCGGATTTACCATATCGACCGCGGCTACGAGACGATCGAAGAGAAGCTGTCGAACCTCGGCGCCCAGATCCGGCGCGTGCCGGCCTGAACCGGCGGCCGCCCGGCCGACGTACCAGCGGCATCCGTCCTGCGGACTGAGTCAGCATGAACCCAGCACCCGACAGCGAACAGCTCGTCATTGCCGTCTCCAAAGGCCGCATCTTCAAGGATGCGATGCCGCTGCTCGAGCGCGTCGGCGTGCGGCCCACCGACGATCCGGACGTGTCCCGCAAGCTGATCCTCGACACCACCGATCCCGCCATCAAGCTGGTGATCATCCGGGCCAGCGACGTGCCGACCTATGTCGAATATGGCGCGGCCGACATCGGCATCGCCGGCAAGGACGTGCTGCTCGAGTACGAGGGTGACGGTTACTACGAGCCGCTCGACCTGCAGATTGCGCGCTGCCGGTTGATGGTGGCAGGCCCCGATCACGAGCGATTGCCGCCGACCCGCCTGCGCGTGGCGACCAAGTACCCGGCCATCACGCGGCGCTACTTCGCCGAGAAGGGCGTGCAGATCGAGGTCATCAAGCTGTATGGCTCGATGGAGCTCGCGCCGCTGGTCGGGCTCGCCGATCGCATCGTGGACCTCGTCGATACCGGCAACACCCTCAGGGCCAACGGGCTCAAGCCGCTCGAACACATCTGCGACGTCAGCTCGCGACTGATCGTCAACAAGGCCGCGCTGAAGACCAAGCACGCGCGCGTCACCGGACTCGTGCGCCAGCTGGCCGCGGCGGTCGGCGCCAGCTCGCCGTGGGGCGCGTCATGAGTGCGCGCATCGCCCGGCTGTCGACCGTCGAGCCCGATTTCGATGCCCGATTGTCGGCACTGCTCGCCTACGACGAAGAATCCTCGGCGAACGTCCACGACACGGTGCGCGAGATCCTGCGCGCGGTGCGACTCGAGGGTGACGTGGCGTTGCTGCGCTACACGAACCAGTTCGACCGGCGCCAGGAAACAGACGTGGCGGCGCTCGAGATCACGGGCCTCGCGGCCTATGCCGAGGCGATCGACCCGGCGCTGCGGCACGCGCTCGAAGAAGCCGCCGCCGGCATCCGGGATTACCACGCGCGGCAGGTCCAGGCGTCGTGGGAATACGTCGACGGCGAAGGCACCACGCTGGGGCAGAAGGTCACGCCGCTCGATCGCGCCGGCATCTATGTGCCGGGCGGCAAGGCCGCCTATCCGTCCTCGGTGCTGATGAACGCGATTCCGGCGAAAGTCGCCGGCGTCGGTGAAATCATCATGGTCGTGCCGGCGCCGCAGGGTCATCTCGAGCCGGTGGTGCTCGCGGCCGCTCACATTGCGGGCGTCGACCGCGTGTTCTCGATTGGCGGCGCGCAGGCCGTCGCCGCGCTGGCCTATGGCACGGCGCTGGTCCCGGCGGTCGACAAGATCGTCGGCCCCGGCAACATCTACGTGGCCACCGCGAAGTCGATGGTGTTCGGCAAGGTCGGCATCGACATGATCGCCGGACCGTCGGAAATCCTGGTGATCTGCGACGGTGCGACCGATCCCGACTGGGTCGCGATGGATCTGTTCTCCCAGGCCGAGCACGACGAACAGGCGCAGGCGATCCTGCTCGCGCCGGGCGCGGACTACCTCGACCGGGTGGCCGCGAGCATCGAACGCCTGCTGCCGCAGATGTCGCGCGCGTCGATCATCGACACGGCGCTGGCGACGCGCGGCGCGCTGATCGAGGTGCGTTCCCTGGAAGAGGCCGCCGCACTGGCGAACCGCATTGCGCCTGAGCACCTGGAATTGTCCGTGGCCGACCCGCGCGCGCTGATGGCGAAGATCCGCCATGCGGGGGCATTTTTTCTCGGCCGCTACGCCGCCGAGCCGCTCGGCGATTACTGCGCGGGGCCGAATCACGTATTGCCAACGGCGGGCACGGCGCGCTTTTCGTCGCCGCTCGGCGTATACGATTTCCAGAAGCGTTCGTCGATCATCGAGGTCGGGGTGGCGGGCGCCGCGCGCCTTGGCCGGGTCGCCTCTGCGCTTGCCCGCGCCGAGGGCCTCACGGCCCATGCGCGCTCGGCTGAACTGAGGAATGAAAAGCCGGCCTGATCGCGCGCGCCGGCCGTTCGACGCACGGTCAGGCGCAGCCTTCCGCCGCAAAGTTGGTTATACTCGCGCGGTCTCGGCCCGACTTGTTTCTCGACGTTTCGGCACTCAGCCACGAAGCCGAGCATGCGTCGCGGCAGCCGCGATTTGAGCAGAGGGTGTCCCGATCCGACATCCTCGACCGACCGCCTTTCGGCTGGTCGGCGTCCAGATACAGGAGATTTTGTTAATCATGAGCGACGACGCCGTCGATACCCGCAGACGCCGCTTCCTGACCGGCACGACAGTGGTCATTGGAGGCATAGGCGCCGCTTTCGCAGCGGTGCCTTTCGTGTCTTCCTTCCAGCCGAGCGCCAAGGCAAAAGCCATCGGTGCGCCGGTCGAGGTGGACGTGAGCAAACTCGAACCGGGCCAACGCATCATCCAGAAGTGGCGCGGCAAACCGGTGTGGGTCGTGCGTCGTACGCCTGAAATGATCGAAGACCTCAAGAGCCTCGACGGCGGCGCGCTGCGCGATCCCGAATCCGCGGAGTCGGTGCAGCCGGAATACGCGAAGAACGCGTGGCGCTCCGACAAGCCCGAGTTCCTGGTGCTCGTCGGCGTCTGCACGCACCTGGGTTGCTCGCCGAGCTTCGTACCGGAACTGAGCGCCGCGGGCGTCAAGCAGCCGTGGAAGGGCGGTTTCTTCTGCCCCTGCCATGGTTCGCAGTTCGACCTGGCCGGACGCGTGTACTCGGGCGTGCCGGCACCGACGAACATGGACGTGCCGCCTTACCGCTTCGTCAATGACACCAAGATTGTCGTCGGTGAAGACAAAGGAGACGCCGCATGAACGCTATCGTGCGCCAACTCACCGGCCTGCGTGACTGGGTCGACGACCGCTTCCCGCTGATGTCCCTGTGGAATGACCACATGGGCCAGTACTACGCGCCGAAGAACTTCAATTTCTGGTACTACTTCGGCGTCTTTTCGCTCGTCACCTTCGTGATCCAGATCCTCACCGGCATCTGGCTCGTGATGAACTACAAGCCCGATGGCGCGACCGCGTTCGCCTCGGTCGAGTACATCATGCGCGACGTCGAATGGGGCTGGCTCATTCGATACATGCATTCGACGGGCGCCTCGGCGTTCTTCATCGTGATCTATCTCCACATGTTCAGGGGCATGCTCTACGGCTCGTACAAACAGCCGCGGGAGCTGATCTGGATCCTCGGCATGCTGTTGTACCTCTCGCTGATGGCCGAAGCCTTCATGGGCTACCTGCTGCCGTGGGGTCAGATGTCATTCTGGGGCGCACAGGTGATCATTTCGCTGTTCGGCGCCATCCCGATGATCGGCGAAACCCTGACGGAATGGATACGTGGCGATTACGTGGTGTCGGACATCACGCTGAACCGCTTCTTCTCGCTGCATGTCATCGCGCTGCCGTTCGCGATTGCCGGGCTCGTGCTGCTGCACATCATTGCGCTGCACGAAGTCGGCTCGAACAACCCGGACGGGGTCGAGATCAAGAAGACGAAGGGCGCTGACGGCAAGCCGCTCGACGGTATCCCGTTCCACCCGTATTACTCGGTCAAGGACTTCGCGGGCATCATCGTGTTCCTGATGCTGTTCTCCGCGGTGGTGTTCTTCGCGCCGGAAATGGGCGGGTACTTCCTCGAGGCGAACAACTTCATTCCGGCGAACCCGATGCAGACACCTCTGCACATCGCGCCGGTGTGGTACTTCACGCCGTACTACTCGATTCTGCGGGCGAACACGATCAACTTCTTCTTCATCGACGCGAAGCTGTGGGGTGTGATCTTCATGGGCCTCGGCGTGATGGCGTTCTTCTTCCTGCCGTGGCTGGACCGCAGCCCCGTGAAGTCGATTCGCTACCGCGGCGGTCTGTACAAGACGATCCTCGGCATCTTCGTGGTGTGCTTCCTGATCCTCGGGTATCTCGGCCTGCTGCCGCCAACCGAGGGACGGACGCTGGTCGCCCAGATCTGCACCGTGATTTACTTCTTGTTCTTCCTGTTGATGCCCATCTACACGAAGCTCGACAAGACCAAGCCCGTTCCTGACAGGGTGACGACGTGATGCGTACGCTGCTCATCGCCATACTCCTCTGCTGTGTGTCCGTTGCGGCGAATGCCGAGAGCGGCCACGGCGGCCCGAAAATGCTCAACGCCAATGTCGATCTCGGCAACACCGAGTCTCTGCAACGTGGCGCGAAGCTGTTCGTCAACTACTGCGTGAGCTGCCACTCGGCGAACTACATGCGTTATGGCCGCGTCGCGGCGGATCTCGGGATCCCCGAGGACGTCATGAAGGCCAACATGATGTTCACCACCGACAAGATCGGCGAGCCGATGCAAATCGCGATGAAGCCGACCGACGCGGAAGCCTGGTTCGGCGTGACGCCACCAGACCTCTCGGTGGTGGCGCGTTCGCGCGGACCTGACTGGCTGTTCAGCTTCCTGAACGGCTTCTATCTCGATCCCGCGAAGCCGACCGGCGTGAACAACATCTACTTCCCGAGCACCGCGATGCCGCACGTGCTGGCTGAGCTGCAGGGCCTGAACCGGGCGGTGTTCGAAACCGAAACGCAGCACGATGTCGAAGTACAGGTGTTCAAGCAGTTCGAGAGCGAGCGGCCCGGCACGCTCGATGACACCGCGTACCGCAAGGCAACGCGCGATCTCGTGAACTTCCTCGTGTACGTCGGCGAACCGGCCAAGCTCGTGCGTTACGCACTGGGCGTCAAGGTCATCGCCTTCCTGCTGGTCCTGTGGATTGTCGCTTACGCCCTGAAACGCGAGTACTGGAAAGACGTGCATTGACATGTCGTCACTGGTGAACCGTCGGTCGGTCATGACGCTCTATGCGGACGCGGCCGACCCGATAGCTCACGCAGTGCGTATTGTCCTCGCCGAGAAGGACGTCAACGTGGAGATCTCCTTCGTCACGGAAGAGACGAAGCCGGAAGATCTCCACGACCTCAATCCCTACCACACGATTCTGACCCTCGTCGACCGTGAGCTGGTGCTCTACGACGCCCAGATCATGCTCGAGTATCTCGACGAGCGTTACCCGCATCCGCCGCTGATGCCGGTCGATCCGGTCGGCCGCGCGAACAACCGGCAGATCAGGTATCGCGTGACGCGGGATTTGCTGAATCTCGCGTCGCAGCTCGGGCGTGGAGACGCTACCGCCGCGGCGCAGGCGGAACAGGTGATCCGCGACAATCTCTATGCGATTGCGCCGATCCTGACCCAGCATCCCTATTTCCTCTCCAGCGATTATTCCCTCGTGGACTGCTGCCTCGCCCCGCTGCTGTGGCGCTTGCCGCACTACGGCATCAAGCTCACGCCGCAGGCCAGGCCGCTGCTGAAGTACGCCGAAACGCTGTTCGCCAGAGAGGCCTTTCGGGCCAGCCTCACGGCGGTTGAACGGGACATGCGCCACTGAGGGCCGCCCCAGCCATGACGATGCCGCTGTCATCACTGCGGGAGATCAAGCACCCGTGACCTCGAGCAAGCCCTACCTGATTCGTGCGCTGTACGACTGGATCGTCGAGAACGGCTGCACGCCGCATCTGCTCGTCGAAACCCGGGACGAGCGCGTGCGTGTACCGACGCAGTACGTGAAGGATGGCTCGATCGTGCTCAACATCGCCCCTGGCGCGGTGCGCGATCTGCAGCTCGGCAACGACTTCATCTCGTTCAATGCACGCTTCGGCGGCGTCGCTCACGACGTGATTTTTCCGGTCAGCGCCGCGCGCATGATCTATGCGCGGGAGAATGGGCAGGGGATGTCCTTGCCCGAGGAGCAGACGGATTCCGGCCCCGACAAGAGCCCGCCACCGCCGCCCTCGACACCGGGCGCGGGCGGTGGCCGTCCGCAACTGCGGCGAGTCAAATAGGCTCCGCCGCAGCGACGTCTCAGGTCGTCGGCGGTTCGAACAGCTTCACGACCTTGCGCACGCCGGACACACCGGCCACCACTTCGGCCACCGCATCGCCCGTCGGCTGATCGAGCAGCCCCATCAGGAACACGACGCCGTCCTCGGTCACGACTTTGACGTCGGACGAGCTCAGATCCTTGATCGTGAACAGCTTGGTCTTGACCTTCGTCGTCAGCAACGCATCGTTCGAGCGCTGCACGGCCGTGATCGGACTGCCGATCACGACCTCGTTGTAGACGTGACGCACCTTGGCAATTCGCGAGACGTATTCGACCGCTCGCTTGCGCAGGTCTTCCGTCGGCGCCTGGCCAGTCACCAGCACGATCTGGTTGTAGCTGGTCACGCTGAGTCGCGTCTGCTGGGCCAGCGCGGCGTCCGCCTTGAAGAAATCGGACGCCCGGCCCTCGATGACCTGGTCTTCGATGACCGTGCCGGTGGTGCGTTGATCGTTGGTCACGACCGCCGTGGTGGCTGCGCCGCCCGCCACGAGCGGTGCGCAGCCCTGCAGTGCGAGGGCCGGGGCGAGCGCCGCCGCCAGGAACAGGATTCGTCGCTTCATCATGAAGTGCCTCTCTCGAGATGATCCAGTAAATGCCCGTCGATCAGATCGCACAGGCAATGGGTGATTGTCAGGTGGACTTCCTGAATACGAGCTGTCTGGTCGCTGGGCACGCGCACTTCGACGTCGCGCGCGCGCAGTCCTGCCGCGGCGGCGCCGCCGTCGCGACCACTGATGAGCAGGACGATCATGTCGCGTTCGTGCGCGGCCTCAATCGCGCGCACGATGTTCGGTGAGCGGCCGCTCGTCGAATAGGCCAGCAGGATGTCTCCGGGTTTGCCGAGCGCGCGGACCTGCTTCGAAAAGATGTCGGCGAAGTCGTAGTCGTTGCCAATCGAGGTGATCGTCGAGGCGTCGGTGGTCAGGGCCATGGCCGGCAGGCCCGGCCGTTCCCGCTCGAAGCGGTTCAGCATTTCGGATGAGAAGTGTTGGGCATCCGCTGCCGATCCGCCATTGCCGCAGCAGAGCACCTTGTTGCCGGTGGCGAGCGCGTCGATCACGACGCCGGCTGCGCGCGCGATGACGCCCGGCAGCTCGCGCGCGCAGATCGTCTTCAACGCAAGGCCGTCGTGGAAAATACGGGAAACGCGTTCGCTGGCCTGATTCATGCGCTCTCGGCTGGTCAGTGGGGTGGGCGTCCGAATTATGCAGAAAACGCGTCTTTTATCCAGTCGAAGCGCAGCGCATCGCCATCGCCCTCGATGGCGATGGCGTCGAAACGGCAAGGTTTGGTCGCGAATTCGGGGTGGGTCTGCAGGAATGCGGCCGCGGTGGTTGCTATGCGCCGCTGCTTGGCGGGCGTGATGGTCTCGAGTGGTGACACCAGCGCGCCGCGCGCGCGGTAGCGCACTTCGACGAACGCGAGCGTGCCGCGGTCGCTCATCACCAGATCGATTTCGCCCGCCCGGCAGCGGAAATTCTTCGCCACCGTGCGCAGTCCCTGGTCCAGCAGAAAATGTTCCGCAGCCTCCTCGTAGCGTCTGCCGCGGGCAACCGTGCTGGTGTTGCCGGCGGTCACGGGGTGGCTTGGTTGAGCAGCCGTGGACTGCCGCCGGCGAATTGCGCCCACGTCAGATTGCGTCTGACCAGGCCTGCCCCGTCGATATACAGCTGTCCGGTGGCGCCGGTGACGCGCATGCCGGGTTGCGAACGCATCTGCCCGAGGTACGGAATGATGCGAAACGCATCCGCTCCGAACGCAAAGAAACGCAGCGTGCTCGTGCTGCCTCGCCAATGGCTCCAGTAGACGTTTTTCAGCGTCTGATCGCCGGTGCCGAGGATCCACGGTGAATCGCCGAACATCACGCCGTTCAGATCCTGGTCCGCACCTGGATTGCGCGTGCCGCCATAGACATGCGAGGTGGCGTAGATGGGCAGGTTGTCGGCCCCGAGGAAACGGAACTGCGGCAGGATCTGGCGCGCCTCGACGGGTGGCGCGCTGAGCATGATGCCGTCGACGTCGTCGCGGCGGCGCGGCTCGGCAATCAGCGAGCGTCGCAACAGTCGGCGCAGCGCACCGGCTCGCGCTTCGCTCTGCTGGAGGCCGAACGTCTGGCGCACCGCGGTGGCATAGGCGGTGACACTGCTGTTGAACCGGACATCCTCGACGACTGTCCCGCCGAGTTCCTGCCAGCGCTGCGAGAAGGCTGCGGCGAGGCGTTCGCCGAGTTCGTTGGACGGCACCATGGCGATCATGCGCCGACGCCCGTCCTGCCACGCCCGCTCCGCGGCGTCGATGGCCTCGTCTTCGGGTCGCAGCCCGAACTGGAACAGGCGACCGTTCGCCGCAGGCGTTTGGCCGGCGGTGTTCAGCGCGAGCATCGGCACCGGTGGCTCGCCGGCTGCGAGCAGGGCTTCGAGTGCGTCCTTCTCGAGCGGACCCACGATGAAGTTCGCGCCTTCGGCGACGGCACTTTTCATCGTGGCGACGACGTTCGATGCGTTGACGTCGAGCACCACGATGTCCGGCGCGGGATTCATCGCGCCGCTGAAGCGCATCGCGATGAAACCGTCCCGGATCGCGTGTCCGATGCCGGCCAGCGGGCCCTGCAGCGGCAGCAGCAGGGCAATCTTCGACGGTGGCGCCGCCGCTTCCTCGGCGCGTTCCAGCAACTCTGCAATCAGCAGGGTTTGCGCGGGATGCTGCGGATGGCTCGCCTGCCAGCCCGCGATCGCCGTCGCGAACGCTGGCGGGTCGTAAGCGTGCGCCTGATTGATCTCGGCGAGTTGCACCCAGCCTGCGGCGTGCGGCGCGTCAGGCGGCAGCGTGTCCTTCACATTGGCCACACCCGCGGCCATCAGCGCGTCCCAGATCGCGTGGCTGAGTTCGCCGCGACGCCCCTCGGGCATCGGAGCGGTTTCGGCCGCCATCAGGTTCTGCACGGCCGGCGCGGCTTCGCCGCGCGCGAGCTGGGCTCGCCCGAGCGTGCGCAGGTACAGCCCGCGCTGGTACGGCGTGAACGCAGCCTGGGTCAGCGCGGAGAGCTGGGTCGACGCGCCGGCAGCGTCGCCCGCTTCGAGTAGCGCGCCCGCGACGGCGAGCGTGCGCAGGGCTTCCGCTGTCGGCTCCGCGAGCGTAGTGTCGGGCACGAGACCGGCGATATCCTGACGCAGATCGAATCTGATCAGTGCGGCCTGCAGGCGCAGCTCGGTGGCGGCTGGTTCCTGCGCGCCCGCCGCGAGTGTCGCGAACGCGTTGCCGGCGGCCTCGAACTGGCCGGCCGTGACCTGTTGCTCGGCCAGCTGGCGCGGATTGGGCGCTGGCGCAGGGGCCGTCGATGGCGTGAGTTGTGGTTGGGCGCAACCGGTTGCGATAATCACCACGCCTGCCAGGCAGGTTCGCCACAGGCGCTTCACGGCCCACATCCTTGCTGTCATGTGCTAAATCAATGCAGATTCCCGACAGCAGTGTACCAATCGAGCGGCCCTGCTTATACCTCGTTGCAACGCCGATCGGGAACCTCGCCGATGTCACGCTGCGCGCGCTTGCAACCCTCGCTGCCTGCGATCTGGTGCTGGCCGAAGACACGCGCATGACGCGCCGGTTACTCGACCACTACGCGATCGACAAGCCGCTCACGGCGGTGCACGAACACAACGAACGCGACATTGCCACGCGGCTGGTGCGCCGCCTCGTCGACGACCGGCTGGCCGCCGCCCTCGTTTCCGACGCCGGCACGCCGCTGATCTCCGATCCCGGTTACCCGCTGATGCAGGCGGCGCTCGAGGCTGCGCTGCCGGTGCGGGCCGTGCCGGGGCCGAGCTCGGTGCTCGCAGCACTGTGTGTGTCCGGCCTGCCGAGCGATCGCTTTGCGTTCGAGGGCTTTCTGCCGACAAAAGACCAGGCTGCGCGCACCGCGCTCGCTGCACGCGCGCAGGAAGAGCGCACGCTCGTGTTCTTCGAGGCACCGCGCCGAATCAAACGCACGCTCGCGCTGCTGCAGGACACGCTGGGGTCGACGCGGCGGGTTGCAGTGGCGCGCGAGCTGACCAAGCTCCACGAGCAGGTGTATCGCGGCGAAGTCGCCGCGGTGGCGGCCATGATCGACGACGATGCCTATGGCAGTACTGGCGAATTCGTCATCGTGGTGGCTCCGGCTCCGCCGCAGCCGCTCGGCGAAACGCAGATTCGCACGATGCTCACAGCGCTCGCGCCGCACCTGCCGCGCAGTCGCGCCGTGGAGGTCACGACGAGCGTACTGGGGTGTCCGCGCAACGAGGTGTATCGAATCGCGTTGAGCCTGACCGAGGCTTTCGCCGACGGTTGAGCTTGGCGAATCGCACGCACGCAGGGATACTGAAGAAGACGAGTCGGCTGGACGGTCGCTGGTCACCCGTTTACGGGTGGCTGGAGGAAAGTCCGGGCTCCATCGGGCAGGGTGCCAGGTAATGCCTGGGGGGCGCGAGCCCACGGAAAGTGCCACAGAAAATATACCGCCGACGATGTCCGCATCGTCTGGTAAGGGTGAAATGGTGCGGTAAGAGCGCACCGCGTCGGTGAAAGCCGATGGCAGGGTAAACCCCACCTGGAGCAAGGCCAAATAGGAAAGCAGGCTGCTTTCGGGCAGTGGAGCGCGGCCCGCGCGAGCTTTCGGGTAGGCTGCTACAGGCGTCCGGCAACGGGCGTCGCAGATGAATGGCCGTCATCCCCGGCAACGGGGCACAGAACCCGGCTTACAGGCCGACTCGTCATTTCGACCCTCCGGCCGGTGTTCGATCATCACCTTCTACATGAGCTTTGCCCCTTATTCCATTGAGGCAATACGCTTTTATTTTTGCGTTTCCCGGCCGGGAGCCCGCTCTCGGTGTCCGTTCCTAAGTCTCTGTTAGATAAGCAGGAATTTCCGTCGCGATCGTGCATTTTCCTTGACACATTTCGACGCCCGTTCGTATAGTGCCCGAGGGTGGGGAAGTGTGGGATAAAGTGGGTTGTAAAGCCCGATTTTTGGCGTCAAAGCACATGTCCTGAGGACAAGTGCCGCCCGAATCGCGCTGCAGCAACCAAGGGATGGGTGCGGCCGCCGTGTTTCGAGGGTTCAGTTCAGTCAGCATCGATGCCAAAGGACGCATGGCCGTCCCTGCGCGTCATCGCGAGCTGCTGGACGCGCGGGGCGTCAACACCCTGATCATGACGCTGAGTCCCTGGGACAGCTGCCTGTGGGCCTATCCGCTGCCCGCCTGGGATGACATCGACGACAAGCTGAACGCCCTGCCCGCGGCGGATGCCGAATCGCGCATGGCGAAGCGGGTGATGCTCGGCCATGCGACCGACTGCGTGCTGGACGCGCAGGGCCGCGTTCTCGTGCCGCAGGAACTGCGCGATCTCGCGGGCATCGCGCGGCGCGCGGTCGTGCTGGGCCAGGGCAACAAGTTCGAAGTGTGGGATGAAGGTGCCTGGGGCCGCCGGCGTGAAGAATGGCTGCAGACTGTCGCGGCCGGGGGCAACCCGTCGTCTGCGATGCTCGCCTCGCTCGCCCTCTGACGGCTGCCGAGTCACGTGCACATCCCGGTCCTGCTGCAAGAAGTGCTCGAGCTGATGCAGCCGCGCGCGGACGGCGTGTATGTCGACTGTACCTTCGGCCGCGGCGGGCACGCGCAGGCAATCCTGCAGCGTCTCGGCGAGGGTGGGCGACTCTATGCGTTCGATCGCGATCAGGCTGCTGCCGACGCCCGGGCCGACCTGCTCGCGGATCCGCGCCTCGCGTTCACGCACGCGGCATTTTCGGGCGCAAAACCGCATCTCGAGCAGGCCGGTGTCTATGGCGGCATCGACGGCATCCTGATGGACCTGGGCGTCTCTTCACCACAACTCGATACCGGCGAACGGGGATTCAGCTTTCAACACGACGGTCCGCTCGACATGCGCATGGATCAGAGCTGCGGCGAAACGGCCGCGGAGTGGCTGGCAGCCGCCTCGCAGTCGGCGATTGAGCGCTGCCTGTTCGACTACGGCGAAGAGCGGCACGCGCGCCGCGTCGCGCGCCGGATCTGCGAAGCCCGCGTGCAGGCCCCTGTCGATACCACGCACAAGCTTGCCGCCCTCGTCGCCGCCGCGGTACCGCGCAGTGGCGAGCGCCTGCATCCGGCGACCCGCACGTTCCAGGCCCTGCGTATCCAGGTCAACGACGAACTGGGTGAACTCACGCGTGCGTTGCCCCTGCTGCGCGACGGGCTCGCGCCGGCCGGTCGCTTCTGCGTCATCTCATTCCATTCGCTGGAAGATCGCATCGTGAAGCGCTACTTCCGCGATTCCGCCCGCCCAATCGACGAGTTTCCCGCGCCGTCGCGGCCGGCGCCGTTCAATCTCGTCACGCGGCGCTCGGTGGTGCCCGGCGACGAAGAATGTGCCGCGAATCCGCGGGCGCGCAGTGCGCGTCTGCGCTGTCTCGAGCGCGCCGCATGAAGAAGCTGCTCGCCCCTGCTGTCCTGTTCGCGCTGATCTTCGTGTCCGCGCTGAACGTGGTCCTGCAGCGAGACAATTCGCGCAGCCTGTTCATCGAACTGCAGGGCCTGCGCAAGGAGAAGGACGATCTCGATCGTGAATGGGGCCAGTTGCTGCTCGAGCAGGGCACCTGGGGCGCGCACGGACGGGTCGAGGATATCGCGCGCAACAAGCTCGACATGACGGTGCCGCGACAGGAACAGATCATCCGGGTGCGGCTGTGAGAGACGACCAGCAGCAATCGCGCCTGCGCCGCATGACGGTGCTGGCCGGCTTCGGCCTGGCGGCCGCGATCCTCGTCTGGCGCGCGGTCGTGCTGCAGTTTTCGGATCGCGAATTCCTGCAGGAGCATGGCGACGCGCGCTACCTCCGCGTGGTGCAGACCGAAGCCCACCGCGGCATGATCACCGACCGCAATCACGAACCGCTCGCCATCAGTACGCCGGTCAGCTCGGTATGGGCCAAGCCCGGCGAGCTTCTGCAGCACCGCAAGCGCTGGCCCGAACTCGCCAAGGTGCTGGACCTTTCGGTCGAACATCTGGAAACGATGCTCGTGCCGCGTCGCAAGCGTGAGTTCGTCTACCTGCGACGCCAGGTCAGCCCCGATGTCGCCGCCGCCGTCGAAGCAGCCAACGTGCCGGGCGTGAACCTCATTGACGAATATCGACGCTACTATCCGGCTGGCGAAGTGACGGGCAACCTGCTCGGCTTCACCAACGTCGACGATCGCGGCCAGGAAGGCATCGAGCTCGCGTTCGATTCGACGCTGCGCGGCACGCCGGGCCTGAATCGGGTGATTCGCGACCGCCTGGGGCGCATCGTCGAACTCGTCGCGCGTGAGCGCCCCGTGCAGCCGGGCCGCGACCTTCCGCTCAGCATCGATCGGCGCCTGCAGTATGTCGCCTATCGCGAACTGAAGAAGGCCGTCACCGAACGCAAGGCCGTCGCCGGGCACATGGTGATCCTCGACGCGCAGACCGGCGAGATCCTCGCGCTCGCCAACCAGCCCTCGTTCAATCCGAACAACCGCGGCGACTACAACGGCGATCATTTCCGCAATCGCGCGGTGACCGATTTGTTCGAGCCCGGGTCGACGCTGAAGCCGTTCACGATTGCGGCGGGCATCGAATCTGGTGCCTACACGCCGACGACGATGATCGAAACCGGTCCCGGGCGCTTCAAGGTGGGTCGCCATATCGTGCGCGACATCCACAACTACGGCACGCTCGATGTCAGCGGCGTGATCGAGAAATCGAGCAATGTGGGCTCGACGAAAATCGCGCTGTCGATGGAGGCGGAGCAGTTCTGGGGCATGTTGAACGGGGTCGGCTTCGGACAGATCACCGGCGTGGAGCTGCCGGGCGAGCCGCAGGGCCGTCTCGCGGAACCGGGGAACTGGCGGCAGATCGAGCAGGCGACGCTTGCGTTCGGCTATGGCCTGTCGGTCACCGCCGTGCAGCTCGCACGCGCTTACGGCGCGCTCGCGAATGGCGGCATGCTGCAGGGCGTGAGCATCCTCAAGCAGGAGCGGCCGGTGCCCGGTGTGCGCGTGATGTCGGAAACAACGGCACATGCGGTGCGCGAGATGTTGCGGCTGGTCGTTGAACGCGGCACCGGCAAAGCGGCCCGCGTCACCGGTTACCAGGTCGGTGGCAAGACCGGCACCGTGCACAAGAATACGGAGGGTGGTTACGCCGAGAAGGAGTACCTGTCGCTGTTCGCGGGCTTCATTCCGGTCAGCGCGCCGCGCCTGATTGGCGTCGTCATCATCGATGGCCCGCAGGGCGCCGAGTACTACGGCGGCCTCGTCGCTGCGCCGGTGTTCGGCGCCGTCATGCACGAAGCCGTGCGCATCCTGAACATCGCGCCCGACGCCGACGTCAATGCCGAAGATCCGACGGTCCGCCTTGCCGGCTGGACGCGTCCCGAAGCGCCCGGCCCGGAGCGGGTGCAATGATGGCGGTGCGCGCCAGCAGTCAGGTGAACCTCGCCGATCTGCTCGCCGGAATGGGGGCCGCCGGCAGCGCGAGCCCGGCCGTCTCGGGGCTCGCGCTCGACAGCCGCGAGGTCCGTCCCGGCGACTGTTTCATCGCGCTGTCCGGTGCGCGCGAGCACGGCATCCGGCACGCGGCCGCCGCGGCCGCCGCAGGCGCTGTTGCGGTGTTGACCGAAGACATCGATGTATTGCCGCGCCTCGGCATTCCCGTGCTGCGCATCGACCATTTGCGCCAGCGGGTCGGTGAGATTGCGGCCCGCTTCTACGGCCAGCCGGCGCAGTCGATGGCGGTGATCGCGGTGACGGGCACCAACGGCAAGACCACCGTGGCCCATCTGTGCGCTGATGCGTTGCGCACGCTGCATGGCAAGAGCGGCTATTTCGGGACCCTGGGCAGCGGCCTGTTCGGCGCGCTCGAGGGCAGCGTCAACACGACGCCCGACCCGCTGCACTTGCAGCGCTCGCTGGCCGGACTGCGTGACGCCGGCTGCGCGCACGTGGCGCTCGAAGCGTCTTCCCACGCGCTCGATCAGGGGCGCCTGAACGGCCTCGACATCGGTGTCGCCGTGTTCACTGGGCTCGGCCACGATCATCTCGACTATCACGGCACGCTCGAGGCCTATGGCCGCGCCAAGCAGCGCCTGTTCGCGCATGCAGGTCTGCACACGGCGGTGATCAACCTCGATGACGGATACGCGCCTGCCATCCTCGCTGCGGTCAAATCCGGTGTACGCGTGCTGACCTACGGCATGCGCCCGTCGGCGGACGTGCAGGCCGTCGCGTTCGACTGCGACGGACGCGGCAGCCGCATCGACGTGCGGTGTCCGGATGGCAGCGTCACGCTCCACAGCGCGCTCGTCGGCGACTTCAACGTGCAGAACCTGCTTGCGGCGCTGGGCGCCCTCATTGCGACTGGTGCGTCGGCGACCGCGGCCGCCGCGGCGTTGTCGACCGCGCGCCCGGTGCGTGGACGCATGGAACTCGCCGCCGCGGCGCCGTGCGTCTATGTCGATTACGCACACTCGCCCGACAGTCTCGAGCGCGTGCTCGCCACCGTGCGCGCACTGACGCGCGGTCGCGTCATCTGCGTGTTCGGCTGCGGCGGCGATCGCGATGCGAGCAAGCGGCCGCTGATGGGAGCGATTGCCGAACGGGACGCCGATTACGTCTTCGTGACGGCCGACAACCCGCGCAGCGAAGGCCCGGCTGCGATCGCCGCACAGATACTCTTGGGCATGCAGGTGCCGACCGGCGGCCACGTGCAGGTCATGCTCGACCGCGCGGCCGCGATTGCGGCGGCTGTCGGTGCTGCCGGCCCTGACGACGCGGTGCTGATCGCAGGCAAGGGACACGAGACGACACAGACGACAGGACAGGAAGCAATGCCGTTCGACGACGTCGCCGTCGTGCGCCGGCTGCTGGGGACGGAACCATGATCGAAGGGAAGCTGCAAGAAGCAGCCAGCGCGACACGCGGCCAGCTGATGGGCGAAGACGCCGCGTTCAGCGGGATCAGCACCGATACGCGATCAATCGCGGCGGGCCAGCTGTTCGTGGCGCTCAAGGGCCAGCGCTATGACGCGCATGACATGCTCGACGCGGCGGTCACCGCCGGCGCCGCAGGCCTGGTCGTGATGCGGCGCGCCAGCGCGCCGACTGCCCAGATCGTCGTCAGCGACACCCGCGCGGCTCTGGGTGATCTCGCGCGCGACTGGCGTCGGCGTGTGCGGATTCCCGTCATCGCCGTCACCGGCAGCAACGGCAAGACGACGACCAAGGAAATGCTGGCCAGCATCCTGCGCACGCAGGGGCCGACGCTGGCGACCGAAGGCAATCTGAACAACGATATCGGCGTGCCGCTGACGTTGTTCCGGCTCGATGCGTCGCACACGCACGCGGTGATCGAGATGGGCGCGAGCCGTCCCGACGACATCGCAGAACTCGTCGACATCGCCGAGCCGACGGTGGCACTGGTGACGATGTGCGGGCCGGCGCATCTCGAAGGGCTGGGCGATCTGGCCGGGGTTGCGGCGGCGAAGGGCAAGGTCTACGCGCGACTGTCGGCGCAGGGCGTGGCGGTGATCAACGCCGACGAACCGTTTGCGGCCCAGTGGCGCAAGACCGCCGGTGCGGCTCGCGTGCTGACGTTCGGGCTGTCCGCGCCGGCTGAGGTGAGCGCGACGGACATCCAGTGTGGCGCCATCGGGGCTGGCACGACTTTCACGCTGATCGCAGGCGACGAACGCTGCGCGGTACACACCCCGTTCGATGGTCTGCACAACGTGCGCAATGCGCTCGCCGCCGCGGCCGCCGCGCTCGCCGTCGGCACGCCGCTCGCGGCGATCGCCGCCGGACTCGCGGGCGCGAACCGGGTCAAGGGCCGGCTCAATCTCAAGCGCTCGCGCGGCGGCATGCAGCTGATCGACGATTCCTACAACGCGAACCCGGCGTCGCTGTCCGCAGCGCTGGCGCTGCTCGCGCAGCAGCCGAACGCGCGCTGGCTGGTCTTCGGTGACATGGGCGAACTCGGCGCCGGCGCGCTCGCGGCGCATCGCGAAGTCGGACTCGAAGCGCGGCGCGCCGGGGTCGACCGCCTGTTCGGCATCGGCCCCCAGGCGCGGGCCGCGATCGATGCCTTCGGCGCCGGCGGCGCCTGGTATCCGGATGCGCAAGCCGCGCTCGCCGAGCTGTCGCTGCTCGACGGTGCGGACGCCACGGTGCTGGTCAAGGGCTCGCGCTTCATGCAGCTCGATCGCGTCGTCGACGGTCTCGTCGCCGCGGAGCAGGCCGGAGGAAAGCCCTGATGCTGATGGAGCTGGCGGAACTGCTCGCCCAGTACAACTCGGGCTTTCGAGTGTTCCAGTACCTGACGCTGCGCACGATTCTCGGCGCGCTGACGGCGCTATTCATCGCGCTGCTGATCGGCCCGCACATGATCCGGCGGCTGACCTTGCGCCAGATCGGCCAGACCGTGCGCGATGACGGCCCGCAGTCGCATCTGTCGAAAGCCGGTACCCCGACGATGGGCGGGGCGCTGATTCTGTTGTCGATCGTCGTCAGCTCCGTGCTGTGGGGCGATCTCGGCAACCGCTTTCTGTGGGTTGCGATGCTGACGACGCTGGCCTTTGGTGTCGTCGGCTGGGTCGATGACTACCTCAAACTCTCGCGCAAGAACCCCAAGGGTCTGGTCGCCCGCAAGAAATACCTCGCCCAGTCGGTCATCGCGCTGGCCGCGGCGCTGTTCATGTACCACAGTGCGAGTTCGCCGGTCGAAACGCAGCTTATCGTGCCGTTCTTCAAGGATGTCGCGATCGAACTCGGCATCGCCTATGTCGCACTGACCTATTTCGTGATCGTGGGCACGAGCAACGCGGTGAACCTGACCGATGGACTCGATGGCCTCGCGATTCTGCCCACGGTGCTGGTGGCCGGCGCGCTCGTCGTCTTCGCCTACGTCAGCGGGAACATCAACTTCGCGCGCTACCTCGCCGTGCCCTATGTCGCCGGCGCCGGCGAAATCTGTGTCTTCTGTGGCGCGATGGTGGGCGCCGGGCTCGGCTTTCTGTGGTTCAACACCTATCCGGCGCAGGTGTTCATGGGCGACATCGGGGCGCTGGCGCTCGGCGCGGCGCTCGGTATCGTGGCCGTCATCGTGCGCCAGGAACTGGTGTTGTTCCTGATGGGCGGCGTGTTCGTCGTCGAGACGGTGTCAGTGATCCTGCAGGTGGGCTCGTTCAAGCTGACGGGGCGGCGAATCTTCCGCATGGCGCCCCTGCATCACCACTTCGAGTTGAAGGGCTGGCCCGAACCGCGCGTGATCGTCCGTTTCTGGATCATCACGGTCGTGCTGGTGCTGGCCGGCCTCGCGACGCTGAAACTGCGCTGATGTCGGCCAGCCACGTCGAGTCTGCGACGAGCACCGGCAACGCCGGGTACGCCGGACAGTCGTGGGCGGTGTTCGGACTGGGCCTGACCGGGCTCTCATGCGCGCGTTTTCTGAGTGCGCGCGGCGCGCGCGTCAGCGTGTTCGATACGCGCGCCGCCCCACCGTCACTGGCGGCTGCGCGCCAGATCGCGCCGCCGGTCGCGCTGCACTGTGGCGACATCGATGGTGAAAGCCTGCGCGGCTATCGCCACATTGCGGTCAGCCCCGGCATCGCGCTCGAGCATCCTGCGCTGGCGCGTGCGCGCGAGGCGGGCGCCGAGATCGTCGGCGATATCGAGTTGTTCGCGCAGAACGTCGCCAGCCCGGTCGTCGCGATCACGGGTTCGAACGGCAAGAGTACGGTGACCACGCTGGTCTGGCGCATCCTCGAGGCCGCCGGTCGCAGCGTTCGCGCTGGCGCGAACCTGGGCACGCCCGCACTCGACCTCGTGTCGTCGCCGGAACCGGACTGTTACGTGCTCGAGCTGTCGAGCTTCCAACTCGATCTGACGACCTCGCTGGCGCCGGCGGTGGCCTGCATTCTGAACATCACGGCCGATCACATCGATCGGCACGGCAGTTTCGAGGCCTATCGCGAAGCGAAGGCGCGCATCCTGCCGCGCGCGCGGCAGGCGGTGCTGAACGCGGATGATCCGGCAGTCGCGTCCCTTGCTGCGCGACTCGACGCGGTGGACTGGATCGCGCCCGACAGCCGCGATCCGGCCCATTACCGGGTGGCCGAGCACGACGGACAGCGCTGGCTGTGGCGCCGCGAGATCCCGTTGCTGCCCGTCAGCGAACTGAAGATTGCCGGCCGTCACAATGAATTCAACGCGCTCGCCGCGATTGCGATCACGGCACTGCTCGGTGTCGACGCCGACGCGCAGCGCCGCGCCCTGCGCGCCTTCGACGGGCTCGCGCATCGTTGCCGTCTCGTCGCCGACGCGCGGGGCGTGCGCTGGTTCAACGATTCGAAGGGCACCAACATCGGCGCGACGATCGCGGCCATCAACGGCCTCGTCACCGACACCACTGCGATCCTGATCGCCGGCGGCCAGGGCAAGGGCGCGGATTTCCGGGAGCTGCGTGCTGCGGTGAACGGCCGCGTGCGCATCGCGGTGCTGATCGGCGAAGACGCGCCGCTGCTGGCGCAGGCCATCGAAGATCTCACGCAGATCCGCCTCGCCGACAGCCTGCAGGAGGCGGTCCGCATCGCCGCGGCCGTTGCCCGCGAGGGTGAAATCGTCCTGCTGAGCCCAGCCTGCGCGAGTCTCGACATGTTCGCCAATTACGAAGAGCGCGGCCGCGTGTTCGAGGATGCCGTGCACGAGGTGGTGGCGTCATGAGCCAGGCACTGCCCCGTGTCGCGCCGCGACGGGCGTCGCCCGTCGAAGGACCCTTCGACTTCTGGTTGATCGTGGCGATTGCCGCGCTGGCGTCGCTCGGCCTCATCATGGTGGCGTCGGCGTCGATTTCCATCGCCTCGCGCAACCAGGTGCACGAGCTCTACTACTTCTGGCGCCAGCTCGGCGCCTTCGCGCTTGGCGGCGGCATCGGCTACTGGATTTTCACGGTGCCGCTCGACCGCTGGCAGCGGTATAGCGCGGTGGGCCTCATCATCGGCGTGCTGATGCTGATCGCGGTGCTGATTCCGGGCCTCGGGCACGAGGTGAACGGCAGCATGCGCTGGCTCAATACCGGTCTGTTCACGATTCAGGCCTCCGAGCCGGTCAAGCTGGCCGTGATCATCTACGTGGCCGGTTATCTCGTGCGCCATCAGGCCCAGGTGCAACGCGACTTCATCGGCTTCATCAAGCCGGTGCTGGTGCTGACGGTGGTGGCCGGGCTGCTGTTGCTGGAGCCCGACTTCGGCGCGGCAACGGTGCTGTTCGCAACGACGCTCGGCATGCTGTTCATGGGCGGTGTGCCGGTGCTGCGTTTCCTGTCATGGGGCATGGCGGCGCTCGTGATGCTGGCGTCGCTGGCGATGCTCGCGCCTTACCGCATGCAGCGCCTGCTGACCTTCCGCGACCCGTGGTCGGATCCGTTCGACACGGGCTTTCAGCTGACGCAGGCCCTGATCGCGTTCGGGCGCGGTGAATGGCTCGGTGTCGGACTCGGCAACAGCGTGCAGAAACTGTTCTATCTGCCCGAGGTGCATACCGACTTCATCTTCGCCGTGGTCGGCGAAGAACTCGGACTGGTCGGCACGGTGTCGGTGATCGGGCTGTTCGTGTTCCTGGTCTGGCGCATCCTGCAGGTCGGCGGCCAGGCCGAGCAGGCCGGGCTCAGGTTCGGCGCGAACCTGGCCTACGGTGTGGCGCTGCTGATCGGACTCGAAGCCTTCGTCAACATCGGGGTGAACATGGGCATCCTGCCGACGAAGGGTCTGACCTTGCCGCTGATCAGTTACGGCAGCAACAGCACCGTGATGCTGTGCTGCGCGCTCGCGTTCGTGTTTCGCGTGGCCTACGAAACGCATCCGCCGCGTCGCGTGCCCGCGACGCCGGCCGCGGCACCCGCCGCGCAGGTGCACGATGAATAGCAGCGTGATGATCCTGGCCGGCGGTACCGGCGGCCACATCTACCCGGCGCTCGCCGTGGCCGAGCGGCTGCGCGAACACGGTGTCGCGCTGAGCTGGCTGGGCAGTGCGCAGGGCATGGAAGCCGGCATCGTGCCGCGACACGACATTCCGTTCAGCGCGGTGAAGGTCGCGGGGCTGCGCGGCCGTGGTGCTCTTGGCTGGTTGTTCGCGCCGTTCATGGTCGGGCTCGCGACATGGCAGACCGTGCGCGTCCTGCTCGCCGTGCAGCCGAACGTGGTGCTCGGCATGGGTGGCTTCGTAAGTGGGCCGGGCGGACTCGCCGCCTGGCTGTGCCGTCGGCCACTCGTGATCCACGAACAGAACGCGATCCCGGGGTTCACGAACCGGCTGCTCAGCAGGATCGCGACCCGCATCCTGCAGGCCTATCCGGGAAGCTTCCCGGTGAGCGTCAATGCGCTCGTCACCGGCAATCCCGTGCGCGAAAGCATTGCCGGCATCGAGGCGCCGGCCGCGCGCGCCCGCGAGTCCGGGCCCGTGCGCGTGCTGGTGATAGGTGGCAGCCGCGGCGCGCGCAGCCTCAATCGCGAGGTGCCGGCCGCGATCGCCGGCCTGCACGGGGTCGAGGTCGAAGTCTGGCACCAGACGGGCACGGCCGATCGCGACACGACCGAGGCCGCCTATCGCGGCCATGCGCTCAGCGCGCGCGTTGCGCCCTTCATCGACGACATGACGACCGCCTACCGCTGGGCCGATCTCGTGATCTGTCGCGCCGGCGCGATGACGATCGCGGAGCTGGCCGCCGCCGGCGTCGCGTCCATCCTCGTGCCTTTCCCGCATGCGGTGGACGATCACCAGACGGCAAACGCGCGCTATCTCGCCGCTGCGGGTGCCGCCCGTCTGCTGCCCGACAGCGCGCTCGCCACCGATCTGCTGCCGCTGCTGCAGACCCTGGTCCGCGATCGCGCGGGCCTGCTCGACATGGCCTTGCGTGCACGCGCCGCTGCGCTGCCCGATGCCGCGACCACGGTCGCGCGCCAGTGCCTGGAGCTGATGCATGTTCAAAGCTGACGACCTCCCGATGCACAACGTGCACCGCATCCATTTCGTCGGGATCGGTGGCGCCGGCATGAGCGGCATCGCCGAAGTCCTGTCGAACCTCGGGTACACCGTCTCGGGTTCCGATCAGGGGCCGAACCGGATGACCGAGCAGCTGGCGCGGCTCGGCGTGCGCATCTGCGTCGGGCATCGCGCGGAGAACGTCGCGGATGCCGATGTCGTCGTCTACTCGAGCGCCATTCCGCCGGACAACGCCGAACTGGCGGCGGCGCGCGCGCGTCGCGTGCCCATCGTGCCGCGGGCGGAAATGCTCGCCGAGCTGATGCGTTTCCGGCGCGGGATCGCCATCGCTGGCACCCACGGCAAGACCACGACGACCAGCCTGGTGGCGAGCGTGCTCGCCGAAGGCGGTCTCGATCCGACGTTCGTGATCGGCGGGCTGCTGCACAGCGTCGATTCGCACGCGAAGCTCGGCACCGGCAAGTATCTCGTCGCAGAGGCTGACGAGAGCGATGCGTCGTTCCTGTTGCTGAACCCGCTGATCGCCGTGCTCACCAACATCGATGCCGATCACATGCAGACCTACGACATGGACTTCGAGCGTCTGCGCGGCAGCTTTCGCGACTTCTTCCGGCGCCTGCCGTTCTACGGGGTCGCGGTGATCTGTGCCGATGATCCGCAGGCGGTGTCGCTGATCGGCGATCTGCATACGCGCGTGATCACCTACGGTCACGACAATGACGCGGATATCCGAGGTCACGATGTCGAACTGAAGGGCACGACATCGCGCTTTCGGGCCACGCGGCGCGCGCGCGGCGACACGATATCTGTCACGCTGAACATGCCCGGTCGGCACAACGCGCTGAACGCGCTGGCCGCGATCGCGGTCGCAGGCGAAGTCGGCATTCCCGATGACGCCGTGCTGCGCGCACTGGCCAACTTCCAGGGAGTCGGTCGGCGCTGCCAGCTGCGCGGCGAGGCCCGGATCGGCGAGGCGCTGGTGACGGTGATCGACGACTACGGCCACCATCCGCGCGAGATCGCGGCCATGGTCAGGACCGCGCGCGAGGGCTGGCCCGGGCGCCGCCTCGTCGTGGCGTTCCAGCCACATCGCTACTCACGCACGCGCGATCTGTTCGAGGACTTCGTCGAAGTGCTGTCGACGGTGGACGTGCTGCTGGTGCTCGACATCTACAGCGCCGGCGAGAAGCCGATTCCGGGTGCCGACGCCCGCGACCTGTGCCGATCGATCCGGGCCCGCGGCAAGGTCGATCCGATCTTCGTCTCGGGACCGGACAAGGTGCTCGAGGTGCTGGCCGGCGTGACGCAGGACGAGGACCTGGTGATGCTGCTCGGCGCGGGCAGCATCGGACGGATTGCCGAAGGCATGAGCTACATCGGAACGCGCGAGTGACGCAATGAGGTCAACGCCAGTGCGCAAGGACGACATGACGGCAGTGCAGAGCGAAGCGGCGGGCTGGTTCGGCGCCCTTGCGGTGCGCGGCCGTCGCCGGGTGTTCGAGCCGATGAGCCAGCATTGCAGCTGGCGCGCCGGCGGCACCGCCGACCGCTTTTTCGAACCCGACGATATCGAGGATCTCCAGGTCTTCATGCGCGCGTTGCCGCCGGGCGAACCTTTGACGTGGATAGGCCTCGGCAGCAACCTGCTCGTGCGCGACGGCGGCCTGCGCGGCACCGTGATCCTGACCGGCCGCGGTCTGGCGCAGCTGAGCTGGGTCGATCGCAATACCCTGCGCGCAGGCGCGGGCACGGCCTGCGCGAAGGCGGCGAAGGTCGCGGCGAAAGCCGGCTTCACCGGGGGCGAATTCCTCGCCGGCATTCCGGGCACGATAGGCGGCGCGCTGGCGATGAACGCGGGGGCTTTCGGGCATGAGATCTGGCCGCTGGTGGTGGCCGTCGAAACCATCGATCGCAGCGGTACGCTGCGGCGGCGCGAGGCGGGCGAGTACACCTGGTCGTATCGGCACGTCGACAGGCCGGCCGAGGAGTGGTTCGTCGGCGGCGAGCTGCGCTTCAAGGACGGCGAGGACGGCGTAGCCGCGGGTCGCATTCGCGCGCTGTTGAACCTGCGCAGCGAAACCCAGCCGCTCGGGCTGCCGAGCTGCGGCTCGGTGTTCAAGAATCCGCCCGGCAATTTCGCCGGCCGCCTGGTCGAGGCGGCGGGCATGAAGGGTGCGCGCCGCGGCGGCGCCTACGTGTCGCCGAAGCACGCGAACTTCATCATCAATGACGGCACCGCCAGCGCCGCGGACATCGAAGGCCTGATGGAAGACGTGCGCGCCCGCGTGCTCGAGACATCGGGATTGCGGCTCGAACATGAAGTGCGGATCGTCGGCGACCCGATCCCGGAGCCCGCGTCATGAGCGCCCCGGTGGTCAACGATGACGGGCTCGCCGCTGCGGTCGGGCGCGTGGCCGTGCTGATGGGCGGACGCTCGGCCGAACGCGCGGTGTCGCTGCGCAGCGGTCAGGCGGTGCTGGCGGCGCTGCAGCGCGCCGGCGTCGACGCCTGGGGCATCGACTGGCAGGACGACCTGATGGCCGACCTCGCCGTCCGTCGCCCTGACCGCGTCTTCATTGCGTTGCACGGGCGCGGCGGCGAAGACGGCCAGGTGCAGGGCGCGCTCGAGATCGCCGGGATGCCCTACACCGGCAGCGGCGTGCTCGGGTGCGCGCTGTCGATGGACAAGATCAGGAGCAAGTGGATCTGGCGCAGCCTTGGGCTGCCGACGCCGGATTTCATCGTGCTCGATGAAGCCGACCCGGTCGACGACGCGCGGATCATCGGCGAAATCGGCCTGCCACTGGTCGTGAAGCCCTCGCGCGAGGGGTCCAGCATCGGGGTCTCCAAGGTCGAGCAGGCGGCTGAACTCGGCCCGGCGATCGAGCTCGCACGCCGGCACGATGCACAGATCCTGATCGAGCGCTGGATCACCGGCGGCGAGTACACGCTGTCGATCGTCGATGGCATTGCATTGCCGATGATCAAACTCGAGACGCCGCGCCAGTTCTACGACTACGAGGCGAAGTACTCGTCCGACTCCACGCGCTACCTCTGCCCGTGCGGCCTGCCCGCTGCGGCCGAGCAGTCGGCCGCTGCGCTCGGCCTGCGCGCATTCGCCGCGCTCGGCGCGCGCGGCTGGGGACGTGTCGACTTCATGTTCGACGCCAGCGGCCAGCCGTGGCTCATCGAACTGAATTCGGTGCCGGGCATGACCGACCACTCGCTGGTGCCGATGGCAGCGGCGCAGCATGGCTGGTCGTTCGAGCACCTGGTGCTGCGCATTCTGCAGTCGTCGTTCGGGGCGCGCACATGATTCTGAACGAGCGCATCCGGCCGCAGGCGGCACCCCGGCAGCAGGAGGACACGACACCACGTCGCCCGCTGGCCTGGGTGTTCTCGCTGTTCGCCGTGGCGCTGCTCGCTGCGCTGGTGACGGTCGCGGGTGAACTGCGCGACCCGACCGCGTTTCCCATCCGCAAGGTGACGGTCGACGGCGACTTCCGGTATCTCGCGCCGGCGAACATCCGCAAAGCGGTGTCCGGCGCGGTCCGCGGCGGCTTCTTTCATGTCGACGTGCAGCATGTGCGCGAGACGATCCTGCAGGAGCCCTGGGTGCGCGAAGCCACCGTCCAGCGCCTGTGGCCGGACACGCTGCATGTGAGCATCGTCGAACAGCAACCGGTGGCCTATTGGGGCGAGAGCGCGTTGCTGAACGACAAGGCGGACATCTTCGTGCCGAGCAAGGCAAGTTTCCCGCCGGGTCTCATTCGGCTCGACGGCCCGGTCGGCTCAGAGATGGACACGCTCGAAGCCTATCGGCATGCGCAGGCGCGGCTCGCCCCGCTCGGCCTCGACGTGGCGGCCGTCAGTCTGTCGGAGCGGCGCGCACAGACGCTGCGTCTGGCCGACGGCGCCACCGTCGTGCTCGGGCGGCGCGCGGCGGCGGATCGCCTCGAGCGTTTCGTCGCCGCCTACCAGCAGGTGCTGCGCGAGAACTGGGGGCGCATCGCGGTGATAGATCTCAGATATACGAACGGTTTTTCGATCCGCGAGCGGCAGGTCACCGCCGCGGGCGGTGCCAGCGGCGGCAATCAATGAGGCAGGCCCGCAGCGGCGGAGCGAGGTTGAGCGAACAGGTATGGTCAGAAAACAAGACAAGAATCTGATAGTCGGGCTGGACATCGGCACGTCCAAGGTCGTGGCGATCGTCGGCGAAGTGTTGCCGGATGGCACCATCGAAGTGGTGGGCCTGGGCTCGCATCCGTCGCGCGGCCTGAAAAAGGGCGTGGTGGTGAATATCGAGTCGACCGTGCAGTCGATTCAGCGCGCGGTCGAGGAAGCCGAGCTGATGGCCGGCTGCCAGATCCAGTCGGTCTATGCCGGCATCGCCGGCGGCCACATCCGGAGCCTGAACTCCCATGGCATCGTGGCCATCAAGGACCAGGAGGTCTCGGCGGGTGACGTCGAACGCGTGATCGACGCGGCGCGGGCCGTGGCGATACCCGCCGACCAGAAGATTCTGCACATCCTGCCGCAGGAATTCATCATCGACGGCCAGGAAGGCATACGGGAACCGATCGGCATGTCGGGCGTACGCCTCGAAGCGCGCGTGCACATGGTGACGGGGGCGGTCAGCGCGGCGCAGAACATTGTAAAATGCGTCAAGCGCTGCGGACTCGACGTCGACGACATCATCCTGCAGCAGCTGGCCTCGTCCTACGCGGTGCTGGCCGAGGACGAGAAGGAACTCGGCGTATGTCTGTGCGACATCGGCGGGGGGACCACGGACATCGCGGTGTTCACTCATGGTGCAATTCATCATTCGGCGGTGATTCCGATCGCCGGTGATCAGGTCACCAATGACATCGCGGTCGCGCTGCGGACGCCGACGCACCACGCCGAGGACCTCAAAATAAAATATGCTTGCGCGCTGACGCAGCTCGCGAACCCGAACGAGACGATCGAAGTGCCAAGTGTCGGCGATCGTCCTCCGCGACGGCTCGAGCGTCAGACGTTGGCGGAAGTAGTCGAACCCCGATACGAGGAACTGTTCAGCCTGGTGCAGGCTGAACTCAAGCGCAGTGGGTTCGAGAGCATGATCGCGGCCGGCATGGTGCTGACCGGCGGTGGTGCGAAGATGGAAGGGGCGATCGAACTGGCCGAAGAAGTATTCAACATGCCCGTCAGGCTAGGCACGCCCCAGTATGTATCCGGTCTCATCGATGTCGTCCGCAATCCGATTTACGCCACGGGCGTCGGCTTGCTGTTGTTCGGCAATCAGGCGATCCGGGCGCCGGTCAGCAGAGGCAGCAGACTGGAGTCGACGGTGAATCTGTGGGAACGGATGAAGCACTGGTTCCAGGGAAATTTCTGACGGGCCCTTTGCCCGACAAAGAACTGGAACGACTGAACTCATGAACGATGTGACGAAATCTACGCGCTGGTAACTTAACCCAAATGGCGATCTCGGCGTCGGAGGCGGGCGACGAGAGGCTCGAGCGGAGGGCAGGATATGTTTGAACTGATGGATGCGTACAGCCAGAGTGCTGTAATCAAGGTGATCGGTGTCGGTGGCGGCGGCGGCAACGCAGTTCAGCACATGCTGAGCGCGCAGATCGACGGCGTCGAATTCGTCTGCGCCAATACCGATGCGCAGGCGCTGAAGACCTCCTCGGTCAAGACGGTGCTGCAACTCGGTGGCGACATCACCAAGGGGCTCGGCGCCGGTGCGAATCCCGAGATCGGCCGGCAGGCCGCGCTCGAAGATCGCGACCGGATCAGCGACGTGCTCGAAGGCTCCGACATGGTCTTCATCACTGCCGGCATGGGCGGGGGGACGGGCACTGGCGCGGCGCCGGTCGTCGCGCAGATTGCCAAAGAGATGGGCATTCTGACGGTCGCGGTGGTCACCAAGCCGTTTCCGTTCGAAGGACGCAAGCGCCTCGAAATCGCGAATCACGGCATCGCGGAACTCAGCCAGTACGTCGATTCGCTGATAACGATACCCAACGAGAAACTGCTGACCGTGCTGGGCCGCGACATCACGCTGCTCAATGCGTTCAAGGCGGCCAATGACGTGCTTTTGGGCGCAGTGCAGGGCATTGCTGAACTGATCACCTGCCCGGGGCTGATCAACGTCGACTTCGCAGACGTGCGCACCGTGATGCAGGAAATGGGCATGGCCATGATGGGCACGGGCCGCAGCCGCGGCACGGCACGCGCGAAGGAAGCGGCAGAAGCCGCGATCTCGAGCCCGCTGCTCGAAGACGTGAACCTCGCCGGCGCCAAGGGCATCCTCGTCAACATCACCTCCGGCATGGACATGACGATGGGTGAATTCGAGGAAGTCGGCAATACCGTGAAGTCTTTTGCTTCGGACAACGCGACGGTCGTCGTCGGCACCGTGATCGATCCGACCATGGAAGGCGAAGTGCGGGTGACGGTCGTGGCGACCGGCATCGGCGGCGAAGTGAAGGCCTCGAAAGAGGATCGTGACACGAAGGCGCGCGAGCCCGAACGTGAAGCGGCGCCGGCGCAGACGGCGAAGCCGCAGGAACCGAAGGAAGTCGACTACAACAGGCTCGATCGGCCGACCGTGATTCGCAACCGGGCGGATCTGTATGACCATGTCGCGATGCCGAAACCGGAAGTGCTCGACATTCCGGCGTTCCTGCGCCGTCAGGCAGACTGAGCCGGGCGATTAAGTGTGCGTTCATGGAGGGACAGCATAATCACGCAAAGAAATAGGCCGTAAATGGCTGATTGGGAAGCGTTTCGCGGAGCGAAAATCGTGTGTTATCATGCCCCCGGCCTGTGCCTTGCTTAGGGGGAAGCGGGGATCGAATGTTGAATCAACGCACATTAAAAAACGTCATCCGCGCGACCGGGGTGGGACTGCACACGGGCAAGAAAGTCCTGGTGACGTTCCGTCCTGCGCCACCGGACAGGGGCATCGTGTTCCGGCGCGTGGACCTCGATCCCGTGGTGGAAATCCCTGCGCTCGCCGAGAACGTCGGCGATACGAGCCTGTCGACCAGCCTGATGCGCGACGGTGTCCGCATTTCCACCGTCGAGCATCTGCTGTCAGCCTTCGCCGGCCTCGGCATCGACAATGCCTATGTCGATTTGAGCGCTGCCGAGGTCCCGATCATGGACGGCAGCGCCGGGCCCTTCGTATTCCTGATCCAGTCCGCGGGCTTCCAGGAGCAGAGCGCTCCGAAGCGGTTCATCCGCATCAAGAAGTCCATTTCGGTCAACGATGGCGACAAATGGGCGCGCTTCGAGCCGTTTTCCGGCTTCAAGGTGTCTTTCGCGATCGAGTTCGACCATCCATTCTTCCAGCAGAGCAGCAAGCACGCCGAGATCGACTTCTCGACGACCTCCTTCGTCAAGGAAGTCAGCCGGGCGCGAACCTTCGGCTTCATGCGTGAAGTCGAGTGGCTGCGCGGGCGCAACCTCGCCCTGGGCGGCAGTCTCGACAACGCGGTGGTCGTCGACGATTACCGGGTGCTCAACGAAGACGGCCTGCGCTACGAGGACGAGTTCGTGAAGCACAAGATCCTCGATGCGATCGGCGATCTCTACCTTCTCGGGCACAGCCTCATCGGCGCCTTCCACGGGCACAAATCCGGTCACGAGCTCAACAACCAGCTCCTGCGCAAGTTGCTGGCAACCCGTTCGGCCTGGGAACTGGTGAGTTTCGGCAAGGAAGAAGAAGCGCCCATCTCGTTCATGCAGCCGATGCCAGTCGGCTGATGCCTCGCCGGCCCGCGCGCTGCGCGGGCACGCTCAGACGGCGTTGCCGTCCACGAGCATCCTGATTTTCACGTCCTTCACACTTCGCGTCGCCTCGCAGCGACGTGCAGCGTCCAGTATCGCCGGGCATTCATAGCGCAGCCGCGTTGCCCACACTGCCGATTTGACCGTCAGCACCAGGGTGTCGTCACGGAGGTTGGCAACGCCCACGTGGGGCGCCAAAGCCGGCGGCAGCCAGCTTCTGACGAGCTCCTCCAGCGCCTGGAATTCACGTGCGCGCCGGATAATGGCGCTGAGCGTCGGGTCGCCGGCCACGATGCTGCCAATTCGGGTGGGTCTTTTCATGGGTCTCGTCGGGAGCGTGGGCGCCGCTACCGGTGCGGGTGGGCAGCGGCGGCGGGCCGGTTCGGTCTGGTACACTAACGGTTGTTCCAAGATTTTGCCAAAAGCCGGCGTAAAAGCGCCCATCGGGCCGGCTTTTCCCGAGGATCGTATGAGCGAGAATTCCCCTTCCTTTGTTCGGCGACTGCTGAGGTCGGTATTCGGCAGCCGGAATGACCGTTTGCTGAAGAAGATGCGCAAGTCGGTCGAGGCCATCAACGCGCTGGAAGCCTCGTTCAGCGAACTCGATGACGACGCGCTGCGTGCCAAGACCGCCGAATTCAAGCAACGGGTCGCCGACGGCGCGACGCTCGATTCATTGCTGCCCGAAGCCTTCGCCACCGTGCGGGAAGCAGGCAAGCGCGCACTGAACATGCGCCACTTCGACGTGCAGCTGATCGGGGGCATGGTGCTGCACGAAGGCCGCATCGCCGAGATGCGCACCGGTGAGGGCAAGACCCTTGTCGCGACCTTGCCGGTCTATCTCAACGCGCTCACCGGGCGTGGCGTCCACGTGGTGACGGTCAATGACTATCTCGCCAAGCGCGACGCCGAATGGATTGGCAAGATCTACCGGTTTCTGGGGCTCACCGTCGGGGTGGTGCTGTCGGGACTCAGCCAGGAGGCTCGCAAGGCCGCCTATGCCGCGGACATCACCTATGGCACGAACAACGAGTTCGGCTTCGATTACCTGCGCGACAACATGGTGTTCGCCAAGGATCAACGCGTGCAGCGCGAACTGGTCTATGCGGTGGTCGACGAAGTCGACTCGATTCTGATCGACGAGGCCCGCACGCCGCTGATCATTTCAGGGCCCACCGACGATCGCAGCGATCTCTACGTGAAGGTCAACGCGCTGATTCCGCGTCTCAAACGACAGCCCGAAGAAGAGGGCGACGGCGACTACTGGGTCGACGAGAAGGGACGCCAGGTCCACCTGACCGAAGCGGGACATGATTCCGTCGAAGCGCTGATGACCGAGTCCGGCCTGCTCGCACCCGGTGACAGCCTGTATGGCGTGGCGAACATCGCGCTGATGCATCATCTGAACGCCGCGCTGCGCGCCCATGCGCTGTTCGCGCGCGATGTCGATTACGTGGTCAAGGACGGGCAGGTGGTCATCGTCGACGAGTTCACCGGCCGCACGATGCCGGGGCGTCGCTGGTCCGAAGGCCTGCATCAGGCCGTCGAGGCCAAGGAGGCGGTGCCGATCCAGATGGAGAACCAGACACTCGCCTCGATCACCTACCAGAACTACTTCCGGCTGTTCGAGAAGCTCTGCGGCATGACCGGTACGGCCGACACCGAAGCCTACGAATTCCAGCAGATCTACGGCCTCGAGGTCGTCGTCATCCCGACCCATCGGCCCATGGTGCGGCAGGACTTCGGCGACGCCGTGTTCCTGACGGCCCAGGAGAAATACAAGGCCATCATCGACGACATCAAGGACTGCCGGTCGCGTCAGCAGCCGGTCCTCGTCGGCACGGCGTCGATTGAAAGCTCCGAACTCGTGTCGAACCTGCTGCAGAAGGAAGGCATCACGCACCAGGTCCTGAACGCGAAATTCCACGAGAAGGAAGCGCAGATCATCGCGCAGGCCGGTCGCCCCGGCGCCGTGACGGTCGCCACCAACATGGCGGGTCGCGGAACCGACATCGTGCTCGGCGGCAGCCTCGAATCCGAACTCGCCGCGCTGGGCGAAGATCTCAGCGACGACGAACGGGCCAAGGTGCGCGAGGCGTGGACGGCGCGCCACGATGAAGTGCTGGCCGCGGGCGGTCTGCACATCATCGGCACCGAACGGCACGAATCGCGACGCATCGACAACCAGTTGCGCGGACGGGCCGGTCGCCAGGGCGATCCGGGTTCCAGCCGCTTCTACCTGTCGCTCGAAGACAACCTGATGCGTATCTTCGCGTCCGACCGCGTGGCGGGTCTGATGCAGAAACTCGGCATGCAGGAAGGCGAGGCGATTGAACATCCCTGGGTGACGAAGGCCATCGAGAACGCGCAGCGCAAGGTCGAAGGGCGCAACTTCGACATCCGCAAGCAGCTGCTCGAATTCGACAACGTGGCCAACGATCAACGCCGGCATGTTTACGAACAGCGCCGCGAGCTGATGGAAGCCGAGGACATCTCGGGCAATATCCAGGGCATCCGGCACGATGTGCTCAGCGATTTCATCGACACCTACATTCCGCCGAAGAGCTATCACGAGAACTGGAACATCACCGGTCTGGTGCAGGCGCTGCAGAGCGATTTCGGCCAGCACGTGCCGATCGAAGAGTGGCTCCAGGCCGACGAGAATCTCGGCGAGGACGCGCTGCGCGAACGCATCGAAAAGCATTTCGAGGACGCGTACGCGGCGAAAGAAGAACAGGTCGGGGCGCAGGTCATGCGCGAGTTCGAGCGCGCGGTGATGTTGCAGGTCGTCGATGGCCACTGGAAGGAACACCTGGCGGCGATGGATCACCTGCGTCAGGGCATCCATCTGCGTGGGTATGCGCAGAAGGATCCGAAGCAGGAATACAAGCGCGAAGCCTTCGACATGTTCTCGCGGATGCTGCAGGAGATCATGCGCGATCTGCTCGGCATCCTGTCTAAGGTCGAGGTGCGCGCGCGCGAAGACGTGACGGCGCTCGAGGACGAGCAGCGCCGCCGCGCCGAAGCGCTGCCGCAGACGGAGATCCACGAGAGCTACAGCGCCATCGCAGAAGAGGAGCCGGTCGAAACCGGCAACGAACCGGTCGTCCGCCGCAATCCGAAAGTCGGCCGCAACGATCCCTGTCCCTGCGGTTCGGGCCGCAAGTACAAGCAGTGTCACGGCAAGCTGTCGTGAGGAGCGAGCAAGTCCGGAATCCTGCACGATGACCGTCAGCAACCTGTTCGAAGTGTCGTCCACTCCACTGTCCATCGCCGGTGTGCGCCTGAACACCGTCGCCGCCGGGATCCGCAAGACCGGGCGCGTCGACACGGTGGTCATCGAAATCGCGCCGGGCGCCGCCGTCGGGGCCGTGTTCACGCGCAATGTGTTCTGTGCCGCACCGGTCGAGGTCTCGCGTCAGCATCTCGCGACCACCACGCCGCGCCTGCTGGTGATCAATGCCGGCAACGCGAACGCCGGCACGGGCGTGCAGGGGCATCGCGATGCGCTCGATGTCTGCGCCGCCGCCGCGCGCAGCCTCGGTTGCGAAGCGGCCGCCGTGCTGCCGTTCTCCACCGGCGTGATCGGTCAACGCCTGCCCGCCGCGAAGCTCGTCGACGCGATGCCGGGCGCGATCGCTGGCGTCACGGATGACGGCTGGGAGGCTGCTGCCAAGGGCATCATGACCACCGACAAGGTGTCAAAAGTCGCGTCCGTCACCACAGCCTGCGCCAGCGGGCGCTACCGCGTGACCGGCATTGCGAAGGGCGCGGGCATGATCAAGCCGAACATGGCGACGATGCTGGCGTTCATCGCGACCGACGCGAAGGTCGAGCCGGCGGCGCTGCAGGCACTGACCCGTGAGATCGCCGACCGCAGTTTCAATCGCATCACGATCGATGGCGACACGTCCACGAACGACAGCTGTGTGCTCATTGCGACCGGGCAGGCCGGTGGGCCCGGCCTCGATGCCTCGCACCCGGACTGGGCGACGTTCGCACAGGGCGTCGAGCACGTGTTCGTCGAGCTGTCGCGCGCGATCGTGCGCGACGGTGAAGGCGCGACGAAGCTCGTCGCCGTCACCGTGCGTGGCGGACGCAGCGAGGAAGATTGCCTGCGCGCCGCCTATGCGGTTGCCGAATCGCCGTTGGTGAAGACGGCGCTGTTCGCGTCGGATCCGAACTGGGGACGGATTCTTGCCGCAGTCGGCCGTTCGGGCGTGCCCGATTTGCGCATCGAGGAGATCAGCATCTCGATCGGTGAAGTAGCCATCGTCGCCGCCGGTGAGCCGGTGCCGGGCTATGACGAATCGGCGGTCGCACGCGTGATGGAAACCGCCGAATACGAGATTGCCATCGCGATCGGCTTTGGCCCTGCGCGGACCACCGTGCTGACCTGTGACTTCTCGTTCGATTACGTGCGCATCAACGCCGAGTACCGCAGCTAGTGGCGGTTCCGACGTGAACCACGAACAGTCGCGTTCGACGCGCACTGCCAGACCAGGCGCGAGGACGAGTGAGGCCCGCGTCATGGCGATGGCTCGTTGCGGGACAGCGCACTAGGCAGCACGCGCCACGGCGCCCGCATGACCGGCATTTCCGCATCGTCCGCCGACCGGTTGCACGTGGTGGCGGCCGTCATCCGCCGCACTGACGGCGCCATTCTGCTCAGTCATCGTCCGACCCACGTCGAGCAGGGCGGACTGTGGGAGTTTCCGGGCGGCAAGCTGCACGCCGACGAGACCCGCGTGCAGGGGCTCGCGCGCGAACTGCGCGAAGAGCTCGGCATCGGGATCACGCGCGCGACGCCGCTGCTGACGATCCCCCACGACTACCCCACGCGACGCGTGCTGCTCGATGTGTTCGTCGTCGACGCCTGGCAAGGCGAAGCTGAAGGGCGGGAAGGGCAGCGTATTTGCTGGGTGATGCCCGACGCGCTCGGGTCGTATGCGTTTCCGGCTGCCAATCTGCCGATCGTGACTGCCGCGCGCCTGCCGCGCGTGTATGTCGTCACGCCGGAGCCCGCGCGCGATGAGGCCCGTTTCCTGGCCGGCCTCGACGCCTGTCTGGCGCGGGGCGCGCGCCTGGTCCAGCTGCGCGCGCCAGCGCTGGCGGCGGTGGACTATCGAGCACTCGCGCAGCGCGTGCTGCGGGCATGCCGCGAGCACGGCGCAAAGCTGCTGCTGAATGCGGAGCCTGCGCTGTGCGTGGCGCTGGGCGCGGACGGCGTCCATCTGAACGCGCGCCGCCTGCGCGCGTGCACGTCACGTCCGGTGACGCACGAGTACCTGCTGAGCGCGTCCTGCCATGACGCCGGGGAACTGGCGATGGCGCAGCGTGTGGGCGTCGACCTCGCGTTGCTGTCGCCGGTGCTGCCAACAGCGACGCATCCGGGCGCCGCGACACTGGGGTGGCGCGGGCTGGCCACACTGGCGGCGGCGGCACCGCTGCCGGTATATGCGCTGGGCGGCCTAGGCCCGTCGGATCTGCGGCACGCAATCGACGCCGGGTGCGTCGGCATCGCAGGGATTGGGCAACTGTGGGGCGGCGATGCGCCGCTCAACGACGAGGCGTTGCTCGCGGGCCTATAGGCCGCAGCACTGCAGTTCGAAGCGGATCGTATCGCTGGTTTGCTGGGGACGCGCGCACTGTTCGGTGTAGCGCAGGAAGCGGACGGTGAAACGATGCTTGCCGCCGCTGATTTCCGGAAAGGCATCGTCGGCGTCGGCGACGATCACGCGCACCATCTGGCAGGCCGAGCCGGCTTCGAGATTCTGCTGGTAGAAACCGGCCACCGCGGACACCTTGCTGGGCATGGCGCTCTCGCGCACGAGCTTCAACGTGATGTGGACGGCATCCTCGATGATCCGCAGGTCTTCCATCCAGTCATTCAGCTGATCGGCACGGCGTTCGGGGGCGCGGTTCAGCCAGTGGTGGAAGCCTGGCAGATCGAAGCTGCAGACCCCGCCCGGGATCGACAGGCGCTGCCGGACCTGGGTGATCAGGTCGTTCTGCCGCAGTTTGGCACCCGGCTGACATGCATTGGACTTCAGCAGCGCGAGCAGCGGTTCGAGCCGGGCGAGCGTCTGCTCCAGCGTGGTCTGATTGACACCAGGGTTGTTGCGCAAAGCACTCACGATGTTCGCGTGGCGCTCGATCTCTTTGATCAATTCGCCTTTGATGTCCGCACGTTGCAGCTGATCGGTGACATCGATCATGCTGGCGACCGCGTTGCGTGCATCCCACGTGGTCGCGCGCGACATGCTTTCGGCGATCGCCAGGAACAGATATTCGAGACGCAGCAGGCAGCGCATCCGCTCGTTCAGCGGCTGCTCGTAAAGCGTGTGAGTGTCGACCGCGGGGAACAGTTGTTGCTGGAGGGTGCTGCGTGCCGTCTGCATCTTGCTAATCGGATTCCCGCTTCCGCTGGGCCAGGTCGAGATATCGCTGGTGCAGTGCCCTGATCGCGGGCCGTACGGTCTCGACGTCGCCGATGTTCTCGATCACATCGTCTGCCGCGGCCAGACGAGCTGCGCGCGGCGCTTGGGTCTGCATGATTGCCTCTACCTCCGGCGCTGTCAATTTGTCCCGCGCCATCACACGCTCGATTTGCACGGCCGGGGGACAGTCGATCACGAGCACGCGGTCCACACGATTGCCGCCGCCGCGCTCGACCAGCAGTGGAATGCAGACCAGGCAATACGGGTAATTCGCTGACAACACGTGCGCATCGGTGCGCGCACGGATCAGGGGATGCAGCAGCGCCTCGAGCCACTGCCGCTGCGTGGCGTCGGCAAACACGATACTGCGCAGACGGCGCCGATCGAGCGTGCCGTCAGCGGCGAGAATATCCTCGCCGAAATGCGCGACGACGGCCGCGAGTCCCGGCGTGCCCGGCGCGACGACTTCGCGCGCGACTTCGTCGGTGTCCACGACCGGCGCGCCCAGCGCCGAGAACTCGCGGCAGATCGTCGATTTTCCACAACCGATGCCGCCGGTGACACCAATGACGAATGGTCGCGGGGTGCTCACAGGCCGCCGCCGACGGCAAACAGGCCGGACAGCACGTCGCCCCACACGAGGCAGATCCAGCCAGCGGCAGCAAGGTAGGGGCCGAACGGAATCGGCTTCGCACGATCGTGCGACTTCAACGCAATCAGACCGAGACCCACCACCGCGCCAACCGCCGCGGCGGCCAGAATGATCGATGGCAGCAGCGGCCAGCCCAGCCACGCGCCGAGTGCGCCGAGCAGTTTGAAGTCGCCGTAACCCATGCCTTCCTTGCCCGTCGCGAGCTTGAAGGCCCAGAAGATCGACCATAGTGCGAGATAGCCCGCCATCGCCCCGACCACCGCGGTCTCGAGCGTGGTGAACACGCCAAAGAGGTTCGCGAGGAGCCCGAGCCACAACAGGGGCAGTGTGATCGTATCGGGCAGCAGCATCGTGTCGTAGTCGATGGCCGCCAGCGCCAGCAGGCCCCATGACAGGCAGGCCGCGAGCAGCGCGGCGACACCAAAGCCGAAGCGCCACGCTACGACGGCCCCCATGACACCGGCGAGTGCCTCGATCACCGGATAGCGTGCGGCGATCGGCGCGCTGCAGTGACGGCAGCGGCCGCGCAGCGCCAGCCAGCTCAGCACGGGAATGTTGTCGATCGCACTGATGCCGGCGCCACAGCGTGGACAGCACGAGCGCGGCACGGCGAGGTTGTACGGGGCGGCAGCGACAGCCTGTGCATCCGGATCGAGCAGAGTCGCGCAATCGCTGCGCCACTCGCGGTCCATCATGATCGGCAGTCGATGGATGACGACGTTCAGAAAGCTGCCGACCAGCAGCCCGAACGTCCCCAACAGCGCGATGAAGGCAGCGGGTTCGGCGGCAAGGAGTTCAAACAGGGCCATGGGACGTGCCGGCGGCTCGCGCTGGTGCCACCGGTGCGAGGTCCAGGACCAGGCACCGGCCGGCAGGTTCGGAAGGTGAAACCGTCAGACCACCTGGCCCATCTTGAAGATTGGCAGGTACATCGCGATCACGAGGCCGCCGATCACGACGCCGAGCACCGCCATGATGATCGGTTCCAGCAGGCTGGTCAGCGCGTCGACCGCGTCGTCGACCTCCTGCTCATACCAGTCCGCGACTTTGCCGAGCATCGAGTCGAGCGCACCGGATTCCTCGCCGATCGACACCATCTGCACGACCATGTTCGGGAACAGCTGGGTCTCGCGCATCGCCACCTGCAGCTGGGTGCCGGTCGCTATTTCGTCGCGCATCTTCATGACCGCGTCGTAATAGACGATGTTGCCGCAGGCGCCCGCGACCGAGGTCATCGCTTCGACGAGCGGCGTGCCGGCCGCGAACATCGTCGACAGCGTGCGCGCGAAGCGCGCAATCGCCGACTTGTTCAGAATATCGCCGATGACCGGCAGCTTCAGCACGATCCGGTCGAGGTAGTGGGCGAACTTCAACGAGCGCTTCTTGAGCGTGATCAGGCCGAAAATCGTGCCGCCGATCATCATCAGCATCAGCCACCATTTCTCCTGGAACCAGTTCGACATGTCGATGACGACGCGGGTCAGGGCCGGGAGATCGGCGCCGAAGCCCTTGAACAGGTCTTCGAATTGCGGGATCACGAAAATCATCAGGATGCAGGTGATGATGAACGCAACCACGACCACCGCGATCGGATAGAACAGGGCGCTCTTGATCTTCGACTTCAGCGCCTCCGTCTTTTCCATGTACGTGGCGAGCTTGTGCAGGATGTCCTCGAGAATACCGGCGTGCTCGCCTGCCGTGATCAGGTTCACGAACAGCTCGTTGAAGTATTTCGGGTGCTTGCCCAGCGACTCGGCGAGTGCGCCGCCCGCCTCGATGTCCGACTTGATCGTGAGGATCAGCTGCTGCATCGCCTTGTTCTCGTGGCCGCGACCCACGATTTCGAAGGACTGCACCAGCGGCACGCCGGACGACATCATCGTGGCGAGCTGGCGCGCGAAAATCGTGATGTCCTTGGTCGTGATCTTGCCGCCCGAATCGCCGAACAGCGGCTTCGGTTTCTTCTTGACCTTCAGCGGGTTCACGCCCTGGCGGCGCAGGTTCGCCTTGATCAGCGAATCGTTCTGCCCGGACATCTCGCCCTTGACGCGCTTGCCGTTCTTGTCGATGCCCTCCCAGACGTACATGTCCGACTTGATTGCGGCTCCCTGTGCCATCGTTTACTCCACCGTCACGCGATTGATTTCGGCGAGGCTCGTCAGCCCGCGCTTGGCTTTCTGCAGGCCCGACTTGCGGATGTCCCAGATGCCTTCGGCTGCCGCCTGATCGGCGAGCTGCACGGCGTTCGCCCCTTCGATGATCAGGCGTTTCATGCCGTCGGTGATCGGCATCACCTGGTAGATGCCGCAGCGGCCCTTGTAGCCGGTCGGGCAATCGGCATTGCCGGTGCCCGGTCCGTACAGTTTGATGCCTTCCCGGATATCGTCTTCCGTGAAGCCTTCCGCCAGCAGCGCTTCGGGCGGCAGATCCAGCGGCACGCGGAAATCGGGGTGCAGCCGTCGGGCGAGCCGCTGACCGGTGATCAGGTTGATCGTGGTCGCGACCGCGAACGGCGGAATGCCCATGTCCTGCAGACGTGTCAGCGTCTGCGGACCGTCGTTCGTGTGCAGCGTCGACATCACCATGTGGCCGGTCTGCGCGGCCTTGACCGCGATCGACGCCGTTTCCAGATCGCGGATTTCGCCGACGAGAATGATGTCCGGATCCTGGCGCAGGAAGGCCTTCAGCGCCTTCGGGAAGGTCATCCCGGTGCGCTCGTCGACCTGCACCTGGTTGACGCCCGGCAGGTTGATTTCGACCGGGTCTTCGGCGGTCGAGATGTTGATGTCTTCCTGGTTGATGATGTTGATCCCGGTGTACAGCGACACGGTCTTGCCGCTGCCGGTCGGGCCGGTGACCAGGAACATGCCATAGGGTTTGTGCAGGTTCTTGAGGAACAGTTCCTTCTGGAAATCCTCGTAACCGAGCTGGTCGATCTGCAGCTTCGCGGCGTCGGAATCGAGGATACGCATCACGACCTTTTCGCCGTACAGCGTGGGACAGGTGCTGACGCGGAAATCGATCGCCTTGGTCTTCGACAGCTTGAGCTTGATGCGGCCGTCCTGCGGCACGCGGCGTTCGGACACGTCGAGCCGCGACATGACCTTGATGCGCGCGGCGATCTTGAAGGCCAGCGCGAGCGGCGGCTTCGCGATTTCGGCGAGCATGCCGTCGACGCGGAAACGCACGCGGTAGAACTTTTCGTAGGGCTCGAAGTGCAGGTCGGAGGCGCCGCGCTTGATGGCGTCGAGCAGCACCTTGTTGACGAAGCGCACCACTGGCGCGTCGTCGATCTCTGCATTTTCCTGCTGGGTTTCCTGCTGACTGCCGACTTCGAGATCGTCGAGATCCTCGAAATCGGACTGTTCCATGTCGCCGAGACCGGAGTCGGCCGCGGCCAGCGCCTTTTCAATCGCCTTGGCGAGCTTGTTCTCCTCGACCAGCACCGCCTCGGTGTTGGCGCCGATATGGAACTTGATCTCGTCGAGCGCCTGCAGGTTCGTCGGGTCGGAAACCCCGATGAACACGCGGTTGCCGCGCTTGAAAATCGGCAGCGCGTGGTGGCGCTGAATCAGATCCTCGCTGACGAGCTTGACGACATCGGACTCGATTTCGAGCGCCTCGATATCGACCAGCGGCACGCCGAACTCCTGCGACGCGGCCTGGGCAACGACCCGCGCGTCGGCGAGCTTGTTCTCGATCAGGTATTTGACGAAAGGGACTTTGCTCGACAGCGCGGTCTGGAACGCGCGCACGGCGGTCGGCTCGTCGAGCAGACCGTCGTTCACGAGCTTGCGCGCAAGGCCCGTCAGGGGCACGCGGTTGGTAGTCACAGCCACGTCGGGTTTGCCTCGGTCAGCTACCGGTGAATTCTAAAAAATAGTAGATGAAACGTCGGTAAATAACCACCGGGCCGGACAATTTTCCGGCACGCACCCGGCCGCCGCAGCGGCGGCCGGTGGCGTTTTCAGCTACTTCTCGAAGGCGAACCGACCATCCACCACGTCCACCCGCACCGTGTCGCCAGCCGCGAAGCGGCCTTCGAGCAGGGCCTGCGCGAGCGGGGTTTCCAGGCTGGCCTGGATCGCCCGCTTCAGCGGTCTGGCGCCGTAGACCGGGTCGAAACCCGCCTCTCCGAGCTTATCGACCGCCGCGGTCGAAATCTCAAGTCCGATGCGCTGTTCGCCGAGGCGCTGGCGCAGAAGCCCGATCTGGACCTCGGCAATGGCCCGGATCTGGGCCCGGCGCAGGCCATGGAAGACCACCACTTCGTCGATCCGGTTGATGAATTCCGGCCGGAAACTGCGCCGGACGACCTCCAGCACCGCCTCCCGCATCTCGTCGTAGTGCGCATCGTCGCCCATGTTCTGGATCGACTCCGAGCCGAGGTTGGAGGTCATCACGATCACCGTGTTGCGGAAGTCCACGGTGCGCCCGTGCCCGTCGGTCAGCCGGCCGTCATCGAGCACCTGCAGGAGGATGTTGAAGACGTCCGGGTGCGCCTTCTCGACCTCGTCGAGCAGCAGCACCGAATACGGCTTGCGGCGGACGGTTTCGGTCAGATACCCGCCCTCCTCGTAGCCGACATAGCCCGGCGGGGCGCCGATGAGGCGCGCAACCGCATGTTTTTCCATGTATTCCGACATGTCGATGCGCACCAGCGCGTCTTCGGTGTCGAACAGGAACTCCGCCAGCGCCTTGCACAGTTCGGTCTTGCCGACGCCCGTCGGGCCGAGGAACAGGAAGGAACCGTTCGGCCGCTTCGGATCCGACAGGCCGGCCCGCGAGCGGCGGATGGCGTTGGCCACTGCGCTGACTGCCATGTCCTGGCCGACGACCCGATGGTGCAGGGCGTCTTCCATCCGCAGCAGTTTCGCGCGCTCGCCTTCGAGCATCTTCGACACCGGGATACCGGTCCATTTCGAGACGACTTCCGCGATTTCCTCTTCCGTCACCTTGTTCCGCAGCAGCTTCATCGGCTGCTGTTCGGAGCCGGACGCGGCCTGCAGGCGTTTCTCGAGCTCGGGAATCACGCCGTACTGCAGTTCGGACATCCGCGCGAGATCGCCGCCGCGACGGGCCGTTTCGAACTCCGTGCGCGCCCGGTCGAGATCGGCCTGCACCTGGTGCGACCCCTGCAGCGCGGCCTTCTCGCCCTTCCAGATCTCCTCGAGGTCGGCGTACTCGCGGCCCACGGTCTGGATCTGCGTCTCGAGGTCGGCGAGCCGCCGGCGCGAGGCCTCGTCGGTCTCCTTGCGCAGCGCTTCGCGTTCGATCTTCAGCTGGATCAGGCGCCGGTCGAGGCGATCCATCTCCTCGGGCTTGGAGTCGATTTCGATGCTGATGCGTGCCGCGGCTTCGTCAATCAGATCGATGGCCTTGTCCGGCAGCTGCCGATCGGTGATGTAGCGATGCGAAAGCTGGGCGGCGGCGACGATCGCCGGATCGGTGATTTCGACGCCGTGATGCACGGCATACTTCTCCTTCAGCCCACGCAGGATCGCGATCGTGTCCTCGAGCGAGGGCTCGTCGACGAGCACCTTCTGGAAGCGCCGCTCGAGTGCCGCGTCCTTCTCGACGTACTGGCGATACTCGTCGAGCGTCGTCGCGCCGATGCAGTGCAGTTCGCCGCGCGCGAGCGCGGGTTTGAGCATGTTGCCGGCGTCCATCGCGCCTTCGGCCTTGCCGGCGCCGACCATCGTGTGCAGCTCGTCGATGAACAGGATGATCTGGCCTTCCTGTTTCGAGAGGTCGTTCAGCACCGCTTTCAGACGCTCTTCGAACTCGCCGCGGAATTTTGCGCCCGCGATCAGCGAACCCATGTCGAGCGACAGCAGGCGTTTGTTCTTCAGCCCTTCGGGCACTTCGCCGTTGACGATGCGCTGCGCGAGACCCTCGACGATCGCGGTCTTGCCGACACCGGGCTCCCCGATCAGCACGGGATTGTTCTTGGTCCGGCGCTGCAGGACCTGGATCGTGCGACGAATTTCCTCGTCGCGCCCGATCACCGGGTCGAGCTTGCCCTGCTCGGCGCGCTCGGTCATGTCGATGGTGTACTTCGACAGTGCCTGGCGCGTGTCCTCGGCGTTCGGATCGGACACGTTCTCACCGCCGCGCAGGCCCGTGATGGCACGTTCGAGCGCTGCTTCCTTGAGGCCGGCCTTCTTCAGCAGGCGGCCGAGTTCGCCCTGATCACCGAGTGCGGCGACGAGAAACAGCTCGCTCGAGAGATAGGCGTCGCCCTTCTTCTGCGCGAGCTTGTCGGTGAGATTGAGCAGACGCACGAGGTCGTTCGACGGATGCACGTCGCCGCCGGCGCCTTCGATTTTCGGCAGACGCTCGAGCGCCTGGCTCACCTGGCCGCGCAGGGCCTGCGCGTCGACGCCGCAGTTGCCAATCAGGTGCTTGATCGTGCCGCCGTCCTGTTCGAGCAGGGCGGCCATCAGGTGCAGAGGTTCGATGAACTGGTGATCGAGGCCCAGCGCCCGGCTCTGGGCGTCACCCAGGGCCTGCTGGAATCGGGCTGTCATTTTGTCCGCGCGCATGGCGTGTCCTTCGGGTTTGAAGCGGTTGATCCCCAGATGGGGTGTCTGCCGCAGTCAATCAAGGCGCGCGTGTGTTTTACCTAATCCAGATCAAGCTCGCGAAACGACCGGTCACGCCATCGCGACGATAAGAGTAGAAGCGGGCGTCCTCGAAGGTGCAGGCGGCATGGCGATGGATGGTCCGCAGGCCGGCAGCCGCGAGCTGGCGCGCGGCGATCGCGCCGAGATCGGCGTGCCAGGCGGCGCCGCGCTGCGCAAAGCACTCGCCAAGGGTCGCGTCCTGCGCGATGAACTGCGCGCGCAGCGACGCGCCGACGGCATACGCGTCGACGCCGATGCCGGGGCCGACCCACGCGAGCAGCGTGTCCGGCGCGACCGCCAGCGCGCGCACCGCTGCCGCCAGGACGCCGCCGTAGAGGCCGCGCCAACCCGCGTGGACCGCGGCCACGCGCGTGCCGTCGCGATCGCACAGCAGGACCGGCAGGCAGTCGGCGGTGAGGATCGCGCAGACCACGCCGGCGCGCGTCGCGAACGCGGCATCGGCTTCGACACCGTCGGCTGCCGTCGCGGCGTCCACGCACAGCGTGCCGTGGACCTGCGACAGCCAGCGCGGTGGCGAGGGCAGCGCCAGCGCTTCCGCCAGCCGCCGCCGGTTGCGCGCGACCGCTGCCGGCGCATCGCCGACGTGCGTGGCGAGGTTGAGGCTCGCGTAGGGCGGCAGGCTGGTGCCGCCGTCACGCGTCGTCACGCAGGCACCGACCCCGGGCGGTGCGGGCCAGTCCGGCGTGACGAGGGGGATCACGGTGCCGCCAGTCGCGCCGCCGCCGCGTCGTCGGCCAGCGCGCCGAGCAGCCCGGCGAAATCGGCCGGCAACGCGCTTTCGGCCGTCACCGTCCGGCGCCCGCCGGGATGCGGAAACTCGAGGCGGCACGCATGCAGGGCCTGCCGCCGCAGACCCTGCAGCGCATCGACCAGCGCGGGGCTGGCCGCGGGCGGCAACCGGCGCCGCGAGCCGTAATCCGGATCGCCGACGATGGGGCTGCCGATGTACTGCAGATGCACGCGGATCTGGTGCGTGCGACCGGTTTCGAGCTGGATCTCCAAGAGCGTGTGCGCCCGGAACTTCTTCAGCACGCGGTAATGCGTGACGGCCTCGCGCCCGCCCTCGATCACCCGCATGCGTGTGCGGTGCTGGCGATCGCGGGCGATGGCCGCCTCGACGGTGCCGCCGGTGACGACGATGCCGTGCACGATCGCCTGGTAGGTCCGGTGAATCTCGCGCGCGGCCATCATCGCCGTCAGGCGCTGGAAGGCGCGCGGCGTGCGGGCGACGACCAGCAGGCCGGAGGTGTCCTTGTCGAGGCGATGGATGAGTCCCGCGCGCGGCAGGGCCGCGAGCGCCGGCCAGCGGTGCAGCAGGCCGTTGACGAGCGTATGGGTCTGGTTGCCGGCGCCCGGGTGCACCACGAGGCCGACCGGCTTGTCGACGACGATGACCTCCCGGTCCTCGACGACGACACCGAACTCGATGGCTTCCGGAATCGCCTCCGCGCTGGCCGCGAGCACCGCCGACAACGCGACCGTGTCGCCGGCCGCCACCGTTTCGCGCGGGCGGCACTCGCGGCCGTTCAGGCGCACACGGCCTTCGCGGATCCACGTCGCGAGCAGGGTGCGGGAGTAGTCGTCGAAGAGGGCGGCCAGGGCCTGGTCGAGGCGCTTGCCGGCGAGCGCGGGGGGCACCACGCCTTCATGCTGTCGGATGTCTGTCATGACGGGGAGTCTACTGCAAGCGCCTGCGCTTGCCTTGGTCTGACCGGATGGACGCACTACAATGCCGGACTGCCATTACGTGCCCGAGCGAGGGCTCAATCACCCCGTGAAATCTTTCGCCTCCCCGAACCTGTATCGCGGCGCCCTGTGGCTGCTGCTGAGCCTCCTGCTGTCGGCCTGTGGGCTGCTGCCCGACAAGGACCCGGACGAACTGCCCGAGAACTGGCCGGAGGACAAGCTGTACTTCGCAGCGAAAGATCGCCTCGACTCGGGTTCGTGCAACGGCGCGATCGAATACTACGAGAAGCTGCAGGGGCGCTATCCGTTCGGGCCCTACGCTGCGCAGGCGCAGATCGAACTCGCCTACTGCCACTACAAGTCCGACGAAACCGAACCGGCGATGGCGGCAGTCGATCGCTTCATGAAGCTGAACCCGTCGCATCCGCACATGGACTATGCGTTCTACCTGCGCGGGCTCATCAACTTTTCCGCCGGCAAGGGGCTGATCGAGCGGCATCTGCCGCGCGATTCCTCGCAGCGCGATCCCGGCGCTTCGCTGCAGGCCTTCAACGACTTCTCGGAACTGATCAAACGCTTCCCCGACAGCCGCTACGTGGCCGACTCGCAGCTGCGCATGCGCCACCTGCGCAACGTGCTCGCGCAACACGAGGTCAACGTGGCGAACTGGTACATGCGGCGTGGCGCCTTCGTCGCGGCGGCGAACCGTGCGCGCTACGTGGTCGAGAACTACCAGCAGACCCCGGCGATGCCGGAGGCACTGGTGCTGATGTCGAAGGCCTACAAGGTGCTCGAGCTGAACCAGCTGTCCGATGACGCGCTGCGCGTGCTCGAACTCAACTACCCGAATCATCCGGGGATCGAGGAAGTGAAGGCCACACGCGTCAACTGACGCGCCGGGCCGGCCCGCTTCGCCGCGCGTCAGGCGTCCGGGACCGGATCCTGTTCGTGGTAGCGTGAGGTGATCGGGAAGCGGCGGTCGCGGCCGAAGGCCCGCGTCGTCAGTCGCACGCCCGGTGCCGCCTGGCGCCGTTTGTACTCGTTGCGATCGACCATCCGCGCCACCCGCTTCACCGTGTCCAGCGCGAAACCGGCGGCGGCTATCTGCTGCGGCGTCTGGTCGAGTTCGACATAGCGCTCGAGGATCGGATCGAGGATGTCGTAGGGCGGCAGGCTGTCCGAGTCCTTCTGGTCCGGCCGCAGCTCGGCGCTCGGCGGACGTTCGATCACCCGCGGCGGGATCACCGGGGCCGCCTGCTGCGCGTTGCGCCAGACCGACAGTTCGTAGACCAGCGTCTTCGGGCAATCCTTCAGCGGCGCGAAGCCCCCGGCCATGTCGCCGTAGAGCGTCGCGTAGCCGACGGCCATCTCGCTCTTGTTGCCGGTGGTCAGCACGATGCGGCCGGTCTTGTTCGAGTAGGCCATCAGGATGATGCCGCGACAGCGTGCCTGGATGTTCTCTTCGGTGACGTCGGCGTCGCGGCCGGCGAACACCGGCGCGAGGATGTCGTTGAACGCGGTGAACGGCGCTTCGATGCCCACGACATGGCATTCGCAGCCCTGCGCGCGCGCCTGTTCGAGCGCATCGTCGATGCTCATCTGCGCGGTGTAGCGCGACGGCATCGAGATCGCGGCGACGTTCTCGCCGCCCAGCGCATCGACCGCGATCGCGAGCGTGAGCGCCGAATCGATGCCGCCGGACAGCCCGAGCACCGCGCCCTTGAAATGGTTCTTGCCGATGTAGTCGCGCACGCCGAGCACGAGCGCGCGGTAAATGCTTTCGAGGCCGGTGATGGCCGGTGCCTGCGGTCCCGCGAGGACCAGCCCGCCGCCGGTGCGCGTGATGTCGACCGCCAGCAGCGCTTCGTCGAACTCGCTCGCCGCCGCCATCACCCGGCCGGCGCCATCGACCGCCAGTGAGCCGCCGTCGAACACCAGTTCGTCCTGGCCGCCGACCAGATTCACGTACAGCACCGGCAACGCCGCGGCCGCGGTGGCCGTGGCGAGCGCCTTCAGGCGCGCGGCGCGCTTGTTCGTGCTGTACGGTGAGGCGTTCAGGTTCAGCAGGATCTCGGCGCCGGCGGCGCGTGCGGCGACCGCCGTGGTCGCGTCCCAGATGTCTTCGCAGATCGAAAGGCCCAGCGCCATGCCGTCGACATCGACGACGCAGGGCATGACGCCGGCGGTGAAATAGCGCTTCTCGTCGAAGACTTCATAGTTCGGCAGGCGCTGCTTGCGGTACACGGCGCGCACGCTGCCATGTTCGAGGAAGCTCGCGCTGTTGTAGAGGACGCCGTCTTCGCGCTCGGGGTGACCGACGACCACGGCGATGCCCTGCGCGGCGGCCGCGATCTGGCGCAGCGAGTGTTCGACGCGTTCGTGAAAGCCGGGCCGGAACAGCAAATCCTCCGGTGGATAGCCGGTGACGGCCAGCTCCGGAAACGCGACGAGCCGGGCGCCGTCCACATCGCGGGCGCGCGCGATGGTCTCGAGGATGCGGGCGGTGTTGCCGGCGATGTCGCCGACGCAGAGATTCAGTTGGGCGAGAACGATTTTCATCGGGGGAAACGGCCCGCCTGGTGGCGGGCCGTCAGCGTCAGCCCATCACGCGCTTCATGGTTTCGCCGAGGTCGGCCGGCGAATTGACGGTGTGCACGCCGGCCTGCTGGAGGGCGGCGTACTTGTCGGCTGCCGTGCCCTTGCCGCCGGAAATGATCGCGCCCGCATGCCCCATGCGTTTGCCCGGGGGCGCCGTGACACCCGCGATGTAGCCGACGACCGGTTTCGTCACGTGCTTGGCAATGAAGGCCGCGGCGTCTTCCTCGGCCGAGCCGCCGATTTCGCCGACCATGATGATGCCTTCGGTCTGCGGATCCTGCTGGAACAGGGTCAGCACGTCGATGAAGTTCATGCCCTGGATCGGGTCGCCGCCGATGCCGACGCAGGTGCTCTGGCCGAGGCCGACGCCGGTGGTCTGGTGCACCGCCTCGTAGGTCAGCGTGCCCGAACGCGACACGATGCCGATTTTGCCCGGCTTGTGAATGGCCGCCGGCATGATGCCCATCTTGCATTCGCCCGGTGTGATCACCCCCGGGCAGTTCGGACCGATGAGGTAGACGTCGGGCCGCGTCATCAGCATCGCCTTCACGCGCAGCATGTCGAGCACCGGAATGCCCTCGGTGATGCAGGCGATGACCTTCACGCCGCCGTCGACGGCTTCGCAGATCGCGTCGGCCGCGTAAGGCGGCGGCACGAAGATCATGCTGGCGTCCGCGCCCGTCGCCTTCACGGCGTCGTGCACGGTGTCGAAGATCGGCCGATCGAGGTGTTTGCCACCGCTGCGGCCCGGGGTCACGCCGCCGACCAGCTGCGTGCCGTAGGCAATGGCCTGTTCGGCGTGGAAAGTGCCCTGCTTGCCGGTGAAGCCCTGGACGATGACCCGGGTGTGCTTGTTGATCAGAACGGACATTGCTTATTTCCCCCCGACGGCCGCGACGACCTTGCGCGCGGCATCGCCCAGATTTTCAGCGCTCAGGATCGCGAGCCCACTCTCGGCGAGCAGACGCTTGCCTTCGTCGACGTTCGTGCCTTCGAGGCGCGCGACGACGGGCACCGTGACCCCGACTTCCTTGACCGCCTGGATGATGCCGGTGGCGATCAGATCGCAACGCACGATGCCGCCGAAGATGTTGACCAGAATGGCCTTCACGTTCGGATCCGAGGTGATGATCTTGAACGCCTCCGCGACTCGCGCCGCGGTGGTGCCGCCGCCGACGTCGAGGAAATTCGCCGGCTCGCCGCCGTACAGCTTGACCACGTCCATCGTCGCCATCGCGAGGCCCGCACCGTTCACCATGCAGGCGATGTTGCCGTCGAGCGTCACGTAGTTGAGGTCGAATTCCTTCGCCCGCCGCTCCTTGTCGTCTTCCTGGCTGGCGTCGCGCCAATCGGCGATGGACTGCCGATAAAGCGCGTTGTCGTCGATGTTGATCTTGCCGTCGAGCGCGGTGAGGCTGCCGTCGGCGAGGATCGCGAGCGGATTGATCTCGAGCAGCGACAGGTCCTTGTCGATGAACAGGCGGTAGAGGCCGCGCAGGATCGTCGTCAGCTGCTTGCGCTGGGTATCGTCAAGTTCGAGCGCGAAGCCGAGCAGGCGGGTCTGGTAGTCCTGCAGGCCGAGCACCGGGTCGATGCTGGCGGTGAAGATCTTCTCCGGCGTTTCCGCCGCGACTTCCTCGATGTCCATGCCACCGGCGCGCGAGGCCATGAAGGTCACGCGGCGGCTGCCGCGGTCGACGACCGCGCCAAGATACAGTTCGTGCGCAATCTGGGCCGCGCTGTCGACCAGCACGCAGTTGATCGGCTGCCCGGTCGGCCCGGACTGCTTGGTCACGAGCTGGGTACCGAGGAGGGCGCCGGCGGCGGCGCCCACGTCCTCGACGGACTTCACGAACTTCACGCCACCGGCCTTGCCGCGGCCGCCGGCATGCACCTGGGCCTTCACCAGCCAGGCGGCGCCACCGAGGGCTTTCGCATTGGCCATGGCTTCCTCTGCGCTGCGGGCCACTTTGCCCGGCAGGATGGGAATGCCGTATTCGCTGAATAGCTGTTTCGCCTGATACTCATGCAGGTTCATCGATCCACTCCAAGCTGCTCGATTTTCCGTTGCGGGTCGTCGTCGCGCGTCGATACACGGGGCGGGGTGACGTCAGTCCCCGGCGTGGGCACCGGGGCCAAGGTGGGTCCGGCCGGTTGTCGTCGACCTGGCCGCTGCGAAGCTCATCTTCTTCGGTCATTTGCAGCGCGCCGACGCTGGCGCAAACTATATCGGATACATGCGCGCCGATGCACGCATCGGCGTCCGGCACCTGCCCCCCGGTCAGAGGAAGTTGCGCGTCATGGGCTTGAAGAATCTGCTCGTCATCGGGCTCGTGGTGTGGGTGGGCCTGATGCTGTGGCGGCGCTGGCAGGCGGCCACCCGCCGGCCGCGCGAGGATGCCTACGGCGGGCGCATGGTCCGCTGTGAAGAGTGCGGCGTGTACCTGCCGGCCACCGAGGCCGTGCAGCGCCGGCCGGATCACTACACCTGTGCGTCGCATCCGCCCCAGCCGCGTGCGTAGCGACGCCCCGAGCCTGTTCCGCGGGTTGCCCGACCGTACGATCGCGCTGGAGCGGGCGTGGCGCGCGCTGCGCTACTTCAATCTCTACCGGCTGATCATCGCCGGCCTGTTCGCCGTGCTGAGCGGCTTCGGACGGCTGCCACCGAACTTCACCCAGTTCGACGAGAAGCAGATTCTCTGGACCTCCGTGACCTATCTCGCGCTGGCCACGGTCTTCCATTTCTACGTCGAGCGGCGCGCCGGCGGCCTCGCCCTGCTGCGCAACGCGCAGGTGCTGCTCGACATCGTCGCCCTGACCTTCCTGATGCACGCGTCGGGCGGCGTCGCCGGCGGTTTCGGCATCCTGCTGGTGATCGCCATCGCCGGCGCCTGCCTGCTCGCCAGCTGGCGCGCGGCGGTCGCGTTTGCCGCGTTGTCGACTTTCGCGGTGCTCGGCGAGACCTTCTACGGCGTGCTGCGCTACGAGTACTCGGTCGCGAGCTACACCCAGGCGGGCCTGCTCGGCGCGGCCTGTTTCGGCACCGCCATCCTCGCCTCGTGGCTCGCCGAACAGGCGCGACGCAGCGAGGCGCTCGCGGCGGCCCGCGCGCGCGATCTGCAGACCATGGCGGAGCTGAACGAGCACATCGTGCAGCGCATGCGTTCCGGCATCGTCGTACTCGACGACACGCTGCGGGTGCTGCTGCTGAACCAGGCCGCGGAGCGGATGCTCGGCATCACTGGCGAGGTCGACGGGCAACCGCTCGAAACCGTCTCGCCCGCGCTCAACGGCGCCCGCCACGCCTGGGTCGCGCGCAGCGAGAATCGCAAGACGCCGATCGAACTCGATGGCCGAGGCGGCCAGGCCATCGTGTCATTCACGAACCTCGGCGTCGGCGTCGGCGAGAACACGCTCGTGTTCCTCGAAGACGCCGCCGAAACCCAGCAGCGCGCCCAGCAGATCAAACTCGCGTCGCTCGGCCGGCTGACCGCGAGCATCGCGCACGAGATCCGCAATCCGCTGGGCGCCATCAGCCACGCGGGGCAACTGCTGTCCGAGTCGCCCGACCTCGGCCGCGAAGACCGCCGCCTGCTCGAAATCATCGAAGAGCATTCACGGCGCATGAACGCGATCATCAAGAACGTGATGATGATCGGCCGGCGCGAACTCGCGGTCGCCGAAAGTTTCGAATTGCGGCCGTGGCTCACGAGCTTCATCGCCGAACTGGTCGAACGCAGGGCGCTGGCCGACGGCGACGTCGTCTGCGAGTGGAATGACCCTGATATCATCGTGCGCATGGACCGGAGCCAGCTGCACCAGGTGCTGTGGAACCTGTGCGAGAACGCGCTGCGCTACAGTCAGCGGGCGCCGTTGCTGCGTTTCGTGTGCGGGCGCCACGGGCAGAGCCAGCGCCCGTACGTGGACATCGTCGACAGCGGCACGGGCATGGCCGACGCGGTCGCCGAGCAGATTTTCGAACCGTTTTTCACCAGCGGCGGCGGCGGCACCGGGCTCGGGCTCTACATCGCGCGCGAGCTGTGCGAGGCGAATCAGGCCACGCTCGCGCTCGCCGCGCACGGCGCCGACGGGTGCACCTTCCGCATCCTCTTCGCCCATCCCGATCGACAGCAACTGAGCGCATGAGGCGTTTATGAGCAGACCACAGGCCCTGATCGTCGATGACGAACCCGACATCCGGGAGCTCGTGACCATCACGCTCGGCCGCATGGGCATCGACTGCACATCGGCCGCCACGCTCGGCGAAGCGCGTGATGCGCTGGCCGACGCGCACTTCGACCTGTGCCTGACCGACATGCGGCTGCCCGATGGCAACGGGCTGGATCTGGTCACGTGGATCCAGACCCGACATCCATCGCTGCCGGTCGCGGTGATCACCGCCCACGGCAGCATGGAGGCTGCGATCCAGGCCCTGAAGAGCGGCGCCTTCGACTTCGTCAACAAGCCGGTCGACCTCGCCGATCTGCGCAATCTCGTGGGCCAGGCGATCAAGGTCACACAGCCGGCCGTCGCGGTGGCGTCGACGCGCGCACTGATCGGTCAGTCGCCGACGATCCTGCGCCTGCAGGAAACGATTGCGAAGCTCGCCCGCAGCCAGGCGCCGGTCTACATCAGCGGCGAATCCGGCACTGGCAAGGAACTCGTCGCGCGCCTGATTCACGAGCAGGGCCCGCGCGCGGCGCAGGCCTTCGTGCCGGTGAACTGCGGCGCGATTCCGCACGAGCTGATCGAGAGCGAGCTGTTCGGCCACGTCAAAGGCAGCTTCACCGGCGCCGTCACCGACAAGATCGGGCTGTTCGAGGCAGCGAGCGGTGGCACGCTGTTTCTCGACGAAGTGGCGGAGCTGCCGCTGCAGATGCAGGTCAAGCTGCTGCGCGCGATCCAGGAAAAGCGGATCCGGCGCGTCGGCGCCGCACAGGAGCAGGCCGTCGACTGCCGCATCCTGTCGGCGACGCACAAGGATCTCGCCGCCCTCGTCGCCGCAGGCACGTTCCGCCAGGACCTCTATTACCGTATCAATGTCATCGAACTGAAGGTGCCGCCGCTGCGCGAGCGCGGCGGCGACATCGGGCTGCTGGCCACGCATTTCCTCGAGCGTCTGGCCGAGACCTACGGCAGCACGCGCACGCGCCTGAGCGCGCCAGCATGGTCGGCGCTGACGCGTTACCGCTTTCCGGGCAATGTGCGCGAACTGGAGAACGTGCTCGAGCGCGCTTGCACGCTCGCTGAAGGCGACGAAATCACGGTCGACGACCTGCAACTGCCGGCCGACGGCGGCGAGCCGGCTGGGTCGTCCGCGGCGCAGGCGGATCTCGAGCCGCCCGACGGCGAACTGCAGCCCTACCTCGACGACGTCGAACGCAAGCGGATCCTCGATGCCCTCGAGAAAACCCGCTGGAACAAGACCCAGGCGGCGAAACTGCTGGGCATCAGTTTTCGCGCGCTGCGCTATCGCCTCGACAAGCTCGGGCTCGACTAGCGGCCGGCGCCGCCGTCGGGCCTGCGCGTGCCCGGTCTCGCCGTCCAGGCCCGGCGCGCCTGATCGAAGATCAGGCAGAAGCAGCCGACCGGCGGAAGATCGACCCGCTGAAGGGGCCTCCCTGCCCGCGGACCGCGGCAGCAGGCCCTCTTTCCTCCTTCATGCAGAGCCCGTGCGGGCACCACCCGGCCCGACATGCCCTGCGCAAAGTGACGTCCAGCGTCACATTCTGCCGCGCACCGACGTCAACTCGCGGCGGCTTACGGCGTCCGGGCGCCCTGGCAAGCGATTCAAGCCCCAGTGCTGGCGTATTCGTGTGATCCGGAACACAGAATCGAGGAAAGGCTAAAGCTGGCACGCTTGATGCTCGATACAGGACAACGCGCTGCCGGGGCTGACTCGACGGTGCGAGGAGAGAAACGCCAGACGAGCCGCACCCAGTGCCGCGGCCCGCGGCACTGAGAGTCCACTAATTGTCCATCAGGAGAATGTCATGAAAAAAGTCCAACAGGGTTTTACGCTTATCGAACTGATGATCGTGGTTGCGATCATCGGCATCCTGGCCGCCGTCGCCATCCCGGCCTACCAGGACTACACGATCCGCGCGAAGGTCACTGAAGGCCTGAGCCTGGCGTCCGCCGGCAAGACCGCGGTGTCCGAGTTCTTCGCGAGCAACGGCGCGCTGCCGGTCAGCAATGCGTCTGCCGGTTTGTCGTCCTCGACCTCGATCAAGGGCAACGACGTCGGCTCGGTTAACGTGACTGCCTCCAGTGCGATTGAAGTCACGTTCTCGTCGCAGACGGCTTTGATCGACGGTTCGACG
>LNFM01001353.1_pt1 | contig 98195 bp, 92 predicted proteins | sample 596031 | NCBI WGS metagenome assembly LNFM01 (sample SAMN04254537, study PRJNA301005) | activated carbon metagenome | isolation source: dual media filters at the Ann Arbor, Michigan drinking water treatment plant | place: USA: Ann Arbor
CCTTCCCGAACTCGGCCGATAAGTGCCGTCGCGCCAATGGTACTGCGTCTCAAGACGTGGGAGAGTAGGTCACCGCCAAACCTGATCAGAAACAGCGTCTCTCTCAAATACGTGCAAACCGCCGACAACCAAAATCCAATCGACCGCGCAAATGCAAATTATCGCAAAAGCGCAAATCACCGTCGCGGGGTGGAGCAGCCCGGTAGCTCGTCAGGCTCATAACCTGAAGGTCACAGGTTCAAATCCTGTCCCCGCAACCAAAATATAACGTTATCAGTCACTTGCAAGGCGCCCCGCGGGGAGCTTTCTGCATTGCATAACCGCACAACACGTTCCCCAAAGATTACAAACACTTGCAGCCAGTCACGATTCCTCCTTGCAACACACATGCGAGATCGGCGATTTCAGACCTTTCTGTTTGATCAGTCCCGTCACTGCGGATCGACCAATAGCCATACAAGGGATGAAGGCTGCCATCTAAGGTCGTCCGAACTTCTGCCTGAGAGCGCATCGATGGTTGCTTCGATCCCCAGCTTCAGGCCGTTGGTGTCGCAGTGCTCACTCCACTTGTGACTTGTTTCGAGTTTGATTGGCGCTCGTCGCGTTACGAACGGGGTCGCAACGTAAATCCCCTTCCTGTGCGTGCCGCCTTACGACCCACGACCATTTCGAGCGTCAGGTGTCAGCGGATACGTTCTACGACCAGTCTTTGCTTACATCGTGTCCCCGGCCGTAGACGGTGCTCAGCCTTCGGCTTTGAAGCGAGTGGCGCTACCATTGCAAGCACGAATGGGATCAACTCCAGCGATCGAGACGCCTCTCCAGCCTGTCAGGACATGATGCACGCACTGAACTGGCCCGGCGCTACTTCTCTCAAAGCAGGCACGCCCTTTGCGCACTCTGCGACCGCTTGAGGACAACGGGTGCGAAAGACACAGCCTGACGGAGGGTTGATCGGGCTTGGGATGTCGCCAGCGAGAAGGATCCGGCTTCGTTTGTATCCGGGTCGGGGGATCGGCACCGCTGAGAGGAGCGCCCTCGTGTAGGGATGTGCGGGGTTGTTGTACAACGCTGACGCCGGTGCAATTTCCATGATGCGCCCGAGATACATCACGATGACCCGGTCGCAAATATGCTCCACAACGGCGAGATCATGGGCGATGAACAGCATCGTGAGGTTGAATTCGGTGCGCAGATCGTCCAGCAGGTTGATGACCTGCGCTTGAATGGACACGTCAAGCGCGGACACCGGTTCATCAGCCACCACGAATTCCGGGTTCACCGCCAGTGCCCGGGCGATGCCGATCCGTTGCCGCTGACCGCCGGAGAATTCGTGCGGAAAGCGGTCGAGGTAGTCAGCCGACAGGCCGACCTGTTCAAGAAGCCCGACGATCCGCTCCTCGCGGTCCGCAGTCGTGCCGATCCTGTGCAGGGCAAGGGCGTGGCCGATCACGGTGCGGATCTTCTCGCGCGGGTTGAGGCTGGCGTATGGATCTTGGAAAATGATCTGCATGCGCTTGCGGTAGCTGCGCATTTCTTCCCGGCCGATCTCCATGATGTCCGTACCGTCGAACATCACAGCGCCTTCAGTCGCCTCTTCCAGGCGTAGCAGGGTGCGCCCCACGGTCGTCTTGCCCGATCCGCTTTCGCCGACGAGCCCCACCACCTCACCCTTCTTCACGTCGAAGCTTATACCGTTCACCGCTTGGACGTTGTTCACCACTCGGTTAAGCACGCCACCCCGAATTGGAAAGTATTTCTTGAGGTCCTTTACGGCCAGAAGAGCGGTCATGCCGGTATTCCTTCTGAAAGATTCAGTTCGTTGGCACGCAAACATCGTTCTTCGCGACCCGACGCGTCACGCGTCAAGGCGGGCTCGGTGAGGGCGCAGGCGGGCACCGCATAGGCGCAACGTGGGCGGAACCGGCAGCCGGCAGGCAGGCGCGCCAGCATTGGCACCTGGCCGGGAATGGTGTCCAGCCGACGGTGCAGACCGGCGGAGCCGAGGCGCGGGATCGATTTCAAGAGCCCCGCGGTATAGGGCATGCGCGGCCGTTCGAAGATGTCCACGACCGAGGCGGACTCGACCACCTGGCTTGCATACATCACGACAACCCGGTCGGCCATTTCTGCGACCACACCAAGGTCGTGCGTGATGAAGATGATCGCCATGCCAAGCTGCGCCTGAAGGTTCTTCATCAGTTCGAGGATCTGAGCCTGGATCGTCACGTCCAGCGCGGTCGTCGGTTCGTCCGCGATCAGCAGGCGGGGCTGGCAGGCCAGTGCCATGGCGATCATCGCGCGTTGCCGCATCCCCCCGGACATCTGGTGTGGATAGCTGTCCGCACGTTTCTTCGGTTCCGGAATCCCAACAAGCGCAAGCATGTCGATAGAACGCGCATGGGCTTTGGCGGCTGACAGCCCCTCATGGCGCATCAACACCTCGGAGATCTGGGCGCCCAGGGTATGTACGGGGTTAAGGCTGGTCATCGGTTCTTGGAAAATCATGCCGATCTCCTTGCCGCGGACGGCGCGCATCTCGCGCTCCGACAGCTTGGTCAGGTCACGGCCGCGCAGCAATATCTCGCCGCGCGTGATCTCACCCACACCCTTGGTCAGAAGGCGCATGATCGACAGGCTGGTGACGGATTTGCCAGACCCGCTTTCCCCGACGATGGCCAGGGTCTCGCCTGGGGCGACCGAAAAGCTGACGCCGTCGACTGCCCTGATGCGCGACTTTCCCCCCAGACGGAACGTTGTCTGCAGGTCGCGGACTTCCAGTAGCGGTTGTGCAGGATCGGTCATGCCTGTCCTCTCGGAGTGATGAAGCGGCCTTGTCCGGGGGTGCCGGTCAGGCCATCGTGCCATATGGTTTCGCCAGCCAGCAGTGTGCGCCGCAAGGCGCCGTGGAACACCGCCCCTTCGGTCAGGGCGCTGATGTCGCGAGCGGCGGTCAGAAGTTTGGCTGCCGTAGGTGTCGTCAGCGCCGCCGGATCGACCAGAACGATATCCGCCCTGCCACCCTTGGAAAGCCTGCCCCGGTCCGGCAGGCCGAATCTGGCGGCGGCATTTGTCGACATGACGGATACTGCCCGCTGAAGGCTGATCCTGCCGTCATGGACCGCATCAAGCACGGCAGGCAGCATGGTTTCAAGCCCAGGATGTCCGGGCGGTGCGGTCAGGAAGTTGCCGGCATGGGCCGCCTTTTCAGACGGCGCAAAGGCGGCGTGATCGGTTGTCACATGGGCGAGCACTCCGTCGGCGATGGCCTGCCACAACGCCTCGCGGTCGGCTGCATGCCGGATCGGCGGGTTTATCTTGGCGGCTACACCGGCGCGGATCACGTCTGTTTCGGTAAAAGACAGATAATGCGGGCAGGTTTCCGCGGTGAAGTCGCTGGTTCCGGCAAAGCGGCGCAGCACTTCGACCGTGTCGGCCGAGGTGACATGCGCGATGTGCAGCTTCGCCTTGGCCTGCATGTTCATCGTCAGCAGCATGGCTACCGCAACCGCCTCAGCCATCGGCGGGCGGGCGCGGTTGTGGATCCGAGCATCTGCCGGATTGTCGCCGGCGACCTGCCGTTCAGCGCGGGCCAGAATTTCGGCATTCTCGGCATGTACGACCACGGGAAGGCCGGTGCGGGCGATCAGACGAAGGGCCTGCAACTGATCGGCCGGATCAGGCCAGGCAAGGCCCGCAAACTCCCGCTCGCGCCCTGCGGGGGCGGGAGTGGTGAAGATCTTGAAGGCGATGATCCCGGTGTCTGCCAGCGCGTCCACCGCAGCTTCGGTCAGCGTCAGAGGGGCTGCGTAAAGGCCGAAGTCCACATGCGCGCGCGGCGTGAAATGTTCGCGCCGCCGCGCAACCTCCTCCGGCGTGTTGCAGCACGGGTCGGTGATCGGCATCTCGAACACGCTGGTGATTCCGCCCGCCGCGCAGGCCGCAGTCTCGCTTTCGACCGAGCCGCGGTTGGGGTAGGCGGGCGAACGGATGTGGCTGTGGATGTCGATCAGACCGGGCAGCACCTGCAACCCGGTCGCGTCGATCACCTCGCCCGCCTCGGCCCTGTCGCCAGGCGCAAGGATGGCCGCGATCTGCCCGCCCGACAGCGCGAGCTGCCCCTGGCGGGCGCCGTCGGGGGTCATCAGCGTGCCCCCCCGGATCAGCGCATCGAAGCTCATTTCAGCCCCAGTTCCCCCAGCGCCTCGCCCACCCCGTCGAGGTGATCGAGCCGCATCGAGGTATAGTTCGGTGCCAGAACCACGCCATGCCCGCCCGCCCGATAGGTCGCATGGACCGACCGATAGGCGATGTCGCGCGTCATCTTTGCGGTGTCTGGGCGCGAACGCGGCGCGTCCACGCCGATGCCCATGTAGACACTGGCTTTGCCGTCGACACCGCGCACGGCATCTTCGCACTGGCCGAACACGTAAGTGTCAGGGTCCATCCCCGCGCCGACAAGCTGGTCGAACGACGCTTCGTTCAGGCCCAGGATGCGGAACAGCCCGCGCGTCGCCTCATCCCCAGTGAAGTCGCGCAGGATGGTCTTGCGGAAGAACGACAGCTCCTTGGCCCAGACCTCGCCCGCCTGATGCTGATAGGTGATCGGCTTGACGAAATCGGCATAGCGGGTCTGTTCGGCCCAGGGCCATTGCGCGCGCCGGATAAGGTTGAAGTGGTTGCGGTTCCACACGTTCAGGCCAAAGGGCAGGTGCGGCTTGCACCATTTCACCAGACCGTAAAGTTCTCGGTCGAGGTCCTTGTTCCGCTCCAGCCAGAACTTTTCCCACACCAGCGCCTCGGGGTTGTCCAGAAGCACCCGCAGGAAGGTGATCAGCGAGCCGTCGACAAAGGTCTTGCCCGATGCCGCCTCCTGGCAGAAGTCGTACAGCCGCAACAGCGCCTGACGGCAGCTTTCGGCGTTGATGCCGCGCTCTTCGGCCTCGCGCCGGGCGGGGGCGGAAAAGTCGCCCGGACAGCCGCCTTGGATCAGCGTGTCGAGCGGAGAGTTCCGTTCGTTGCACCACATGAACCCGTCAAGGTCGTGGTTGCGCACCTGATCCTCGATCATCGAATGGATCCAGCCGCGATAGCCGGGATGCGAGGTCGACGGCTCGCCGCCGAGGCGGCCGAAGATGTCCACCTCCATCGCCTGGGGCAGGGTCGGAATGTCGACCGCCGCCGCCGAGCCGTGGCCGGCATATTTGAAGAACGGCTCCATCAGTTCGACATAGACCTTCATCCCCCGCGCATGGGCAGCGGGGATGACCATCTTGAGGATGTCCTTGCCCTCGAACTCCGGGTCGCGCGAGCGGTAGTCGGCCATGAACGTGTCGCGGTAATAGCGCGGGTCCGGGTCGAAATAGGCGCCGCCCCGCATCTGGTAGGGCTCCGGCACGCCGTGGTCGGGCCAGCCGTCCAGCGCATGGCTGATCGAGCGGCCCGATTTCAGCCCAAGCCAGGACACGGTGCCCAGCATCAGCACGTTGACGCCGGCGCGGGTCTGAAGCGTGTCCAGAACACCCTCAACGCCTTCGTCGACAAAGCTGATCGGGCTGATCTGGCAGCCGATGAACTTCTTGGCGGGGTCGGCGCTCATGCTGCGGCCCGCACGCTTTGAGTGAAGGCGGTGATGCGGCGCATTGCTTCCTGGATCATCGGCAGGGGTTGCAGATAGCTGATGCGGATGTAGTCGGTGCTGTCGTCGCCGAACATCGTGCCCGGAAACAGCATTACCCCGGTTTCGCGCAACAGCCGCTCGCAGAACTCCGGCGCTGGCATCCCGGTGGAGGAGATATTGGTGTAGATGTAGAAGGCCCCGCCGGGATGGCCGTAGGTGAACCCCGCCTCGGTCAGCGCAGGCATCAGCCAGTCGCGCCGCGCGGCATAGTCTGCCAGCATGTCCGCCAGCGGTTCCTGCGGTCCGGTCAGCGCTGCAAGGGCGGCATGCTGGCTGACAGTGCAGGTGTTGATCGACAGCGTGTGGCGCGGCTCTGTCACCTTCTCCACGAAGTCCAGCGGTGCGGCCAGGTAGCCCACGCGCCAGCCCGTCATGGCATAGGTCTTGGAGAACCCGTTCAGGGTAACCGTGCGTTCCTTCATGCCGGGCAGGGTGGCGATGCTGAGGTGTTCGTTCGGGGCGTAGATCATCTTGGCGTAGATCTCGTCCGCGATGATCAGGATGTCGTGCTTGACCGCCAGATCCGCGATCTTGCGGATCACGTCGGGAGGGGTCACCGCCCCGGTCGGGTTGTTGGGCGAGACGAGCACGAACATCCGCGTCCGGGGCGTGATCCGCGCCTCGATCTCGGCAACGTCGAGCGCGAAGTCGTCCTTTTCATAAGTCGGCACCGGCACCGGAACCCCGCCGCACAGATGCACGGCGGTGTCGTAGGTGGTGAAGCGGGGCGAGGTGATCAGCACCTCATCCCCCGGCGCGCACAGCGCCAGCATGCACAGCATGATGCTTTCCTGCACACCGGCCGTGACCACGATCTCATCGGCAGTGTAGTCCAGCCCGTAGCTGGCCTTAAGATCTGCCACGATGGCCGCACGCAGTTGGGGCAGGCCTGTCGGTCCGGTGTAGTGGTGCGCATTGGCGTCAAGCGCCGCCTTGGCCGCCTCCACGATATGCGCGGGCGTGTGGAAATCGGGATCGCCGCGACCCAGCGCGATCACGTCGCTGCGGCCTGCCGCGATGCCCAGCATCTTGGTGCGGAGCGAGCCGTCCTCTTCCACGATACGGGGGGCGATGTGCTTGGCGAACTGGCTCATCCGTGCATCCTCTTGCCGTCGATGAAGGTCATCTTGATGCGCTCCAGCGCGAACAGGTCCTGGTCGGGGTTGCCGTCCACCACGATCACGTCAGCGGCCTTGCCGACTTCGAGCGACCCGATGAGCTGATCCATGGCGGACACCTTCGCCGCCCGGATGGTGATGGAGGCCAGCGCGTCCATGTTGTCGCGGCAGACGCCGACCTTGACCATGTGGGCCAGTTCCGGCGCGATCACGTCATGCTCTACCGCCGGGCTGCCCGCGTCCGTGCCAAAGACGATGGGCACGCCACGTTCGGCGGCCTTTTTCAGGCCGGCATAGCGGCTGGGGTCGGCCACGGCCTTGATCCGCTCTTCGATCTTCCAGTCGGGAATGCCGAAGCGGCGGGCGATCTCGGGCTGGCTTTGCTGCACCAGCGGCGCGAAGGTTGTGACGATGGGCAGCTTGCGGTCCAGCAAGACCTGGATCGTCTCGTCCGTCATCGACCCGCCATGTTCGATGCAATCGACTCCCGCTTCGGCGACGCGCCTGATGCAGGCGTCGTAGGTTGCGTGCGCGGTGACCGGCAGGCGGTTGCGGTGCGCCTCGTCGATCACGGCGTCCAGTTCTTCGTCGGTGAACTCAAGCGTGTCGTGGCAGGCCATGATCTTGATCAGGTCGGCCCCGCCCTTCACCTGCTCGCGCACTGCACGGCGCATCTCGTCAGGACCGGAGGCTTCGCGGCAGACCCAGTAGGTGTGCCCGCCGGTCTGGATGATCGCAGCACCGCAGACCTTGAGCCGTGGGCCGGGAAAGATGCCTTGCGCAACGGCCTGCTTGGAATAGAGGTTCATGTCGTGGAACCCCAGGTCACGGACCATTGTGATCCCCGCGCGCAGCGATTTCAGCATGTTGCCGGCTGCCTTAAAGGCAGAAATCGGCTTGGGGTCGTCCATCGACTGGCGCGCCAAGTCATGGATGCCGTCCCAGTTCAGGTGCGCGTGGCTGTTGATCATGCCGGGCATCATCGTGCCGCCCGTCTCGATCACCGGGCCTGCGGGCATCTGGGCGCGCGGCCCGATGGCGTGGATCTTGCCGTCCTTCATCTCGACAAAGCCGTCCTCGATGATGTCGCCCACGATGGGGATCACCCGACCCGCAAGGATGGTGTGCGGGGCAGCCAGATCGAACATCGGCTTCGTGATCTTCTGATAGCGCCAGGCGGCGGGTTCGGGCATTGGCGACTCCTATTATATGACGCGCGCGTCAAAGGGATGGGTGGATTGAAAGCGGCTGGGCGTCTCGACACCGGTTTCGGTCACGATCAGCGTCTCGATGCAGCGCCAGCCGTCCTGGCCGGGGCGGTAGATTCCGGGTTCGCAAGAAAAGACCATGCCCGGGGCTGTGGGCGTATCGTCGCCGGGCGACAGCCAAGGGGCCTCGTGCCCCTCGACGCCCATGCCGTGGCCGATGCGGTGGCGGATCGCCGCGCCAAACCCCGCCGCGCGGATTGGCTCGAGGGCGGCATCGTTGACGCGGGTGCAGGTCTGGCGTTGGGCGAGGGCTTGGATGGTGGCGGCGTTCGCGTCCTCCATCGCCTGCATCACGCGGAGCTGGTCCTCGGTCGGCTCACCATAAACCAGCGTGACGCCACTTTCGGCGTGGTAGCCGCCAAGGCTGCACCCGATGCCGGCGATGATCGGCTCGCCCCGCTGCGGCACGCGCGCCAAGACCGTGCCATGCGGCAACGCCGCCCGAGGCCCTGAATGAACCGAGGCGGTGATGCCCATCTTGGTGCCTGCGAAGGCCTGCCCATGCGTCGCTGCCAGCGCCCGACGGGCATGGCCGGTGCAATCGGCCATCAGGTCCAGCTCGGTCGCGCCTTGGGCGATCATGTCGCCCGCCTGCGCCACCAGACGCTCCAGCACCATGTCGGCAAAGCGCGCGGCCTCGCGGATCAGGGCGAGTTCCGGGGCGTGCTTCACACTGCGTTCCGGCAGGCAATGGTCCGTCAGGTCAAGCTTGGTCACCATGCCCTGCGCCGCCGCCAGATGCTTCGCCTCCAGTGCATCCACGGCCAGATGGAGCGCTCCGGTCTGGGCGATCATCCACAGGGCAGGGGGCACAAGGCCCGGAAACTCGTCATATGTGCTGACTTTGACGCCGGCGACGCCCAGCGCATTCTCCAGTTCCAGATGCGGGACGAACAGCGTAGCCTCGCCGTTGACTGGTACCCACAGGCCCATTGGCCGTTCGTTCACCGAAAACAGCCAGCCAGAGGCGTAAGCGACGTTGCCCGGCGCAAGCAGCAGCAGGCCTTCAAGGCCCGCCGACGCGGCCCGGCTGCGAAGTCGGTCGCGCAGCATCGCGTGGAATGAGGGGGGCAGGGGGGTCACAGCATCCCCTCGTAAGGACCGGTGGAGACGATCTGGCGGTCGATGCCGATTTCTTCTGCCAGGGCGCGCAGGTCGGTCAGCACTTCGTTGTCCAGCGGCACGCCGTCGCGCGATTTTCGGGCCGCGCGGCGGGCCTCTTTTTCGCCCGGCAGCAGCACCTCGGTGAAGCCCGGCCGCAGCGCGCGGGAGCGGATCATCTGCGCGAACTCGCCCATCCGGGCTTCGAACTCGGCCAGCGGCTGGAACCATTCGATGTCGATGGCGGTCAGTGTGTGGCTTACGTCCAGTTTTGCGGGGTCGGAATAGGGTTTCAGGCCAAACCCGCCGCCGCCGAGCACGCCGGTCAGCACATCGGTCATGAAGGCCAAGCCATATCCCTTGTAGGTGCCGATCCCCAGCAACGCGCCCGCCATCGCAGCGTTCGGATCATCGGTTTCCTGACCGTCCGGCGTAATCGCCCAGTCAAGCGGCATCGCTTTGCCCTCGCGCGCGTGCCATTGCATCATGCCCTTGCCCGCGGTCGTCAGCGCAATGTCCATCACGGCGGGAAAGCCTTGATCCGTTGGCGCGGCGATGCCCCAGGGGTTGGTGCCGACGGCGCCTTCGCGCGCGCCCCACGGTGCCATTTCCGGCCCCGCATTCGTAAAGCTGATGCCGATGCAGCCCGCTTCGGCTGCCTGACAGGCATGCACCGCGCTCGATCCGTAATGGGTAGAATTGCGCACCACGACCTGCCCGATGCCACAAACCTTGGCCTTCTGGATCGCCAGCGTCATTGCCCTCGCTGCCGCAACCGTGCCGATGCCGTTATGCGCATCGACAAGCGCAAGGGCCGGGCTTTCCTTGACCACCTCCCACCGGGCGGCGGGATCGACCAGCTTCTGGCTGATGCGTTCGTGATATCGGCGCAGGCGCTTGACTCCCTGACCGTGGCCGGGGTGAAAGCGCAGTTCGGAAAAGATCAGCGCCTCGGCGAAGGTGCGGGCGTCGGGTACGGATAGGCCCAGCACGCGAAAGCCTTCCTCCATGAAGGCGGCCAGACTGTCGCGGGTGACGTTGGTCATGGCAATCATGGTCATGGTTCCAGTCCAAGAAGATCGGCAATATTGGCAGAGACATCGATGAAGGCGCCAAGCTGCCCGGCAGGGGCGGTCATCAGCACCGCAATGCCGGGGCCGTAACCAGCGCGCGGCCCATCAGTGGCGCAGACGACGCCGATCGACATGGCACCGCGCAGGTAGCCGTGGTTGTAGCGGCTGTCGGTATCCTCCAGCGCCACGAGATCGCCCAGCCGCAGCCCGTCCAAGCCCAGACGGGCGAGTTCGGCGCGGTCGGTCGATTGCATGTGCAGGCTGCCCCCTTCCGAGGTCAGGCCAAGACCCGCGCCCGCCAGATGCGCGGGGATTCGCGCCACGACGCCCACCTCCAGCGCACCCGCCTCGCGCAGCGACAGCGCCGCCAGCAGGTTCGGCGCGATGCCTTTTAGCACGATTTCGGGGTGGTCAGGCAGGGCCATGCCAACGCCTTCGGAGCGGATGATGATCTGGTCGCCTACCGCCATGCGTTCGCGCGCGGCCTTTGGGATGTGCACGATCACCTGTTCGGAGAACCGTCCCGACTTGCCGGTGACGACGCCGACGGTGCCTTGGGCCTGTCCGGTCATCACCTTGGCGCGGTTGCCGATGCAGGCGAACACGTTCAGGCCCCGGTTCTTCAGATCATCCGCCTGCCGGATGCTGATGCCCGGATGGATGCAATCCGCCGCCCAGCCGAACGCGCTGTCCCCGACCGAGACGTTGTAGACGATCCCGCCATAGGTCGGCAGCAGGAACGGCGTGCCGTTGGCGGCAAGGCGGTACGGCTCTGCTGGCAGTCCCGCGAACCCCGGATGGGCAATAGCCCCGGCCACCGAAACGGCCACGAGATCGGCCTGGTTGGTTTTCAGCATAGCTATAATCCCATCTTGCAGAATGCCGCGATATTGGCGCCGGGTCTGATCTCGAACCCGAGCTCGTCCGCCGGGCCGGTCATCAGCGTCAGGATGCCGGGGCCGTGCCCGGTCATCACGCTGTCGCCATGGATGCACAGGCAGATCGCGACCCGTCCGGTGCTGTAGCTGCGGCCAAAGCGGTGATCGACATCGTGGATCGCGATCAGGTCGCCCAGACGCATCTGGTCAATACCAAGGTCAGCCATCAGCGCGCGGTCGCCCGACATCAGGTCCTGGTCGACATATTCGGCATTCAGTTCCGCCCCAGAGCCCATGATGCGGGCAGGCAGTTCCATTGCCACCGGACAGATCAGCTGGCCGTTTTCCACGCGCAGACCATAGCCTTGCGCCAGCAGCGGAGAGGTCTTCTTGAATTCGATGTTGGGCCAGTCAGCCAGCGCGATACCGCGCCCCACGGCCCGGATCTGGACCGTATCGCCGATCATCAGATCCTCCAGCACCTCGGGCGCGAAGTCGACCAGCAGGCGGGCGTGTTCCCCGGTCACGATGCCCTTCGCGCCGCGCGCCAGACCCGACATCACGGTGGCCTCGTTGCCAATGCAACTCAGATAATGCAGCGCGAAATCCTGCATTTCCGTCCCGTTGGAGATCGACACGCCAGGCTCCACATGGTCGCCCGCCCAACCAAAGGCGCGGTCACCGACGCGGGCATTATAGGCGATGCCCGACATGCCCGGCAGCACGGTGCCCTTGCCATCGGGAAAGTGGATATAGCCGTTAGGCCGCATCGTCGGCTGGCTAATTTGGCCGGTCACGGCCATCTCTACCAGGCTGTCGCTATTCCATCGCAGCGTGTCTTGCATGGCACCCCCGGCCGGTCTCTCAGGTGGCGCGGGCGTCGGCCAAAGTCACCTTGACAATCCCGTTCGACTCAAACGATAGTTTCTTTGTCGATTGTCGACAACATACAATTTACTAGTCGACTGTCGGGATGCGCCGCGTCGGCCTCGATCGAAGGGAAGATATCTAAGTCATGGGATATGCAGCATTTCTTGATCGGATGGGGCAGGTAAACGACCTGCTCAACGCCAAGTCCATCCTGTCGTGGGACGCCAATACCATGATGCCCCCAGGCGGCGCCGCGACCCGCGCCAAGCAGATGGCCACCCTGATGGGGTTGGCGCGCGACGTGCTTGTGTCGGACGAAACCCGCAGCCTCCTGGACAAGGCCGAGGGTGAGGTGTCCTCAACCCCAGAGGGTAGCGTCGAACGCACCATCTGCGCCCAGACCCGCGACGCGATCGACTATCATCTGCGCATCCCGTCCGACCTGATCCGCAAGCGCACGGAATTGGGCGGCCTTGGCCATGACATCTGGGCCGAGGCGCGCAAGAAGGACGATTTCGCCGCCTTCGCACCTCTGCTGGAAGAAACCGTAGCCCTGAACCGCGAGATGGCTGAACACATCGGCTATGAGGCGCATCCCTATGATGCGCTGATGTATCGGTTCGAACCCGGCGAGACGATGGCCACGCTGAAAACCCTTTTCGCCACACTGCGCGAGGGGCTTCTGCCGCTTCTGCGCAAGGTGCAGGGTGCCGAAACTCCGCGCATCGACTTTCTGGAACGCAACTATCCCGCCCAGCAGCAACTGGCCTTCGGTCTGTCGATGGCGCGCAAGCTTGGCTACGACCTGCATCGCGGGCGGCTGGACCTGACCGTCCACCCGTTTGAGGTGTCGTTCACCCGCAACGACGTACGCATCACCACCCGCATCGTTGAAGACTGGATGCCCGGCAGCCTGTTCGGAACGCTGCATGAGGCGGGCCACGGACTTTATGAGCAATACGCCGACCCAGCCTTTGTCCGCACACCGCTGGCGACCGATCTGATCGGGCTTTACGCGGTCAGCGGTGTCAGCTTTGGCGCACACGAAAGCCAGTCGCGCCTGTTCGAGAACCAGGTCGGCCGGTCGCGCGAGTTCTGGGAACTGAACTTCGCCGAAGCCAAGGCCGCCTTCCCCGACCAGCTTGCCGACGTCGACGCCACCGCCTTCTGGCGCGGCGTGAACCGCGTCAAGCCGGGCTTCATCCGCGTTGAGGCCGATGAGTTGACCTACGACTTCCACATCATGCTGCGTGTCGACATCGAGGCCGCACTGGTGGACGGGTCCCTGTCAGTCAAGGACTTGCCCGAGGCGTGGTACGCCAAGATCAAGGAATACCTTGGCCTTGATGTGCCCAGCAACCGGCTTGGCGTGCTGCAGGACGTGCACTGGTCGTCGGGACAGATCGGCACCTTCTGCAACTACACCATTGGCAACGTCATGGCCGGCCAGCTTTTCGCCAAGTCGCGCGAGGATGCGGCGGTGGCCGATGGTCTGGCACGCGCCGACTACACCCCGGTGCGCGAATGGATGACCGAACATGTCCACCGCCACGGTCGCCGTTATACCCGCGACGAACTGCTTGTGCGCGCAACTGGCCGTACGCTCGATCCCGCCCCCTATGTGGCGCACCTGACGCAGAAGTATTCCGAAGTCTACGGGGTTTGATGATGAACGCGACCACGCGCCTTGCCGACCGGGTCAAGCTCAAGGATGCCCACCTTATCACCCGTATGACGGACATCGCCGAAGGCTTGACGGACGTGATCAAGCTGGGCCGGGGCGATCCCGACCTCGACACGCCCGCGCATATCATCAAGGCGGGGCAGGACGCGCTGGGCAATGGCGCCACGCACTACACCCACCCGCTTGGCCTGCCCGCCCTGCGACAGGCCATCGCGGCCAATATCGCTGCATACGGCGGGGCTACCTATGCCCCGGAAAACGTCGTCGTTACCCCCGGCGGGCAACATGCGATGTTCATCATCGCGCTGGCACTGCTGAACCCCGGCGACGAGATCCTGGTGCCCTGTCCGGGCTACAACCCCTACCATCAGGCCGCCGAGATGGCGGGCGCCGAAACCGTCCACATCCGCATGTCGATGGAGACGAACTTCACCCTGACCGCCGAGATGGTGGAGGCGCATATCACGCCTCGCTCCAAGATCCTCGTGCTGATCAACCCGTCGAACCCGACCGGCACCGTGACCCCCCCGTCCGAGGTGCGCCGCATCGCGGAGGTGGCGCGCAAGCACGACCTTATCGTGATTTCCGACGAGATCTACGCCCGCCTGACCTTTGGCAACAACACCGTGCAGCCGGTGGCAAGCCTGCCCGGGATGTTCGAGCGCACGATCACCCTCTCTGGGATGAGCAAGGCCTATGCGATGACCGGTTGGCGCATCGGCTACTTTGCCGGCCCGCCCGACCTGATCCCAGCGCTGGCCGAGATCAACCACGCTTTCGCCATTTCCACCGCCGCCGCCAGCCAGCACGCCGCCATTGCCGCGCTGACCGGTCCGCAGGACTGCGTTGAAGAGATGCGCCAGATCTATGACGCGCGCCGCATCGCCCTTTGCGCCGGGCTGACCGAAATGGGCATCCCCTACGCCGAGCCGCAGGGTGCGTTCTACGTTTATGCCAACGTCGCCTCTACCGGGATAGGCGCGACCTCCTTCTGCGAGCGTTTGCTGCGCGAAGGTAAGGTGCTGATGTACCCCGGCGGCATCTACGGCGACTACACCGACGACTTCGTCCGCATGTCGCTGACCCAGCCCGTCGACCGTATCCGCGAAGCCATCACCCGCATGAAAACCGTGGTCGCGGCCATCCGCGCCGAAGCCGCCTGAAGGAGCCCCCGATGAAGACCGACAACCCCAACGTGATCGGCATCAAGCACATGGCCTTTGGCGTGCGGGATGCCGAAGCGGCGCTGGCCACCTACGCCCGCTTTCTGGACGTGCCTGCAGACACCGAGATTACCGTGTTCCCCAAATCGAAGAACAAGGTGGCGCTCTTCAACCTTGGCGGCATCGAATATCAGCTTTGTCAGTCGCTTGACCCGCAAGGCCGCTTTGCCAAGTGGATTGATGAACGGGGGTCAGAAGGCCTGCACCACATCTGCTATGAGGTGACGGATATCGACGCTGCCTTGGCCCATGCCCAGGAAAAAGGCGCGACCCTGCGCATTTGCCAGGCCTGCCAGAAGTATGGCTCGCACCCGCATCCCGAAGGCTGGGTTGCCTTCCTCGACAATGACGCCGGCGGCATCGAGATCGAGTTCATGCAGGTCTACACACCCGAGCAGTTGCAGCAGTATCAGGTCAAGGGGGTCTGACATGCCGCAAACCCTGACCATCGGCACCGCCTCGGCCGCACCCGGCACCATCGCCCGTGGGGTCATTCCCGTTACCCATCTGGCCGGGGGCACCCCGGTTGAAATCCCCGTCGTCATCGTCAACGGGGCGATGGATGGCCCCTGCTTCTGGGTCAACGGCGCGATCCATGGCGATGAGCCGGAAGGCCCGCTCGCCTGCCAGATCGCCCTGGCAGAAGTGGACCCCGCGCAACTGAAGGGCCGTCTGGTGATGGTCCCGGTGGTGAACGTTCCCGCGTTCGAGGCCGCGCAGCGCGGCAACCCGCTGGACACCTTCAGCTACGACATGAACCGGATCTATCCCGGCAATGCCAAGGGCTATCTGTCCGACCGCATTGCCGCCGCCCATGCCGCCGCGATGGGGCCGGTCGCGGATTTCGAGATCTCGATTCATTCCGGGGGCGCACACAGCTATCTGGCCAAGGCGATCTTCGTCGACGAATCCCCCGCTTCGGTGGAGCTGGCGACCGCGATGGGCCCCGGCTGGGGCTGCATCATGTCGAACTTCCTGCCCAAGGGCAGCCCGATGGCGCACATGAAAGAGCTGGGTAAGGTCGGCATCACGGTCGAACTCGGCGGCCGCTCCGCCACATCGCCCAAGGAGTTCGCGCGCGTCGGTCGGGAACTGGCAGATTCGATCCTGAACATCCTGCGCCACTACAAGATGTATCCCGGCACGGCCGAATACCCCCATCCCCGCTACATCGGTGAGCAAGAGGCCCTTCTTGCCCCCGCCTCGGGCATCTTCCTGCCGGCTGAGGGGGTGGAGTTTCTGACGATGATGAAGAAGGGCGACCCGATTGCCCGCATCGTCAACATCTTCGGCGATACCCTTGCCCAGCTGGTCGCGCCCGCCGATGGCATGTTCTTTGGCCTGCGAGCATTGCCCAATGTGCAGACTGGCGATTGGTGCTGCTTCTTCTGCAAGGTGTCGGGGACGCGTGATTGATGCCGGAAACCCCTCGCCCCCTCATCGGCTATGGCAACCATGCGCCGGACATCCATTGGCCAAACGGGGCCCGCGTTGCGGTGAATTTCGTACTGAACTACGAAGAGGGGTCGGAATACTCCTTTGGTGACGGCGACGGGAAATCCGACGCCGCCCTGACCGAGGTGGCCCAGGCGCGCGTGCCGCCCGGCCTTCGCGATTTGGCTGCCGAAAGCATGTTCGAATTCGGCACTCGCGTCGGGTTCTGGCGGCTCTACCGGCTGTTCAAGGACCGTGGTCTGCCGCTGACTGTCTTTGCCTCGGCACTTGCGTTGGAGCGCGCACCCGATGCCGCCGAGGCGATCGCTGCGACCGACTGGGACATTGTCTGCCACGGCTGGCGTTGGATCGAGCATTACCTGCTGGACGAGGCGACCGAGCGTGACCACATCGCACGGGCCCACGCTTCGATCCTGAAGACACTGGGGCGACCGGCCGACGGCTGGTACTGCCGCTACGGGCCAAGCCCTGCCACCCGCCGGCTGGTGGTGGAGCATGGCGGCTTTTCCTATGACAGCGATGCCTACAACGACGAGCTTCCCTACTGGCAGACAGTCGCTGGCAAGGGCCATCTGGTGGTGCCTTACTCTCTGGCCACGAATGACGCCAAGCTGGTCGGTGGGTCGCTTGTCACCGGGCGCGCCTTCGGCGAGATCCTGATCGACAGCTTCGAAGTGCTCGCCTCCGAGGCGCATCTGCATCCGCGCATGATGTCGGTTGGCTTGCACACCCGCGTTGTGGGCCATCCGGGACGGATGGTGGGACTTCTGGCCTTTCTGGACCACATCGCGGGCCGCGACGACGTGTGGATCTGCCGCCGCACCGATCTTGCCGCGCATTTCCGCGCCCAGGTGCCCTATCAGCCGGAGGGGGTGACGGCGCGATGACCCTGGCGCGGCGGATCATCACGGGGGCGCCGGATGGTGAGGCGTTCGGACCCTTCGGCGAAATCCTGACGCCGCCCGAAGCCCATGGCGCGCGGCGGCAGTTCGAGCATTGGCTGGCCCCGGCGCCAAATCTGGACTTGCGCTGCCATGTGAACGCCGTCGCCGTCAGCGAATTGCCGGTGGCGCTGGCGCATGTGGAAAAGCACCCCCATGCGGCGCAGATCTTCCTGCCGCTGGATGTCAGCCGCTACCTCGTCACGGTGATGCCCTCGGACGCCGAGGGGCGGCCCGATCCGGCCCGCGCCCTGTCCATGGTGCTGCCGGGCACGCGCGGCGTGGTCTACCGCCCGGGCGTCTGGCACGCCCCGATCACGGTTCTGGACCGCGACGGCCACTTCGCGGTGATGATGCAGCGCGGCGCCCCTGACGACGACGTGATCGTCTCGATCCCCCCTCTTACGCTGACCGCCCTGCGGGCTCAGGAGCTTGCATCATGACCCACGTCACCCGCCTTTTTGTGCCCGCGATCACGCCGTTCAGGGCTGATCTCAGCGTCGACAGTGCCCGCTTCGTCGCCCATTCGCGGCTATTGCTGGAGGACGGTGCCGACGGGCTCGCCCCCTTCGGCACCACGTCCGAAGCCACGTCAATGAGTGTGACCGAGCGTATGGCCGCATTGGATGCGCTGGTCGAGGCCGGCATCCCTGCCGCCCGTCTGATCCCCGGCACCGGCTGTTCGGCATTGCCCGACAGCATCGCGCTGACCCGTCATGCGCTGGCGCACGGCGTGCGCGGCACTCTGACACTGCCGCCGTTCTTTTACAAACCCGTCTCGCCCGATGGGCTCTTCGCCAGCTATGCCCGCCTGATCGAGGCGGTGGGATCGGACGCTTTGCGGCTTTATCTTTACCATATCCCCCAGATGACCGGCGTGGGCATCACGCTGGACCTGATCGGGCGGCTGACCGCCGAGTTTCCGGGCATCGTGGCGGGGCTGAAGGACAGCTCTGGCAACTGGGACAACACCGCCGCCGTGATCGCCGCCTTCCCGGAGATCGAGACATATTCGGCGTCGGAATCGCTTCTGGTCCGCAACGTCGCCGCTGGTGGCGCGGGCTGCATCAGCGCCAGCGCCAACGTCAACGCGGCGGGCATCATGGCGTTGATCCGCGCGCTTGGCACTCCCGACGAAACCGCGAAGCTGGAAGCCGTTAGCGTCATTCGTGCGCTTTTCGAACAGGTGCCGCTGATCCCGGCGATCAAGGCGACCATCGCCCGCCGCCTGTCCGACCCTGATTATGCGATCACCCGTCCGCCTCTGATGCGCCTTGATGCATCGCATGACGCGGCCATCGTGCGTGCCTGTACCTTGTGTTTTGGAGGAAACACCCCGTGACCGATCAACTTCCCGACCAGCTGGACTCTGTGCTTTCAACGCTGACCCCGATCGAGCAGATGCCCCTGCGCCTGCAGATTGCCGACATGCTGCGGCGCACCATCGTTTCGGGCAAGCTGCGCCCGGGCTCCGTGCTGGTAGAAACCGCTTTGGCCGAGCAGATGAACGTCAGCCGCGCCCCGATCCGTGAGGCGATCCAGATCCTGGAAAATGACGGGTTGGTCGAAACTGTCGCCTACAAGGGCAAGCGGGTGAAACCCCTGACTGCGCGCGAGATCGAAGAGACCTACAGCCTGCGCGAAGTGTTTGAAGTGATGGCCGTCCGCCGCATTCTGGAAATGAACAAGCCGGTTGAACCGCTGTGGATCCATTGCCGGTCCATGGCCACTGCCGCCCGCAACAACGACCGCGAGGCATTGACCGCGGCGGACGAAGCATTCCACCGCGCCCTGATCCGCCTGTCGGACCACGATCTGCTGCTGGCGTCGTGGAACAGCCTCTATTTTCGCATCCACCAGATTATGGCCTTGCGTAACGTGGCCCAGCCCAATCTTGCTGAAATCGCGGCCAACCATCCGCCCATCGTCCATGCGCTGGAAGACGGCGATGTCGACAAGGCCGTCAGCCTGATATCCGAACACACCCGTAGCATCGCCGATCTGGACGCCGCAAGCATCGCTGAGATGAACCTGTGACCGGCGCACGGATCCTGATCTCTGGGGCAGGGGGCTTCGTCGCGGGACATATCGCGGCGGGGCTCACAGCCCTTGGGCACAGGGTCTGCGCTCTGGATCTGACCTTCGACGCGGCAGCAGAGCGGCGGCTGGCGGGCTGCGAACTGGTGGCCGCGGATCTGGCGGCGGACGGGGTCGCACTGCCGTCGGCGGACATCATGATCCACGGCGCGGCGCTGACGACCAACCCCGCCACGATGGGCTTGACCCAAGCGCAGCATGTCGCCGCCAACACCCGACCTTTGCTGAACATGCTTACCCATGCCGGCAATCTTCGCTCCGGAGCTTTCGTTTTCCTGTCCTCGTCGGGGGTTTTTGCGGACGCCGACGGCGCACCGGATCTGACCGATGCCTGCACGCCCACAGCCCAAGGCCCCTACAGCGCGGCCAAGCGGGCGGGTGAGGCGCTGGTGCCCGGAGCGCTGGGCGGCAGTTGCCAGACGTTCATCCTGCGACTGGGTTATCTTTATGGCCCGGGTGAGGCAGCGCGTTCCAGCCGGATGAAAGTGTCGCTGGTGCAAGACTGGATCAACGCCGCCCGCAACGGCGACGTGCTGCAGCATGACGCCACCGACCCCCAACGAGACTGGACTTACGCTCCCGATCTTGGTGCCGCCATTGACCGGCTTGTCGCTGGTGCCGGGCGGGCGCAGCCGATCCACCTGTGCGCCCCCAACCCGCTCCGCGACAGCGAAGTGCTGGCCCAAATCCTGCGCCACCATCCCAACGCGACGCACCGCACTGTGCCAGGTCAGGGCGTGAAACCGCCGATGGTTCCCTCAGTCCTGCCGGCCCTTGACGGTTTTGCCTGGACGTCGATTGCCGACGGCATCGACCGCTTTTTCCAGGCTGAGGTGGCGGCATGACGCAGGTCCGCCTGATCTTGGTCGGCCTTGGCGCGCGCAGCGTCATCTGGCGGCGCGTGATCGGCGAAAGCCTCAGGGCGCGGATCGTCGGGCTGGTCGACACCAACCCCGCCCGGCTTGCCAAGGCACTTGAGGCGCATCCGGGGTGCATAGGCGGTACCACTCTGGCCGAGGTCGCGTCTCAGGTCGCCGCCGACGCCGTGATCCTGATCACCCCGCCCGCGAACCGTCATGCCCAGATCGCCGCGGCCTGCGCGGCGGGCCTTGCCATCCTTGCCGAAAAGCCGTTGGCCGACAGCCTTGCCGATGCGCGCGCCCATGTGGACAGCGCCACAGCCGCCGGGGTGCCGCTGATGGTGGGGCTCAACTTCCGGTATCTCGCGGTGACGCGCGCGCTAATGGGTCTGTTCCGAAACGACCTGCTCGGTGCCCCCGCTTTTGGCCGCTTTTTGTACGAGCGGTGGCGCGACGGGCGATTGCCGCATCTGAACCGCTATCCGCTGGAAATGCCCCAGCCGATGCTGTGGGAACAGTCGATCCATCATTTCGACCTGATGCGCCACGTCTATGGGTGCGAGCCCGTCTCCGTCGCCGCGCGCACCTGGAACCCGCCTTGGTCGATGTATGCGGGCGACGCCAACGTCGCGGCGCTGATCACGTTCGAGGGCGGGATCGAGGTCACGTATCAGGGCACCTGGGCCGGCAATCACGACCGTCTGGGCTTTGACTGGCGCACCGATTGCGCACACGGCGTCGCGGTTCAGGCCGAGATGTTCGGTGGCCTGTCCTACGCCCGGCGCGATGACCGCAGCTTCACCGCCGTGACCCTGCCGCCCACCGAAATGTGGCGCGACGATGCCGCAGCCCTTCTGGCCGACTTTCTGGCCCACCTTCTTGACGATGCGCCGCTGCATTGCTCCGGCGCGGATCACCTCAAATCGCTCCGCATGGTGGAGGCGTGCATCGCCTCTGCCACCCAAGGCGAGAACATCAACCCGGCTGAACTGAATGACCTGGCGGGGCCAGTCAGCCAAACCCCACGACCATCTCCAACAGAAAAGAGGACGTCCTAATGCCCAAGACAAGACATCTCTTAATGGCTTCTTCCGCAGGCCTGTTGCTTGCGGGTACGGCGTTTGCGCAAGTCTCTGACGACACGCTTGTCGTCGGTCTCAGTGCCGACATCACTACGTTTGAACCGGCTGCCGTATCGAGCCGCGACAACGCCAACGTGGTCCGGCACATATTCGACACGCTTCAGTCGATCGAAGCCGATGGATCGGTGGTCCCCGATCTTGCGACGAACCTGGCCATCTCGGAAGACGGGCTGGCCTACACCTACACCATCGAGGCCGGGCGCACGTGCCACGATGGCGAAGCGCTGACGGCGGAAGATGTTGCCTACAGCTTCAACCGCGCCAAGGATCCGGCGAATGCCTTCACCGGCAACACGCCCGGTTTCGTGTTCTCGTCCGTCGGGTTTGTCGATGCGGTGGCTCTCAGCGACACCGAAGTGCAGATCAACATCGGTGCCCCAAACCAGATCGCCTTCGGCCTTCTGGCCGAGGTCTATGTCCACTGCAAGGACAGCTACGAAAAGATGACGCTTGAACAGGCAGCGATCTCTCCGATCGGGTCCGGCTCGTACAAGCTGGAAAGCTGGACGCCCGGTTCTGAAGTGCGCCTCAGCAAGGTGGCCGAGCCTGGCACCTTCCAGAACATCCTCTACCGGATCATTCCGGAAGCATCGACCCGGTCTGCCGAACTGATGGCGGGCAATGTCGACATCATCACCAACGTGGCCCCCGACCAGATCGACGCGATCAACGGGTCCGGAACGTCGGCGGTGCAGGCGGTGCAGGGAACCCGGCGCATGTATGTCGGCTTCAACCTGTCGGAAGAATTCGCCAAGATGCCGGGCGGCGATGCGATCCAGAACCCCGATGTGCGCCGCGCGCTGCAATATGCTGTCGACGTGCCGGCGATCTGCGCGCAACTCTTGAACTTCCCGTGTGAGCGGGCGACGGGCATTGTGAACCCGCCCAACGCCAACAAGTCGCTGACGCCCTATCCCTATGATCCGGCCAAGGCGGAAGAACTGCTTGATGCCGCCGGCTGGCCGCGTCAGGCGGATGGAACGCGCTTCACGATCCGCTTCCAGGCGGGCCGAGGGCGGTATCTGAACGATGAAAACGTCGTTCTGGCCGTGGCGCAGTACCTGTCGGACGTCGGCCTGAAGATCGAAACCGACATCATGGAATGGGGTTCGGTCTATGTGCCTCTGATCCGCGAACGCAATGTCGGCCCATTGTTCTTCCTGGGGTCCGGTGGGGGCCTTTGGTCGCCGCTATACGACATGACCGACCTTGCGAAGGTCGACAGCGGAACGAACTATACCCACTGGAACGACCCGCGCTGGTTCGACCGCTGGGCTGACATTGCCGCCTCGAAGTCGCCTGAAGAAACCCGTGTCATCATCGACGAGATGCTGAAGGTGTTCTACGACGATGGCCCCTGGCTGCACATGTACTTCCAGCCCGACTTCTACGGTGTCGCCAAGCGCCTGAACTGGACCGCGCGTCCGGATGAGAAGGTCTACCTTTTCAATGCAACCCTGAACTGACGCACCTCGGCGGCACGCGGGGGGCTATCTGCCCCGCGTGCCGCCACCCCATGCGATCCCTGCTTGGAAAGGCCCCGGCGCCATGTGGACGTTCATCATCCGAAGGCTTCTTCAAAGCGTCATTGTCATCCTTGGGGTGACCCTGATCAGTTTCGTGGCGCTACAGATCGGCGGCGATCCGACGTTCCTCTTTGTCAGCGAACGCGCGACGCCCGAGGAGATCGAGATGATCCGCAAGGCGCTTGGTTTCGACCAGCCGCTGCACATCCAGTATCTCACCTACCTCGTCAATATCCTGCACGGCGACTTCGGCAATTCTCTCAGCTACCGCCAGCCCGCGATGGACATCGTGCTGGGCGCCTTGCCCGCCACGATAGAGCTGACCATCTTTTCAATGATCTTCGCCATCGGCCTAGCCATTCCCTTCGGCGTCTTTGCCGCCCTCTACCGCGGCACGCCCGTCGACGGGGGCATCATGACGCTGGCGATGTTCGGCCAGTCGATCCCGAATTTCTGGCTTGGGATCATGATGATCCTGTTCTTCGGCCTTTACCTCAACTGGTTCCCGATCTCGGGACATGTCCCGCTGATCATGCCTCTCTTGCAGGGCGACTTCATGACCGCGCTGACCAATATCCCCAGCTCGGTCTACTACATGGTCCTGCCAGGCGTTGCCGTCGGCTTCTACTCGCTGTCGCGCAATGCCCGGCTGGTGCGGTCGTCGATGCTTGAGGTGCTGGGCCAGGACTACGTCCGCACCGCCCGGTCAAAAGGGATCAGCGAACGCGCGGTGGTGGTCAACCACGCCCTCCGCAACGCATGGCTGCCAGTTGTCACGATGGTCGGACTTGAGTTCGGCTTCCTTCTTGGCGGCGTCGTGGTGATCGAGACGGTTTTCTCCTGGCCGGGGATCGGCCGACTGGTGTTCAACGCGATCAACCAGAAGGACATTCCCGTCGTCCAGGCCTCGGTGATCGTGCTGTCGGTGATCTTTATCGCCCTCAACCTGATCGTCGACCTGATCTATGCGCGGATCGACCCGCGCGTGAAACTCTGAAGGGCGCGCCAGATGACCAACCTTCCCGATACCTTCGCCATCGCGCCCGTCACCGGATCGAACTTCAGCCGCGAACTGCGCCGCGCCGGTCGCAGCATGGTGGCCGCGAAATGGCCCCTGCTGGCGCTGGCGATCCTGTTCATCGTGCTGGTCGTCGCGATCTTCGGCCCGTGGCTGTCGCCGTTGGACCCGAACCGGCAGAACATCATGATGCGGCTGGCCGGCCCGATGGCCCCCGGTCCGAACGGCGCGACCTTCGTCATGGGATCGGACGCGCTTGGCCGCGACGTGCTGTCCCGGCTGCTGTACGGCGCGCAGGTGTCGCTGATGGTCGGCATCTCGGCCATTATGGTGGGCGGCACCATCGGCACCGTCGCGGGCCTGGTGTCGGGCTATTTCGGCGGCTGGATTGATGACGTCATCATGCGGCTGGGCGATATCCAGCTGGCCTTTCCCTTCATCCTGCTGGCGATCATGTTCCTTGTCGTCCTTGGCCCGGGGCTGGTGAACCTGATCCTCGTCCTCGGGATCGGCCAATGGGTTACCTATGCCCGCATCGTGCGCGCTCAGACCCTTTCCTTGCGCGAAAAGGAATTCGTGGAGGCCGCCCGGGCCATGGGCGACAGCACCTCGTCCATCATGTTCCGGACGATCCTGCCCAATATCGTGGCCCCGCTGACGGTTATCGCGTCGTTCAACGTCGCCAGCGTTATCCTGGCCGAGGCGTCACTGTCCTTCCTCGGCCTTGGCGTGCCGCCCGAGACGCCGACCTGGGGCAGCATGCTGGCGCAAAGCCGCGACCAACTGATCGCCAACAAGTGGTGGCTGGCGGTGTTTCCCGGCATGGCGATCGTGGTCACGGTGCTCAGCTTCAACATCATCGGCGACTGGTTGCGTGACCTGCTTGACCCGCGCCTCAAGGAACGGGGATAGATCATGAAAGTCGGAATTATAGGGGCAAGTTTCGCCCGCGCGGCGTACCTGCCCGCATTGGGCCATGTGCCGGGGGCAGAGGTTGTGGCCATCGCCTCGGGCCGGATGGAAAGTGCGCGGTCGGCGGCGGACGCGTTCGGCGTGCCGCATGCTTATGACGACTGGCAGGCAATGCTGGGCAATCACGCCTTCGATCTGGTCTGCATCGCCACGCCCACGAAACTGCACGCCGCCCAGACGCTGGGCGCGCTGGCCGCCGGGGCGCATGTGCTGTGCGAAAAGCCCACCGCGATGAATGCGACTGAGGCGGAGCAGATGCTGCACGCCGCCGAGGCTGCAGGCCGCATCCACATGATCGACCACGAACTGCGCTTCAACCCTAATCGTGCCCGCATCGCCCGCATGATCGCCGAGGGGGATTTGGGCCAGATCCGCCACGTCAACATCGCCAACATCGGCAATTCCTGGGCCGTACCCTCCAGCCGGCCCAAGGGTGACTGGTGGTCGCTGGCCGATCAGGGCGGCGGTCGACTTGGCGCCAACGGCAGCCATCAGGTCGACATGCTGCGCTGGTGGCTGGGCGAGGTCTCCTGGGTTACCGGCGCCGCGCCGACGCTGGTGCCAGACCGGCTCGACAAGACCACCGGCGAAGCCTGGACCGCGACCGCCGACGATCTGGCCTGGATGGGGCTGGAGATGGCTAGCGGCGCCCTTGCGCAGGTGTTCATGTCCGGCGTCGCGGCCCACAACACCGGCAACCTGACCCAGGTCTTCGGATCGAAGGGGACGATCACTCTGGACAACGCGGACGAAAAGCTGTGGTTCGCCAAGGCGGGGCAAGGGTTTGAGGACATCACCGAAGCCGACCCCAACGCCGCGTTGCCGGGCCTGAACGCCGGCATCTGGAACGTCTCGGTCGTGGCCGTGCTGCGGGAGATGGCCGCCGCAATTACCGAAGGCCGGCCCTTGGCGCGCGGTGCGACGTTCCGCGACGGGGTGGCGAACCAGAAGGTGCTGGACGCGGTGCGCCTGTCGGGCGCCGAAAGGCGCTGGGTCCGGCCGTGATCCCGCTGTCATCGCAAACCATCGTCGTTACGGGCGCGGCCCAGGGCCTCGGCGCTGCCATTGCCCGCCATCTGTCGGCGCACGGCGCGCGGCTGGTCCTTATGGACCGCGACGCCGACGGGCTGGCGGCAACGCAAGCCCTTTGCCTTGGGTCTGCCGCGCTGACCGTGGACCTGTCCGACGCCGCCGCCACCGCCGCCGCCATCGCCCGGCTGCCGATGCCCGTCGACACCCTGATCCACAATGCCGCCATCCTCCGGGTGGAGGCAGTCGACGCCACCAGCCTTGCCACATTTCAGGCCACGCTCAACGTCGGCATTCAGGCCGCGTTCCAGCTGACCCAAGCCCTCTGGCCGCAGATGAAGGCGCGCGGGGGCACGCTGATCTTCGTCTCCTCCCGCTCTGGCATCGAGGGGTTCGAGAACGAGACCGCCTATTGCGCCGCCAAGCACGCGCTGGAAGGCTTCTCCAAATGCCTTGCGATGGAGGGCGCGCCCCACGGCATCGCGTCCTACGCCATCACTCCGGGCATGCTGATGCATACCCCCATGAGCGAGACGACCTACGGCGCCGAACAGCGCGCACGCTGGGTTGATCCGATACGCCTCGCCCCCGCCTTCGCCCATCTGGCAGAGAAGCGTCCCATGCAGCTGTCAGGTCAGCGGCTGGACGCCTGGGCCTTGTCCACAGGAGCCGACACATGACCATGCAAGCAATCTACGACTGGATCGACGCGAATGCCGACGAATGCATCCGCGACCTGCAAACCTTTGTGCAGCAACCCTCGATCAGCGCTCAGAACATCGGCCTGCGCGAAGGCGCCACGCTGATCCGCGACATGATGCGCCGCGACGGGCTGCCCGCCGATTTCCACGAACTGGCCGAGGGCCCGCCGGTCGTCTTCGGCCATCTGGAGGCGAAGGCAAAGGCCAAGACGATCCTGTGCTACGCGCATTACGACGTGCAGCCGCCCGAACCAATCGACGCCTGGACGCATGGCGGCCCCTGGTCAGGCGCGGTTGTGGACGGCGTTCTCTACGGTCGCGGTGCCACCGACAACAAGTCCGGCGTGCTGGCCTTCACCAAGGCGGCCAAGGCGTTCCTGCAAGTGCGTGGCGACGTTCCCGCCAACCTGAAATTTCTGATCGAGGGCGAGGAAGAGATCGGCTCGCCCAACCTCGCCGCCTGGGCTGAACAGAATAAGGATCTGTTGGCCGCCGACGGGATGCACTGCCTCGACGGCTCCATCGAGACGGGCACCGAGGTGCCGGACGTGTCCTTGGGCCTGAAATCGGTGCTGTTCGTCGAACTGATCGCGCGGGGGGCGAACAAGGACATCCACTCGCTGAACTTCCCGCTGGTGCCCGCGCCGGTCTGGGACCTGATCCGTGCGCTGAACACGATCATGGACGAAAACCGCCGCATCCTGATCGAGGATTGGTACGAAGGTCTCTGGCAACTTGGCCCCGATGACGAGGCACAATTGGCTGACAAGGCGGGCCGCGTCGATCTGGCGGCGATGAAGGAAGAATGGGGGATCGACCAATTCGCTATGGGCCGCGACGGGATCGACGCCCTGCGCGCCCGCAGCTATGAACCCACCGCCAACATCCAGGGCCTGATCGCGGGATATACTGGCCCCGGAACCAAGACCATCGTCCCGAACGAGGCGCGCGCCCGGCTGGACTTCCGCCTGATCCCCAACATCCAGCCCGACGCCGCCATCCGCCGCCTCAAGGCGCATCTGCTCAAGCATGGTTTCGGCCATATCGAGGTCAAGGCCTTCGACGGCGCCGAACCGCCCTATAAGATCAGCGTCCAGGAAGACATCAGCCAGGCCATCATTGCCGCGGCAACGGAAGTGTATGGCGAATTGCCCATCGTCAACGGCGTGTCGGCTGAAGGCGCGATCCTGCGCCACGTCTGGATCCCTTGCGTGCTGACCGGCTTTGCCAACCCCGGCGCAAACCTTCATGCCCCCGACGAGAACATCCACATCGACAAGTATATCAAGGGCATCAAGTATGCCGCCGCGATCATGGAACATTTCGGCCGCAGCGGGGATACCCTGTGATGGACATCCGCTTCGACACCTACCACGACTATGACGCGATGACCGGCCACCTGCAGGCCCTTGCCGCCGCATATCCGCGCTTGGCCAAGCTGACCTCTATCGGTCGCACGCACCGCGGGCGCGAGGTGTGGTTCATGCAGATCACCAACCCCGACACCGGCCCCGCGCTGGAAAAGCCCGGCTATTACATCGACGCCCAGATCCATGCCGAGGAACACGCGACCTCTGCCACCGCCCTTTACGCGATCCACTACTTGCTGACCCGCTACGGCACGGATCCTGAGGTGACGCGTCTGGTCGACGGCCAGGTATTCTACATCATCCCTCGCATCAATCCCGACGGCGCGGAATATGCGCTGAAAGCGCCCTACCACCCTTGGTGCGGCAACGGGCGCTGTCTTCCAGGCGAGGACCGGCTGGAAGGCCTCCAGGCGCAAGACATCGACGGTGACGGCTACATCGTCAATATGCGCGTCCCCGACCCCAAGGGTGAATGGAAGAAAGACCCAACCGAGCCGCGCCTGATGATCCAGCGCGAACCCGGCGAAGAGGGTGGCGAATACTACCGCATCTACCCCGAAGGCCTGATCCCCGACTATGACGGAGCTGATGTGAAGATCCTGCCGCAGGCCGACGGCAACATGAACCGCAACTTCCCGATCAACTGGTCGCCACAGGAATACGGCGCGGGCGAATACCCGTTCTCGGAACCTGAAACGATGGGGATGGCACGCCTGATCCTTGACCATCCCAACATCTGCGGCATGTGCGCCTATCACACCCACGGCGGCATCATTCTGCGCCCCTCAATGATGGCAACCGATGCCGAGATGAGCCCGCGCGACTTGGCCCTTTACAAGGCGCTGGGCGAGGTTGGCACCCGTCTGACCGGCTATGCCGTGATCTCCACCTATGAGGATTTCACGCCCGACAAATCCAAGGTGCGCCACGGCTCGCTCAAGGACTGGGTCTATGAAGAAATGGGGATCATCTGCTTCTCGACCGAGCTTTGGGACATCGAAATTGCCGCAGGGGTCGAGAAAAAGGGCTATTACAACCTCCGTCCCCGCGATGCGGACGTGCAGCGCAAGCTGTTCAACTGGGTGCTGGCCAATGTCGGCGACCACGGCTTCCGTGACTGGCAAGCCTTCGACCACCCCCAGCTTGGCCCTGTCGAGGTCGGCGGAATGGTCTATATCTGGAGCTACCGCAACCCGCCCGGCCATCTTCTGGAAAAGGTCTGCCACGACAACACGCTTTTCAACCTGCGCCACGCCGCTGCCGCACCCCGCGTGAAGATCGACAGCGTCACTGTCACCCCGCTGGGGGGCGATCTGCATAAGGTGACTGCCATTGTCGCCAACCACGGTTACCTGCCCACGAACCTTTCGGACGTCGCAGTCAAGAACAAGGTCGCGCGCCCGGTCACCGTGACGATTGACGGGGCCGAGGTGGTGATGAACCCCACGACTGCCGATCTGGGCCATCTGGCGGGCCGCAACGAACGGAACTATGAATACTCCAACTGGGGCCAGCAATGGTCGCCCGTGGCCCGCAAGGTCGATTGGTTGGTGCGTGGAGCCGGACGCGTCACCGTCACCGCACGCTCTGAAAAGGGTGGCACCCACCGGTTCGAGACAATGTTATGAAACTTGCCGGAATGAACTGGGCCGATGTGGCGGCCGCGGCCCTGCGCGATCGGCGGGCGGTGTTGCCCATCGGATCAGTCGAACAGCACGCGCAACTGTCGCTTTGCGTCGACATGATCCTCGCCGAAAAGGTGGCTCTGGATGCGGCTGAACCCTTGGGCGTTCCGGTCTGGCCTGTGATGCCTTTCGGCCTTGCCCCCTACTTTATCGACTACCCCGGTACGGTTACGTTGCGGGTGGAAACCCTTCTTGCGGTGATGCGCGATACCCTCGCCTCAATCCGCCGGGCAGGGTTTCGTCAAATCCTGATCGTGAACGGCCACGGCGGCAACGCACCCGTCGACGCGTTGGCGCAGGAGCTGATGGCCGACTGGGGCGACACCTCGATCAAGTTTCACAACTGGTGGCGCGCGCCGCGGACTTGGGCCTTCGTGCAGGAAAACGGCGGAGGAAGCCATGCCGGCTGGATGGAGAACTTCCCCTGGACTCGGCTTGCCCATGCCCTGGCCCCGGCGGGCGAAAAGCCGATTGTCGATTTCGATCTGGTGCGCGCGAGCCCGCCCTCCGTGGCACGCGCGATGTTGGGGGACGGCAACTTTGGCGGTGCATGGCAAAAGCCTGATGCCGTGACTGACGCCCTGTGGCAGATCGGCGTCGAAGAAACCCGCGCCGCACTGGAGGGACCATGGGCGTGACCGTTGACGGAACGCCCGCGCTTGTGACGGGCGTGGTTGGCGGAATCGGCGCAGCCATCGCACGCCGTCTGGCCGCTGACGGCGCTCGGGTTACGGTGACCGACCTTCCCGGCGCCGGCTTTGACGCCACCCGCGCGGCGCTGGGCTTGCCGGGCCATGCCGCTGACCTTGGCCAGATCGCCGATGTCCGCGCGCTGGCTGACCTGATGGCCGACGCCCCACCCCTGATCGTGGTCAGCGCGGCAGGCGGCGTGCGCGGCCAGATCCGCCGCCCGGTCGAAGACGTACCCGAAGACGACTGGCAAACAATCTTCGCCGCCAATGTCGACAGCGCCTTTCACTTGGCCCAGGCTTTCGCGCCGGCGATGAAAGTGGCGGGGCAAGGCCGCCTAGTCACCATCAGCTCGGGCGCAGGCTTGCGCGCCAGCCTGACCGGCATCCAGGCCTATGCCGCCGCCAAGCACGCGCTGGTCGGCCTGACCCGCCAACTGGCGCTCGAACTGGGGCCTTTCGGCATCACCGTGAATTCCGTCGCCCCCGGCTTTGTCCTGTCAAACCCTGCCAGCCGTGCGCAATGGAAAAGCTACGGGCCTGACGGGCAGGCGGCCATCCTTGCAGGCACCTATACCCGCAGGCTGGGCCGGCCCGAAGACATAGCAGGTGCCGTGGCCTTTCTGGCCGGCCCGGACGCCAGCTGGATCACAGGCCAGGTGCTGTCTGTGGACGGTGGCCATGCCTGACACCCAGGCGAACCCCGCCTTACACCCGGCCTCGCGCCCGGTCGAGGTGCTGGGCCTGACCGACACCGTCAGCCCGTCCAAGGGCTTGCGCACGATGTGGCGCGTCCTGCGCATCGGGATGGAAACGCCTTGGCAAATGGCCTTCGCGCTGATTTCCACCCTGTTCGCGGCCGTCCTGCAACTCATCATCCCGCAGCTTTTGGGCCAGGCGGTGGACCAGACGCAGGTCGTCGCGTCAGGCGGTGAAGATGATGCGACACGCGCGCTTCTGGTCACGGCCCTTCTGGTCCTAACGGTTTCTACTCTGCGCGGCCTCTTCGCGACCTTCCAGAACTACTTCAGCGAGGCGGTCGGCCACCACACCGGCCTGCGCTTGCGGCTGGCCTATTACGACAAGATCCAGCACCTCAGCTTCGGCTTTCATGACCGAATGCACTCAGGCGATCTCATCACGCTGGGTCTTCTCGACCTCGAAGGCGCACGGATGTTCTTTGCCACCGGCGTGGTCCGCTTGCTGCTCTTGGCCGTGCTGATCGGCTTTGGCGGCTGGTGGCTGATTGCCATTGACCCGGTGCTTGGGCTGCTGGCGCTCAGCTTCGTGCCCTATGTCGGTTGGCGGTCCTCAACCTCACAGCTTGAACTCCGGCAGACCTGGCTTGACCTGCAGGAACGCCTGTCCGTCCTGACCCGCGTGATGGAGGAAAACCTCGCCGGCATTCGCGTCGTCAGGGCCTTTTCCGCCCAAGAGCATGAGCTTGCCAAATTCCGTGCAGCCTCGGAACGGGCGCTGGATCTGGCGCATGAACGGGTGGACCTGCGTGTGCGCAGCACCTCGGCGATGACGCTGTCGTTCTTCGTGGCGATGGCGCTGGTCCTGCTGGTGGGTGGCCTTAAGGTGCAGGCCGGCACCATGACGGTGGGCACGCTGACCGCTTTCCTGACCTTCATGATGATCATGCAGATGCCGGTCCGCCAACTGGGGATGCTGGTCAACTCGGTGGCGCGCACCTCGACCTGCGGCGCGCGGATCTTTGCCCTCCTCGACCTAGAACCGGCCGTGTCCACTGCGCCCGACGCGCCCGACCTGACCCTGACCGAGGGCACGCTGCGGCTGGACCATGTCAGCTTTGCTTATCCGTCCGCCCCCGACCATCTGGTGCTGCGCGACATCTCTTTCACCGCGCACCGGGGCGAGACCATCGGCATCGTCGGCGAACAGGGCAGCGGCAAGACCACCGTCGCCCAGCTGATCCCGCGCTTTTACGATGTGACCGGTGGGTCCGTCACGCTGGACGGCCAGGACATCCGCAACGTCACGCTGCCATCGGTGCGCAAGGCCGTGGCCGTGGTCACGCAGGACGTGTTCATGTTCACCACGACGATGGAGAACAATATCGCCTATGGCGACCCTTGGGCGCCTGAGCAAGGGATCGAGACCTCCAGCACCGACGCGCAGTTGCACGACTACATTGACGCGCTCCCGGAACGCTACCGCACCGTGGTTGGCGAGCGCGGCGCCTCGCTGTCGGGCGGGCAGCGCCAGCGCATGTCGATCGCGCGGAGCCTGATCCTTGATCCTGCCATTCTGATCTTCGACGACAGTACCGCCGCCATCGACGCCCGCACCGAAGAACGCATTTTCGCCGCAATCCGCGCAAAGGCCGCGGGCCGCGTCACCATCCTGATCGCGCACCGGCTGAACACGCTGATGCACGCCGACCGCATCTTGGTGCTGAAAGGGGGGCGCATCGCCGAAGAGGGCACTCATGCCGACCTTCTGGCGCTGAACGGCCACTACCGCGCGCTTTACGACCTGCAGCACCAATCCTTTGGAGACCGGACGTGAGTGGCGAGACTGAGATGGAGCGCAACGAGGTCCGCGAGGACGGTCGCCGCCCCCCGCGTGCTGTTGTCGGCTCGCACCGCGTCAAGGAAGAGATGTTCGGACGCGTGTTCGACACCAACGTCATGCGCCGGATCTGGGTTTTCGTGCGCCCCTATCGGCGCGAGTTGCTGATTTCGGTCATCTCGGTCCTGATCTTCACGCTGTCGCAGCTGTCGATCCCGATCATCATCCGCACCGCGATTGATGAAGGCCTTCTAACACAAGATGGACGCCGCGCCCTTTTCTTGTCAGTGCTGGCCTTCGCGGTGGCGATCCTTGTCAACTTCCTGTCCAGCTTCACGCAGGAAAAGCTGGTCGGGCGCGTCGCGGAAAACGTGCTGTTTGACATCCGCGAGGCGATGTTTGCCCATCTGCAGCGCGTGTCGCAAAGCTTCATGGACAAAACCGAGGTCGGTCGCCTGATGTCGCGCCTGCAGGGCGACGTAAACGCGATGCAAGAGTTTCTGGAAACCTCAGTCATCTCGGTGGGCGATCTGGTTCTCCTCTTTGGCATCGTCGCCTGCATGCTGTGGCTGGACTGGCAGCTGGGGCTCCTGACACTGTCGATCCTGCCGGTGCTGTTTCTGGTGCGCATCGTCTGGCTTCCGCGGGCGCGCGCCGCCTTCATCGCAGCGCATGACACTAACTCGGTCACGGCTGGCGCGCTCGCCGAAGGCATCCATGGCGTCCGCACGGTGCAGGGCATGACGCGCCAGACGGTCAACATGCAGCTGTTCGAGGACAAGGCGCAGGCCAATCTCCGCACCCATCTGGTCGCGGCGCGCTATGCGCAGGTGCTGGTGCCCATCGTCGATGCGCTGACCGGGCTTGCGATGGCGGCGGTCGTGGTTGTTGGTGGCGGTATGGTTCTGGACCGCCAGATGGATGTGGGCGTGATGGTCGCGTTCCTGTTCTTCATCCAGCGGTTCTTCGATCCGGTGCGGTCGCTGACCATGCAGTATTCGGTGATGCAGCGCGCGATGGCCTCTGGCCAACGCCTGACCGAAGTGCTGGACGTGCCCATCGGCATCGAGGACGCGCCGGATGCCGTCGATCTGCCCGCCGGCACGCCCGGTGCGGTGGAGTTCCGCGACGTGCGGTTTTCATACCTGCCCAACCAGCCCGTTCTCCAAGGTGTCAGCTTCACTGTCGCCCCAGGCGAGACTGTGGCTCTGGTCGGGCCGACAGGGTCGGGCAAGTCCAGCATCATGTCGCTGATTCACCGGTTCTACGATGTCACGTCTGGCGCGGTGCTGGTCGGCGGGCATGACGTGCGCCGGGTCACGCAACGCTCGCTTGGCACGCAGATCGCGATGGTGCTGCAGGAGCCGTTCCTGTTCACCGGCACGGTTATGGAGAACATCCGCTATAACAAGGTCACTGCCACCGACGCAGAGATAATGCAGGCCGCGCGCACCGTCGGCGCACACGACCTGATCGAGCGGCTTCCGAACGGCTACCTGACGGAATTGAACGAACGCGGCGCAAACTTGTCTATGGGCCAGCGCCAGTTGATCAGCTTTGCTCGCGCTCTGGTCGCGGATGCTCCGGTTCTCGTGTTGGACGAAGCAACCTCCAGCATCGACAGCCAGACGGAAAAGCAGATTCAGAAGGCGCTGGCAGTATTGCTCAGCGGCAGGAGCGGCTTGATTATCGCTCATCGACTCGCGACGGTTCGAAATGTGGACCGGATCCTCATACTCAGCGCAGGGCGCATCGTCGAACAGGGTAGTCATTCCGAACTGATCGCCCTCGGTGGCACATATGCGAGACTCTACAAGGCCAATCACGCATCGTTCGATGATGAGCCAGTTTAGCTTTTGAATGCGGACTTTGGGTCACGGAAAGAACTGAACTTTGTTGACGATTTTCTCGATGACGCCTTGCTGGGCGAGTGATTTTCGTTTCCTCCTTACGATCGAAGTGCTTGCTGACTTTGATGCCGAGGCCCGCGGACGGAAGAACTAACTCTAGCAGCCTGACGTACGTTGGGGGTGACGTTGCCCCCGAGTTTTATCCAGCGTGAGCGAGACTCCGGGTCTGAGTTTTGCTGTTTTCGGCGGGTTGCGCAGCGTCAGGCTCCGTTGCGGGGTGAAGGTTTGGGCGAAGGCGGCGGGCGTCTGCCAGCCGAGGCGGGAATGGGGTCTCGTTCAACCGCTCATCCCGCAGACGACCGTTGAAGCTTTAGATGAAGGCATTCTGGGTCGGCTTTCCGGGTGCGATATAGTGCCAGTCAAACTTGCGATCATCGACGAACTTCAGGATCGCGTTCGAGGTGAACTCGGTTCCGTTGTCGCTGACCACCGTCTGGGGCTTGCCGCGGGCGTCAAACAGTGCGGCCAGTTCTCGCGCCACCCGTGCGCCCGACAGCGAGGTGTCAGCGATCAAGGCCAGGCATTCCCGCGTGCAGTCATCGACCATAGTCATGATCCGGAACCGGCGGCCATCCGTCAGCTGATCCGACACAATATCCAATGACCAGCGCTGGCTCGCCATCAGCGGCAGCACCATCGGGGCCGCTTCGGCTCACTTGCCAAATTTTAATCCTACCTTGACCTTAAAGCACTGAATATCCGTGCCAAAGTCGCACATGCCTGAGACAAACGATGATCCGTCTAACGACTTTAGCGTTTTCCTCTCAAACGACGGTCGGCGCACTTCCAATGCGCCATGGCGCCGGGGCACGTCCCGGCAGCGTCGAGGTAGCCAAACCAACGGTGCAAAAAGCCAAGTTAGCTGGAACTGCCGACCCTAGGACTGCACGTGAGGCCCGGTGTCTCCGTGCTTCGCTTTCTTGAGCCTGAAAGGCCAGGCTCTCCGGTTATTGCTGGGCCGCCCAGACTACAACCGCTTGCAGTACCGTTTGCATGGCACGGTCAAAGCCACCGACCAAAGCTGAAGTGTCGTCCGAGCCCACAGTCTCGGCCGCAGTGAAACGGCGAGAGGCGACGATGCGGCGATCAGATTCGCGGATCATGGTCATCATCATGCTTATGCGGATGACAAATCCTTCTTGCCGAGGTCCAAAGGGTTCGGAGTGGAAGTCCTGCAACTCGGTCATTAGCGTGTAATCGGGATTCAGCCCGTTTGCCGTGCGGCCGACAAGCCTGAAGCCGCCAAGGTTTTGGAACGACGTGACAAGCAGAGTTTGCACAAGCGCGGGGGCGGGTTCAGTCCAGCGGCCGTCGGGAAGGTACTGAGCCTGGTATGGCACCGGCTTGATCAGAATTCGGTCGGTGGAAAGCGCGCCTGAGGAACTTGGCAGCTCGACGATAAGGTGTCGGCTACCGCCCGTTGGGGCTTCGGACCTGTCGGCCGGGGAGAGGGTGTAGGCGTCCAACTCGTCACCCGCTTTGGACAGCGAGGAGAGCGCGCTGCAACCCGAAAGCAGGGACAATGCCAACGACAGCTCGAAAAGGATTACCCAACGCATCTTTCAGTTCCTGTATTCGGGGGTCTGGTTGCCAAGCAGGAAGCGGCTTGGGTCGCGACCGATGCGGTCGGCCACCGCGCCGATGGATGCGATTACCTTGCGTGCATCAGCAGCGAGGTCGCGGTATTGTGGGAGCCCGGTGCGCGCAAATGCCTTCAGTTCCTCCGCCGTTTCGCCGACAGCGGTCACGGTTGCCTTAAGTCCATCGACGAGGCCCGGGATGTCGTTCTTGATGACAGCGTCGGCGCTTGCGAAGGCCGCCTCGGCTGTGGTCAGCGCGGCATCGGCGCGGGCGAGCGTCCCCTCGGCTGTGGTGACGACGGTTTCTGCGCGGACGGCAAGGGCATCGACCCGGGCGGTGACGCTTTCGACGTTTTGCAAGATGGCGGCGATCGCGTCGCCGTTCTCGGGCGTGGCAAACTTTCGCACATCTTCAATCAGTGCGATCGCCTGCTTCAAGAGGTCTGGGGCGGCATCCGTCAATTCCTGCACGACCGAAGGCTGGGAGGCGATCACGGGAACCGGGGCCGGAGGGATGGCTTGCAGCGGATCTGACATCGGGCTGCCTCCAGCGAGGGCAACGAAAGATACGCCGGTGACGCCTTGCGAAGATAGGGTGGCCACCGTGTCCTTCCGTACTGGGGTTGCGGCGCGGATTTCAATCCGCACCCGCACGAACTGCGGATTTTCGCGGTCCAGATCAATGGAGAGGACCGTTCCGACGTCGACGCCATTGTAGCGCACCACGCTGTCTTGGCTTAGGCCCGACACACTGTCGAAGACGATGTCGTATTGAGCGTAGGCGCGGCTGATCTCGACACGAGCCAGCCAGAGCAGAAAGCCCATAAGCGCCGCGAGGGCGGCCAATGTGAAAGCCCCGACGAGTACGTAGCGGGCACGGGTTTCCATCAAATGGCTTCTTGCGGCTGGGCCGCATGCGCGCGCGGACCGTGGAAATAGGAGCGCACCCAGGGGTCATCGACCTGAGCCATTTCTGCCATCGTGCCGGTCACCAGAACCTTCTTTTGCGCCAGAACCGCGATCCGGTCGCAGACGGCGTGCAGCGTGTCGAGGTCGTGTGTCACCAGGAATACGGTCAAACCGAGGGCCTTTTGCAAAGAACGGATCAGGGTGTCGAAGTCCGCAGCGCTGATCGGGTCAAGGCCAGCGGTGGGTTCGTCCAGAAACAGGATCTCCGGATCCAGCGCGAGGGCGCGAGCCAGACCGGCGCGCTTGCGCATCCCGCCCGAAAGCTGGGAGGGAAAGAGGTCACCAGCGGTCACTGGCAGGCCGACCATGGCGATCCGCAGATCAGCTAGTGCGGCGCGGGTTGCTGCATCAAGGGCCAGCTTCTCGCGCATTGGTGCCTCGACGTTCTCGCGGACAGTCAGCGAAGAGAAAAGCGCGCCATCCTGAAACATCACCCCCCAAAGGTTCTCCACTGCTTTCGCGTCGGCTTCGGTGTTGGACGGCGGATCAGTCAGCACGTCCGTTCCGAGCACGTTGATTGTACCGGCGGAAGGGCGCTGCAGCCCCACGATGCTGCGCAGGAGGACCGACTTGCCGCTGCCGGAAGCGCCGACCACTCCAAGCACCTCGCCCCGGCGCACGTCAAGATCAAGGCCTTCATGCACTGTGGTTTTGCCAAACCGATTGGTCAGCTGTCGCACCGTGATGACCGCGGCGTCCATCAAACCCCCCAGACCGAAAAGAAGATCGACGCCAACGCATCGACGACAATGACGAGGAAGATCGCCACCACCACTGACCGCGACGTTCGACTGCCGAGAGAATCGGTGTTGCCAGCAACCTGAAGGCCCTGGTAGCAGCCCACCACCGCGATGATCATTGCGAAAACCGGTGCCTTGGACAGCCCTACCAGCGCATGCGTCACCGAGGTATTGGCTGCAAGCTGCGTACGAAACATCGCGGGCGAAATGCCAAGGTCGATCCACGCCATCAGCGCCCCACCCAGAAGACCAGCCATGTTGGCCACGAAACCAAGGACTGGCAGCAGGATCAAAAGCGCAAGAACGCGCGGCAGAACCAGAAGCTCGATCGGGTCAAGACCAAGGACGCGCATCGCGTCGATCTCTTCTCGCATCTTCATCGAGCCGATGGCTGCGGTGAAGGCCGATGCAGATCGCCCTGCTACAATGATGGCTGTCAGCAGGATGCCAAGCTCACGCAGCATCGAGATCGAGATGAGATCGATCACATAGATTTCGGCCCCGAACTGTTCCAGCTGCGATGCACCCTGAAACGCGAGGACGATCCCGATCAGGAAACCCATCAGCGCTACGATGGGCACGGCGTTCAGGCCAGCCTTTTGCATATGGTGCACGAGGGCCGTCACGCGCAGGCGGGACGGATGAACGACGGTCGCCGCCAGCCGGGTCAAAACAAGCCCTAGAAAGCCGATGGCGTGGCTAAGGCCAGCGGCGAAGACCGTGACTGACGTGCCAAGTTCCAGCAGCATGTCGCCGGCCTCGTGGTGCGGCAGGCGACGACGGCGCTTGCGGGTCGGTGGCATCGCATCGGTTACGGTCTGCAAAAGCAGGCTTTGCGCCTCGGTCGCGTTGTCGATGGTGACCTTATTCCCCTCGGCCTTCTGCGCGGCTTGGAAGGACACGATGGCCCATGCGCCGGCCGTATCAAGGCGGGTGACGGCGGAGAGGTCGAGTATCCCCACGCCGGTTTTGCTTCTGAGAAAGGCCCTCTGCTGGTCCAGATTGTTCAACGTGAATGCACCAACAAGATCGGCACGGGCCGAATGCGGCGCATCACCGTTTGCCGGTGGCATTGATCGCCCTCGCGTAGTGCGGCGAAAGGTGTCCGGTGCGGTCACCTGCAGGCCTCTCACAGTCAATGCGCTTCCTGATCATAGGGACACTTATCCACTTAGCTTTGGCCGCCTGGCCGATCGAATGTCCCAGCGCTCCGCGTGTGATTTTTCAATCTGCTTCAAGCCGTGAGGACCGCTTGAGGCAACGAATGAACGGCCCAGAGGGTTCCCTCAAAAGAGTCCTGGTCACGACGCTGATCTTGGCAGGCAACGCGAAGATTTCCCGCACAAGAAGCCTCTGCCGCTCGCGCGCAGCCACCTGCCTCGCGGCGCCGGCCACGATATGTGCCAGAGCCAGCAGAAATTCGGCATCAGCCTGATCAAAATCCCGGACTTCGCGGGAATGGATGCCAAACGCCGTGCTTGCGGCCAGATCGGCGACGGAAACCCAGGCCTCATGCTCTTTCAGAAGGCCGATTATCTGGTCTTCGGTGAGGAGGAAGGAGCAACGTCATGACCCTCCGCTCCCCCCCACTCTTTACCGGTTTTTTCGTCCGGCGAGGCCGTCGCAAAGAAGCCCCTATCGAGACACATTGCGGCCACGGTCGGCACACCAAGGCGAGTTCCGGCAAGATTGCACAACAGGAAGTTACATTTTAAAATCAGAAGGATTACTAAAATGTCCACTAAAACTGTGTGGGCTCACGCTCTCCTTGGGGCGTTACATTCCACCGCAGCCCATGCCTCAACCGAAGCGTCCGCATGGACGGACCTCAACATGCGTGTCGGCCCCGGGCCAATGTATCTGATCATGGGCATGATTCCTGCTGGCGGGGTTGTCTCGGTAGAAGGCTGTCTTGACACCGCGAACTGGTGCAAGGTCTCCTTCAACAGTGCCGAAGGTTGGGCATCGGGCGACTATCTAACCGCGATGGTGGATAGCACTCCAGTGGTCATTTACGCCAATCGAGACACGGTGTCAGTCGGTACCATCACATACGAAGATCCGAACCCATAAGGCGCGGCCGTTGGTGCTGCGTCTATTGTTGTTGCCGGCGCCATGGTCGGTGACCCTGTGGGAGCACTTATCGTGGCGGTCCTCGGCGGCGGAATCGGCGCGACGGCCCCGACAAAAAGATTACAACTTATGTAACCAGCAACCCGTTCGAACCAGTCTACCTTGACGGCGAGGTTGTCGTCGGAGCGGGCATTCCGGACACCGTGTTGCTGTCGGACGTGCCCGACAGCGAATACTCCTACGCCTATGTCAACGGCGTTCCCGTGATCGTCGAGCGCAAGCAGCGCCAGATCGTCTACATCGTTCGCTAAACCAAGTTTGACCGAGAAGTATGGGCGGCCCTGTCAAAGGGGCCGCCCTACCGCAACGCAGACCGTCCAATCTGGCGTACCTACTCAGTCGCATTGACTGCGACCCAGTACTTCGGCACTCGGCGTTCACGTAGCCAAGGCTCGTGAATGGGCGGTGATGGTTGTAGTCGTCGTGCCATGCCGCAATCAAGTGGCGGGCATGGCGGCGGCTAGAGAACAGGTGCTCGTTGAAATGGCGTAATCGGGACTTCGCTTCCGGTTCTGCCGGTGCTCCCCTTTGCGGCAGCAATCATCGCCAAGGAAGACAGAAGATGGCCGCGTTTTTGCTCGGTTGGACGTGTCACCTGAACTAACCAGCGCGTGTGTTGTCGATGATGAAAGTCGGATTATCCGAGAGGCCACGGTGGCATCGGAAGCTGATGCGATCATTCGCGAGTTTCGGGCGACGCCGGGTAATGCTTCAGCCATCTCGCCTCGCTCACCTCCATGCCGCACACTTCGAGGGCCAGTAGTAGAACGTCGCATCGCTGATACTGTGCTCCGGCACAGCTCCGCAGCGCTCACGCCGGTCTGGCGCTCCTTCAGGACGCAATAATCTGTTCTTCCTTGAACCTGCCGCGCTTCATGTCCCGTGTCCTTCGTTGGAAAGCAGACCAACCTCAAAGTGCGGACGTTTCACTGGAGCGGGTCAACCGGATTGGCCGACTTTATGCGAGAGTGTCTGAACGTACTGGGCACGAAGACCTTCCAAAACTTAAGGTCGCTCATGGCCAAAGCAGAGCAGCCATGACCGAGGCGGCACTCTCGGCCGCGCCTTGGTCGATGGCCTTTATCAGTGCCTCGTAGCGCTCCGCTCGATCACCGGCCAAGCCTTCAGGCGGAGCCGCACGATTGGCTGGAAGTCGACTAAGAACGCCAAAGGCGACCCCGAATTCCATCAAAGCGGAGGACGCGCGCAGGAATGGGTTGCCAGAGGCTTCAGCCACCACGCGATGAATTTCGAATTCGGCCAGCGCAAAGGGCTCGGGCTGGTGGGTCATCACTAGACGCTGATTCATCCAGTAATTCAGCTGGCGGATATGCTCTGCTTCCCGGTGAAGGGCGGCCAGACGGGCAGCCTGTACCTCAAGGCTTTTGCGTACGATCTGAAAATCTCGCACAAAGCCAGGCGACGGTCCGCTTTCCAGTTTCCATGCCAGCACCTGGCGGTCGAACAGGTTCCAGCGTGACTGAGGCAAGACGCGGGTGCCGACCTTGGCGCGGGCTTCGACAAGGCCTTTGGCCTCCAGGGTCTTCAGGGCCTCACGCAGGACCGTGCGCGAAACGCCAAAGCGATCCATCATTTCGGCGTCGTTCGGCAAGCTGGACCCGACCGGCATTTCCCCGGCCACGATGGCACGCCCAACCTCGTTGATGACGTATGAATGGAAGTTGCGCGCAGCCTGCCGCCCGGAGAGTGTGCGGATCAGGCTTCCGGGTTCGCTCATGTGGCAAGGTCCAGGTACTTAGGTTATTCGCGGCCCGGCCCGGAAAACAAGCCGCTGCAACACGATGAACATAAACAAAAGCGCGCCAACGACAATCTTGGTCCACCAGCTGGACAGGGTTCCGTCAAAGACGATGTAGGTTTGCACCAATCCCTGCAACATGACACCGATGAAGGTGCCGGCAACGAAGCCATAGCCCCCGGTCAGAAGTGTGCCGCCGATGACGACGGCAGCGATTGCATCAAGCTCGACACCCAGCGCGTTCAGTGAATATCCGGCCGAGGTGTAAAGCGAAAAGACCACTCCGGCGAGACCGGCAAGGAACGACGAAAGCGCGTAGATAGTGATCGTCGTGCGGGCAACCGGCACGCCCATCAGCGCGGCCGAGGTTTCGGACCCGCCGATTGCATAGACATTCGAGCCGAAGCGTGTGCGATGGGCCAGAAGGATCGCGACAGCGAAGACGGCAAGCATGATCATGCCCACAACGGTCAGACGCCCCCCGCCGGGCAGCAGGATGTAGTTTTTCGAGACGGCGGTATAGAAAGCGTGCTCGATCCCGATGCTGTCGGGGGACAGGACCGAGGCGCCGCCTCGTGCCAGGAACATGCCCGCAAGAGTCACGATGAAGCTGGGCACCTTCAGGTAGTGTATCGCCGCCCCCATGACCGCACCGAACAAGGCGGCAACCGTCAGGGCGACGGCAAATGCCAGCAGCGGGTGCAGGTTCAGCCACATGATTAGAACGGCAATCAGAACGGTGGTGAAGCCGATCACCGCCCCCACCGACAGGTCGATCCCGCCCGAAAGGATCACGAATGTCATGCCAACCGCGGCAACGCCAAGGAAGGCATTGTCCGTCAGGAAATTCCCAAGCACCCGCGTCGAGAACATCGCGGGGTGCTGCAGGACCGCCAGCATATAGGCGAAAAGAAAGATCAGGGCGGTGGCCAGCAGGGGCCGCAGGCTGCGGTTCATTTCGGGGTTCCTGTGGCGGGACGTCGGCGGAAAAGACGCGCCGAAAGGGGGGATTGCAGGACAAGGATCACGATGATCACGGCAGATTTGACCACAAGGTTGAACTGCGGCGAAAAGCCCGAGATCAGGATTCCGGTGTTCATGGCCTGGATGATCATCGCGCCAAGAACTGCCATCGGGATGGAAAACCGCCCGCCCATCAGCGAGGTGCCACCGATTACGACCGCCAGGATCGCGTCCAACTCCAGCCAGAGGCCGGCGTTGTTCGCATCGGCCCCGCGGATGTCGCCGGCGACGATCAGCCCGGCAATTGCAGCGCTGAAGCCCGCGAAGGTGTAGACAATTAGCAGAAGCGCATTGGCCGAAAGCCCGGCAAAGCGCGCGGCGGACCGGTTCACCCCAACCGCCTCGATCAGCAAGCCAAGAGCTGTACGGCGCACAATTAGCGTGGCCAGGACCATCAGGATCGCTGCGATGACAACCGGCATCGGGAAGCCAAGAAAAGATCCGGTGCCGATGAAGATCAGCACGGGGTCAGAGAAGGTGACGATGTAACCCTGAGTTATCAACTGCGCGAGGCCGCGACCGGCGACCATCAGGACTAGCGTCGCGATGATGGGCTGGATTTCTAGCACCGTCACCAGGATGCCGTTCCAGAGCCCGCAGACCAGACCCGCGCCAAGGGCGGCAAGCACGGCAAACCAGGCTGGGTAGCCCGAGGTCACCATGACTGCAGCAACCGCGCCCGATATCGCCATGACCGCGCCGACCGACAGGTCGACACCCTTGGTCGCGATGACCATCGTCATGCCGATTGCCAGGATCGCGACAGGCGCGCCCCGGTTCAAGACGTCGATCAGGCTGCCAAAGAAGCGACCGTCCTGCCAGGTGACGGTGAAGAAGCCCGGGAAGAGGATCCAGTTGACCAGGAGGACAGCGGCCAGCGCAATGACCTGCGGCCGGGTGAAGAGGTGAGCCAAGGGACGCGAGGGCGGCAGCGGCGGCTCGGTGGTCGGCCTCAGGTCGACGGTTGGGCGGGTCACGAGCGGGCCTCTCGAGCGGGTGCGGGCGGGGTTCCGGCAATGGCCTGGACAATGGCGTCGGGGGCGATGTCGTCGCCCGAAAGTTCAGCCACCATCTCGCGGTCGCGCATCACCACGACGCGGTTGGAATAGGCCACCACCTCGTCCAGTTCCGAAGAGATGACAAACAGCGCCAGCCCCTCTTCCCGCAAGCGATTGATCGTGCGGACAATCTCGGCATGGGCGCCGACGTCAATGCCGCGTGTCGGTTCGTCCAGGATCAGGAAAGTTGGGTCAATAGCCAACCAGCGAGCGAGGATCACCTTCTGCTGGTTGCCGCCCGACAGAAGCTTGACCGGCATGTCATGGTTCGCGGCGCGAATGTCCAAGGCTTCGGCGTAGCGGCCGGCAAGCTCAACCTGGTCCTCGCGGTTCAGGGCTTTGAACCAGCCCAACTTGGCTTGCAATGCGATGATGATGTTCTCGCGCACCGAAAGATCGCCGAAGATGCCGTCGATCTTGCGGTCCTCAGGGCAGAAGCCAAACCCCGCCGCCACGGCCTGAACCGGATTGCGGATGGTCACGGGCTTGCCGTCGACATGGAATGTCCCTCCCTCGGCAGCATCGACGCCGAACATCAGCCGGGCGACTTCAGTGCGGCCCGAGCCCAGAAGTCCCGCCACGCCGACGACTTCTCCTTCATGGACTGACAGGTCGAATGGCGCCACGCCCTTGCGGCCGATATCCTGAAACCGCACCCGCACCGCACCCCGGATGCCCCCGGACAGGGCTGTGGGGTGGTGCTCGAAAGCCACGTCCTTGCCCAGCATCATGCGGACCACATCGGTGGTGTTCAGCGTGTTCAGTGCCTGGGTCGACACGAGTCTGCCGTTGCGCAGGATGGTGACCCGGTCGGCAAGTTCAAAGACCTGATCCAGGAAATGGGTGATGAAGATGATCGCCAGACCCTTGGCTTTCAGTCCGCGCACCACGTCAAACAGACGCTGCACCTCGGTTCGGTCAAGGCTGGCGGTCGGCTCGTCCAGGACCAGCACCTTGCCCGAAAGCTCCACCGCGCGCGCTATGGCCACAATCTGCTGGACCGCGACCGAGAATTCCGAAAGCTCGGCGCGAACGTCGATGTCCAGACCATAGCGCGAAAGCAGCTCGCGCGCGTCTGCGTCTATCTTTTTGCGGTCGACAAGGCCGAGCCGCGTGGGCTGGCGGCCAAGGAACAGGTTTTCGGAAACGGACCGGTTCGGCAGCAGGTTCACTTCCTGATAGACCGTGCCAATCCCGTAGCCTTGACCGTGCAAGGGATCACGCAGGGTGATCGGCTGACCATCCAGCAAAACCACGCCCCCGTCGGGGTGATATGCGCCAGTCAGGATCTTGATAAGTGTAGATTTGCCTGCGCCATTCTCGCCCAAAAGTGCATGAACCTCGCCCGGAAAGGCGGAAAAGCCGACATCGTCCAACGCGCAGTGCTGGCCAAACACCTTGACGATGCCACGCGCCTCAAGCACTGGCGTAATCGCGCTTTCTGACATGATCAAGTCCTCTTCATCGTCGCTTAAACTGTCGGCCTATCTGGCTCATAAATCAATTCCGCCGGACAGGGGCGCGACCCCCCGGCCGGCGGCAGCCTCGGGGAGGAAACCTAGTAGCCGAGGCCTTTACGGCGGTCGTATTCCCCCTGCGGATCGTCAGCCGGGGTGTACAACTTCGATTCAGTGATGATGAACTTCTCGGGCATAGTGCCCGCGTTCAAGTAGGCGTCCAGCGCAGCGAAGGCCGGGCCGGCCATGTTCGGTGTCAGCTCGACCGTCGCGTTGGCTTCACCGGCAACCATCGCCGCGAAGATATCCGGAACCGCGTCGATCGAGATGACGAGAATGTCGGTGCCTGGCTTCAGGCCCGCATCCTTGATCGCCTGAATGGCGCCGACAGCCATGTCGTCGTTATGGGCGTAGACGGCGCAGATATTCTTGCCACCGTCTTCGGCTTTGATGAAGCCTTCCATGACTTCCTTGCCCTTGGAACGTGTGAAGTCGCCGGTCTGGCTGCGGGTGATGACAAGGTTGGCCTTACCGGCTATCGCTTCCTCGAAGCCCTGCTTGCGGTTGATCGCGGGCGAGGAGCCTACGGTGCCTTGCAGTTCGACGACATTGCACTGCTTGTCGGCGACTGCTCCCACCAGCCATTCGCCAGCGACGCGGCCTTCCTTGACCTGGTCAGACGCGACCGAGGTCAGGTAAAGGTCTTCCGGCCCTTCGATGCCACGGTCCAGAAGAACGACGGGGATCGACGCTTCCTTGGCTTCGGTCAGCACTTCTTCCCAGCCAGTCGCCACAACCGGCGCAACCAGGATCGCGTCGACGCCCTGTGCGATGAACCCGCGGATCGCCTTGATCTGGTTTTCCTGCTTCTGCTGCGCATCGGCGAATTTGAGGTCGATGCCCAGCTCGGCGGCAACCGCCTTGGTTACGCTCGTCTCGGCAGCGCGCCAGCCGGATTCGGATCCGATCTGCGAAAAGCCGATAACCTTGCCCTGCAATCCTTCAGCATAGGCTGCCGAAAGCAACAGACCGCTTAATCCCGCGCCAAGCGCGAGAGTCTTGAAAACTTTCATGATTTTCCTCCCAGTGGAACCTTTGGCCACTCTCCTCGGGTGGCTGGAATGAGGGTATCAAAAGTATTACTATATGCAAGAAGTCCGATCACAGAGCCGTGCAATTCCCTTGTGGTCGACGCTGCACATGCAGCGAGTTTTGGACCTCTCCGTACAAGCCAAAGCGTTTGTTCACGAGTTTCTTGCTGCACCGCTGCATCCGCCAGGCGCGTGAACACGATGGTCACGACGGGCGAAAGCTGAAGCTCATCCGATGTTTGGACGTCAACCCAGGCTCCAGGCGAGCAGACGGGAAATGCGGGGTGTTCGGCGAATCAGGGAAGCGCTGCGTTTCGATGGCAAAGCCGGCAAAGCGGGGGTAGCGCGCACCGGCCTTGCCCGGCGTTCCATTGAAATGCGCCCCGGTGTAAAGCTGCACGCCAGGCTCGGTCGTGGCCAGACGCAGACTGCGGCCCGAGGCGGGATCAGTCGCCTCAAGACAAGGGCGGAGGCGGTCTGGGCCCAGAGGCGCCGAAAGGCAGAGGTTGTGGTCGAACCCGCCTTCCCCCGGCAGGACATGTCCGATCCGCCTGGCCTTGCGGAAGTCGAACGCGGTTCCGCTTACGGATCGCACCTCTTTTGTCGGGATCAGTTGGTCATCGACGGGCAGATAGAACCCCGCCTCGACGCGCAACTCCTGATCCAGAACCGTGCCGGACCCGTGCCCCGCAAGATTGAAATAGGCGTGGTTGACCAGGTTCACGATGGTTGGCTCGTCAGTCGTGGCGGTCATCTCGATCTCAAGGCCAAGGCCGCTGATCCGATAGGTTGCCTTGACCTGCAGCTCGCCGGGATAGCCCATGTCCCCGTCTGGCGAAACAAGCGCAAAGGTCACGTGCGTCGCCGAGTGGCTCTCGATCTGCCACGGCCTGCTGTCAAATCCCGCCACGCCGCCGTGCAGATGGTTCGCGCCCTCGTTCCGGTTGACCAGCACCTCTCGACCATCCAGAGCAAACCTGCCACCGGCGATGCGGTTGGAGTATCGCCCGCAAGTGGCACCAACATAACGGCCGTAGGTCTGCCAATCCTCCAGACTGTCATGACCCAGAACGATATCGGCCAACACCCCGTTCCGGTCAGGGACCCACAACTCGGCCAGGCGCGCGCCCCAGGTCAGCAGCCTGAGCTTCAAGCCATCTGTTCCGTTCAGGGTAGCGGCATGGACAGCGGCACCGCCGATCTGTCCGATAAAGGTGATGTCTGCCATGGCCTGTCCCTCCCGAAGTTCTATTCGGCCCAGTCCTGCGGCAATAGGGCGGCGGGCATGTTCTGGTAGGCGACCGGGCGCAACCAACGACGGATCGACATCGTACCAACTGAGGTCGCGCCGAAGTTGGTGGATGCGGGGTAGGGTCCGCCATGAACCTGCGCATCGACCACTTCGACGCCCGTCGGGAAACCATTGGCCAGAACACGGCCCGCCTTCCGCTCCAGGATCGGCATGAGTGACTGCCCAAGCTGCATGTCGGCATCATCGAGATGCAGGGTGCAGGTCAACTGCCCCTGAAGGCTGCGGGCGATATCCTGCATTTCAGCGGCATGGCGAACGCGGACGATCAGGCCCAGGGGGCCAAAAACTTCTTCCGCAAGCATGTGATCTGCCAGCCAGTCGCTGCCGGCAACCTCGAAAAGATACGGAGTCGCATTGCGCAAATCGCAGGTGGTCGTCAGCACCGCGCGGACGCCGGTCCCAGCGGCGACCCGGTCACGACCCGCGCGGTAAGCCTCTGCCATGCCGTCGGTCAGCATGGTTTGCGGGCCGACCGCGTCGACTGCGGCCTTGGCGGTCTCGACAAAGGCATCGGCATCCGGGCCGTCGATCACCACGGCAATGCCGGGATTGGTGCAAAACTGGCCCGCCCCCATCGTCAGCGATCCAGCCCAACCCTTGGCAATGGCTTCACCCCGTGCCGCCAATGCCGCCGGAAGCAGGAACATCGGGTTTACCGACCCAAGTTCGCCAAAGAAGGGGATCGGCTCGGGCCGTGCGGCGCAGAGGTTGAACAGGGCCCGTCCCCCCGCAAGCGACCCGGTGAAGCCGACCGCCTTGATAAAGGGATGCTGGACGAGCGCCTCGCCCACATCGCGCTTGCCACCTTGGATCAGGCTGAACGTACCCGCAGGCATGCCGGTGGCCTTGATCGCAGCATCAATGGCTTGCGCCACGATCTCGCCCGTGCCGGGATGGGCGGAGTGGCCCTTGACTACGACCGGGCAGCCTGCGGCGAGGGCCGAGGCCGTATCCCCCCCGGCGACCGAGAAGGCAAGCGGGAAGTTCGACGCCCCGAACACCGCAACCGGCCCGATCGGTCGCTGGATCAGCTTCAGGTCAGGGCGCGGGGCAGGCTGGCGGTCAGGCATGGCTGCGTCATGGCGGCGATCCAGCCAGCCGTCCTTCAGGATGTGACTGGCGAACAGTCGAAGCTGCATCGTCGTACGCCCGCGCTCCCCATCCAGCCGCGCAGGAGGAAGCCCGGTTTCCTGGGTGCCGATCTCGGTGATGGCAGCCCCGCGCGCGTCAATTTCATCCGCGATGCGATTGAGAAAGGCAGCCCGTGCTGCGCGGGTGGTGGCGGAATAGGCTGGGAACGCTGTCTCGGCAGCCACACAGGCAGCATCGACATGGGCCGGGGTCCCGACGGAAAACTCGTGCGACGGGCCATGTGCGGGGGACGAAGTGAAGGTATTGGCGCCAGAGACCCATTCGCCAGCGATTATATGTTTTCCGGTCAGCATCGGCTGTTCCTTGTAACGGCAGGTGGCCCCAAAGGGGGGCAGACTTAGAAATGAAAGGCGGCGGTCGTCTCGCGCTGGCCCAAGGTCATGGCGTCAGCAACGTGAACCATGGGGGCCAGGTCAACATCCGACTCACCCGTGCGGACCAGATCGGCCATCCGCGCATAAAGGGCAGGGTATTCCCCCATTATGCTGGCCTCACCCGAGATGGGCCGGCCGTCAACCTCCAGAACATTGCCGCCCATCCGTAAGGCAAGGGAGCCTTTGGAGGTTTCAACCTCGATGTCCCAGGTTTGCGGGCCTTCCTGGCGCCAGTCGAAATCGGCCGTAACCTGATCCGAGAAGATCAACTGGGCTGCGATAGGCGTCTGTCGGTTAGCCGGAAACTTAAGGAGCGCCGACGTCAGGTGGACCGGCATCGGCAGGATCTCGGTCAGGATCGACAGCGCATTGATGCCGGGATCGAAAACGCCCATTCCGCCGGGCTCGAAGACCCAGTCCTGGCCGGGATGCCATTTCCGCACATCCTCGCGCCAGGTGATGTGGGCGCGGGTTACGGTCTTGCCGCGAAGCCAGGCCTTGGCAGGAGCGACCGCCTGGGCCATCCGGCTGTGCCAGGTGGCAAATAGGGTCAAGCCCCGGTCACGGGCCAGCGTTTCCAGGGCGTGGATTTCGGCAAGCGTCGCCCCCGGCGGCTTTTCAAGCATCAGATTCCGACCGGCCCTCAGCACGGCTTCCGCATAGGCAAAGCGCGGGACCGGCGGCAGGCAAAGCGAGATGACCGGAATGTCGGGGCGCGCTTCCAGCATGGCCTCGATCGCCGTATAGCTTTCGACGCTGTCCACATGACCCCTTCGGCTGACCGTCGCGGCAAGCGTCCAGTCCGGGCTGGCTGCAATCGCAGGGACGTGCTGGTCGATCGCGATCTTGCCAATCCCGACGAGGGCGACCTTCGTCGACATCAGTGGCTCTCCCGAGCGACGGCGTTGCCCCGGCAGCCAACAAGGAAGTCCATGTCCGCACCTTTGTCCGCGCCTTCGACGTGGTCGTGGTAAAGCTTGGCATAGCCTCCGGTTGGCGGCGCGACGGCGGGCGTCCAGGCTGCCAGCCGCGCGGACATCTCCTCGTCCGAGATGTCCAGATGCAGACGGCGGTTCGCCACGTCCAGCTCGATGAAATCGCCCGATCTCACGACCGCCAGCGGCCCACCCCGTGCAGCTTCGGGTGAGGTGTGGAGGACCACAGTACCGTAAGCCGTGCCGGACATGCGGGCATCCGAGATACGGACCATGTCCACAATTCCCTTGCGCAGCACTTTCGGAGGCAGCCCCATGTTTCCGACCTCGGCCATGCCGGGATAGCCGCGCGGGCCGCAATTCTTCAGCACCATTACACAGGTCTCATCGATATCAAGGTTCTCATCCTCGATCCGGGCCTTGTAATCGTCGATATCCTCGAACACGACAGCGCGACCCCGGTGCTGCATCAGCGCGGGCGTCGCGGCTGAAGGTTTCAGGACCGCCCCGTCCGGAGCAAGGTTGCCCTTGACCACGACGATGCCGCCCGACTGGGTCAGCGCCTTGTCGGCTGGCAAGATTACGTCGTCGTTGTGGCTGCGGACGTCCTTCACCTCGTCCCAGACCGGGCCGCCCGACACCGTAAGTGACTCCCTGTTCAGAAGCCCCGCCTCGCCCAGCCGCTTCATCACCGCAGGCAGGCCCCCGGCATAGAAGAATTCTTCCATCAGATATTTGCCCGATGGCATCAGGTTGACGATGGTCGGAACATTCCGACCCCAATTGTCCCAGTCGTTCAATGTCAGTTCGATCCCGCAGCGGCCCGCGATGGCCAGAAGGTGGATCACGGCGTTGGTCGAGCCGCCGATGGCCGCATTGGCGCGGATCGCGTTCTGGAACGCCTCCCGCGTCAGGATGTCCGAGGGCTTCAGGTCATCCTTCACCATCTGCACGATGCGCCGCCCGGTCAGTTGCGCCATCACGCGGCGGCGGCTGTCCACCGCAGGGATCGCGGCATTGCCGGAGAGGGTCATCCCCAGCGCCTCGACCATGCTGGCCATCGTCGAAGCCGTGCCCATGGTGTTGCAGGATCCGGGGCTGCGGGACATCGACGCCTCGGCCTCCACGAATTCCTCGGCCGTCATCTCGCCGGCCTTCACCGCCTCGGAGAACTTCCACAGGTGCGTGCCCGAGCCAACGCGCTCGCCCCGGAAATAGCCGTTCAGCATCGGCCCGCCCGACACCATGATGGTAGGAAGATCGACCGAAGCCGCCCCCATCAGCAAGCTGGGCGTGGTCTTGTCGCAGCCGACCAGACAGACGACGCCATCCATCTGCTGGCCGCGGATCGTCTCCTCCACGGCCATGGCGGCAAGGTTCCGGAACATCATTGCCGTCGGGCGGAAGCCGGATTCGCTGACCGAAAAGACGGGGACGATCACCGGAAACCCGCCCGCCTCATAAACCCCGTGCTTCACCCGCTCGGCAAGATCGTTCAGGTGGGCATTGCAGGGGTTGAGTTCGCTGAAAGTGTTCAGGATGCCGATCACCGGGCGACCATCGAAAAGGTCGGCCGGAAGGCCTTGGTTCTTCATCCAGCTGCGGTGATAGATCGCGTCCTTCGACGTGCCCGCAAACCATTCTTGCGAACGCAATTTCCGGGGCCAGGCGGCGGGTTTGAACTTGGTCATGTCAGATACCTTAAAGCGGAAGGACGTGTGTAGTGCCCTTGGTATTGGGCGCAAAGCTCAGCGTGTTGCGAAGCGGCTGGCCGAAATCCGGGACCACAATTTCGAATGTATCGCCTGCTTCGGTCTTGACCCCGTCGGCGAAGGACAGGGTTGCGGTTCCGAAGTAATGCACGTGCAGGTCGCCGGGCTGTCGGAAGATGTCGTACTTGAAGTGGTGATGCTCAAGGTTGGCGAAACTGTGCGACATGTTCGCCTCGCCCGACAGGAACGGTTTTTCCCAGATCTTGCTGCCGCCGCGGATGATCGCGCTTGTGCCGCGAATGTCGGCGGGCGGGTCACCAACAAGGATTTCCGGCCCATAGGACGCTACGCGCAGCTTGGAATGCGCAAGCCACAGGTAGTTGACGCGTTCCGTGACGTGGTCTGAAAACTCGTTCCCCAGCGCCCAGCCGATGCGGTGCGGCGTGCCGTCGGGGCCGATTAGGTAGGTCCCCGCAATCTCGGGCTCTTCGCCACCATCTTCGGCAAAACCGGGGGCCTCAAGCGCGCCGCCGGGGGCGACTGCGGCATGGCCGTTGCCTTTGTAGAACCACTCCGGCTGCGCACCAACCTCGCCATCTGCAGGACGCCCACCTTCCAGCCCCATACGGAACATCTTCATGCTGTCGGTCAGCGTCTCGGCCCCCGCAAGCTTGGCATGCATCGCGTCTCGGGCTGATGCCGAGCCGAGGTGTGTCAGTCCAGTTCCCGTCAAATGCAGATGCGCCGGGTCCGGGTGGCTGACCGGAAGCTCGAACTCCGCACGGGCAAGGTCGACCGTCTCACCCAGTCCGCGAATGGCAACCTCGTCCTTGATGCCGTGACCCGCTGAAATTGCCGCCATTGCCAGCTCGTAGACCGAGGCGGTATTGCGGACCAGCCGCGCCTCGCTACCGTCGCGGGCAACAACGCCCTCCCCCTTCACCGTGGAAAGATGCATGGTCTGCCTCACTTGTTCTTGTTGTAGACGTCGAAGACCACGGCAGCCAGAAGCACCAGCCCCTTGATCATCTGCTGATAGTCGATGCCAACCCCAAGGATCGACATGCCCATGTTCATCACGCCCATGATCAACGCCCCGATCACCACGCCGATGATCTTGCCCGAGCCGCCTGCCATCGAAGCCCCGCCGATGAAGACGGCGGCAATGGCGTCAAGCTCGAACCCGGTGCCGGCCTTGGGTGTGGCGGAGTTGAGGCGGGCGGTGACCATCATGCCTGCGAGGGCGGCCAGCATCCCCATGTTGACAAAGCAGAAGAACACCAGCTTTTCTGTGCCTATGCCTGACAGCTTGGCGGCCTTCTCGTTACCGCCGACGGCATAGATGCGCCGGCCTTGGACGGTATTTTCGGTGAAGAAGGCGTAAAGAACGATCAGCACTGCCAGCACCACCAGCACGTTCGGCAAGCCGCGGAAGCTGGCCAGCTGCCAGCCGACGAAAGCCATCGCCGCCGCGATCAGCAGTGAACGCCCCCAGAACAGGCCCGTCGGTTCCGGCGCGATGCCGAACTCCATGTCCCGCCGACGCGCGCGCAGGCCGATCCAGATCACGACACCGATGGCTAGAGCGGCGATAATCAGCGTTAGGCCGTGAGGCTTTGTCAGACCGGTCAGGTCGGGAATAAAGCCCGAGGACATGGCCTGGAATTCCTTGGGGAATGGTCCGATGTTCTGCCCGCCCAGAAGCCAAAGGGTTGCACCCCGGAAGACCAGCATTCCGGCCAACGTCACGATAAAGCTGGGAATCCTCCAGTACGCTACCCAATAGCCCTGCGCGGCGCCAATCATCCCGCCCACGATCAGCGTCAACGGGATCACGGCATAGACGGGCAGCTTCAAGTCCACGGTAAGCCAGGCCGCAACGGCCCCGGTAAACGCCGCGACCGATCCCACCGACAAATCAATGTGACCCGCGACGATAATGAGAAGCATGCCCAAGGCCAGAATGATCACATGACCGTTCTGCAGGAAGATGTTAGTGATGTTCGGCGCTTGCAGGAACATCGGCTTGCCCTGGGCTGAGACCAGGATCGAGAACAGCACCACGATGGCGACCAGCGCCAGCAGCATCCCGTTCTCGCGCAGGTGCCCCACCAGCGCGCCTTGCTTTTCTTCTGCCATTTACGCCACCTTCCCCGCGTCCTTGCCGCCGTCTTTACCGACGTCTTTCACGATCAGAGCCATGATCTTTTCCTGACTTGCCTCGTCGCGGCCAAGCTCGCCTACGATCCGGCCCTCGTTCATCACATAAATCCGGTCGCACATGCCCAGAAGTTCCGGCATCTCGGACGAGATCATCAGGATCCCGCGCCCCTGCTCGGCCAATTCCTTCATGATGGTGTAGATCTCGAACTTCGCACCCACGTCGATGCCGCGCGTCGGTTCGTCCAGGATCAGAAGCTGGGGGTCGGTGAACAGCCACTTTGACAGCACCACCTTCTGCTGGTTGCCGCCGGACAGGTTCACCACCTTTTGTTGGACACCCGGCGTGCGGATTGCCAGTTGCTTGCGATAGCCCTCTGCCACCTGCGCCTCGCGGCGCTTGTCCAAGACCGAGCGTTTGGCAATGCCCGCAAGGTTCGCCAGACTGATGTTCTTAAGGATCGGCTCTTCCAGGATCAGGCCCAGTGCCTTGCGATCCTCGGTCACATAGGAAATGCCCCCGTCGATGGCTTTGGACACCGTCGAGACATCAACCGGCTTGCCGCTCATCCGCACCTGACCCTGGTGACCCTTGCCATAGCTGCGCCCGAAGATCGACATCGCCAGCTCGGTCCGGCCGGTGCCCATCAGTCCCGCGATGCCGACGATTTCGCCCTTGCGGACGTTCAGCGAGACGCCCTTGATGATCTGCCGACCGGCTTGTTCGGGGTGCCAGCAAGACCAGCCCTCGACCTCGAACAGCATTTCTCCGGGATTGAGGGTGCGTTCGGGATAGCGGTGCGCCATGTCACGGCCCACCATGTCGCGGATGATGCGGTCCTCGGAAATCTCGGCTTTTGTCAGTGTGGACACCGAGGTGCCGTCACGGATTACCGTGATCCGGTCCGCAACTCGGGCTATTTCGTTCAGCTTGTGGCTGATCATGATCTGCGTGACGCCCTGAGCCTTCAGCTCCAGCATCAGGCCAAGAAGGCGGTCGGCATCGGCCTCTTGCAGGGCCGCGGTCGGCTCATCCAGGATCAGAAGCTTCACATTCTTCGACAGCGCCTTGGCGATCTCGATCAGCTGCTGCTTGCCGACGCCCAGCTTTCCGGCCACCGCCCCTGGCGGTTCGTTCAGCCCCACGCGCCGCAACAGCTCTTCGGTCTTGTTGAAGGCCATGGGCCAAGAGATCACGCCGCGCTTGGCGACCTCGTTGCCCATGAACAGGTTCTCGGCGATCGACAGCAGCGGGATCAGCGCAAGTTCCTGGTGGATGATGATGATGCCCTTCTCCTCGCTGTCGCGAATGCTTCGATTGTGCAGAGGCTGGCCGTCATAGCTGATCTCGCCCTCAAAGCTGCCATGCGGGTAGACCCCCGACAGCACCTTCATCAGCGTGGATTTTCCGGCACCGTTCTCTCCGCATATGGCGTGGATTTCCCCGGCCTCGACCGTCAGGCTGACCCGGTCAAGTGCCTTCACGCCCGGGAAGACCTTGCTGATCTCCCGCATTTCCAGAAGTGTTGACATTGCCCCTCCCCAAGGGAGCCCGCCTGCACGGACGCGGTGCAGGCGGACCCTTCGGATCAGCTTACTGCAGCTGGTCCGCGGTGTAGTAGCCCGAACCGACGAGAATCGCCTCGTAGTTCGAACTGTCGACCGAGACCGGCTCCAGCAGGTAAGACGGCACGACCTTGACGCCGTTGTCATAGGTCGTGGTGTCGTTGATCTCGGGCTCGGCACCGCCAAGAACTGCGTCGACCATCGTCACGGTGACCTTGGCCAGTTCGCGCGTGTCCTTGAAGACGGTCGAGTACTGCTCGCCAGCGATCATCGACTTGACCGAGGGGATCTCGGCGTCCTGACCGGTGACGATCGGCATTGGCAGGTCGCCCGAGCCGTAGCCGACGCCCTTGACCGACGACAGGATGCCGATGGACAGCCCGTCATAGGGGGACAGCGCGCCGTGCAGCTGCTTGTCGCCGTAGTTCGAGGACAGAACGCCATCCCAGCGCAGAGTGCCGACAACATCCATGCCCATCTGGCCCGACGGAATGGCGATATCGCCCGCGTCGATCAGTGGCTGCAGGACCGACATCGCGCCGTTGTAGAAGAAGAAGGCGTTGTTGTCGTCCGGCGACCCACCGAACAGTTCCACGTTCCACGGCTTCACATCCGGGAAGCGCTCTTTCAGCCCGGCAACCAGCGATTCCGCTTGCTGCACACCCACCTTGAAGTTGTCGAAGGTGGCATAATAGTCGACCGAACCGGAATCGCGGATCAGGCGGTCGTAGGCGATGATCTTGATGCCCTGAGCAGCGGCGTTGTCCAGCGCGTTCGAGAGCGTGGTGCCGTCGATGGCCGCGATGACCAGCGCCTTCACGCCAGAGGTAATCATGTTCTCGATCTGGTTCAGCTGCGTCGGAATGTCATCCTCTGCATACTGCAGGTCGACGGTGTAGCCGGCGTCGGTGAAAGCTTTCACCATGGATTCCCCATCGGAAATCCAGCGCGACGAAGATTTGGTCGGCATTGCGATGCCGACGGTGCCCTTGTCCTGGGCAAAGGCTGGCATCGCCGACAAGGCGGCCGTGGTGCCAGCAAGGGCCATCAGGCCGCGGCGGGTCAAAATCATCTGTTTCCTCCCGATGATACGTTCATCCGTGATGCGTTCCTCCGTCTTGAGCAGGATTCTGTGCCCTTGCCCTACGGATCCGCGGAGTTTGACGAGAGTTTACATATCTGTCAAATATCGGAAATTGGCAAAAACATACGTGAATTGATATGAGTGTGACCGCCCTAAACCTTGCCGGAGCGCTGCGGCAGCTGAAACCGTCTCAACTGCGGTTGATGGCTGCACTCGGCGAGGCAGAGGGTCTAGGACGATCGGCCGACCGGATCGGCATTTCGCAGCCAGCGGCTTCTCGCCTTCTTGCCGAAATGGAGGACCTGCTTGGCCTCCGCCTGCACGAACGTCAGGGGCGCGGGCTTCGGCTGACCCAGGCCGGCGAGGCGTTGGCGCGGCGGGCAAAACGGATTCAGATCGAACTGACCGATGCCGCGCGAGAAGTTGCCGAGGCTGAAACCGGCAATGCCGGCACAATCCGGGTCGGTGCCGTGACCGGCCCTGCCCTCAGCATGGTCATGCCAGCAATCATCGACCTCCAGGAGATCCACCCCGATATCCACGTGGAAGTGACGGTTGCAACGTCGGTCCTGCTTTGTGATCAGCTCCGGGACGGCAGCCTTGACTTCATCCTGGCCCGCCCGGGTGCGACCGACACGATGCTTGAGGCCCGGCGGATCGGCGACGAGCCGCTGTCCGTGGCCGTGCGCCGAGGCCATCCGCTGCTTCTGCGGGCCGAGATTCATCCAAGCGACCTGCTGAACTACGACTGGATCATTGGGCCCGATGATACGCTGCTGACGCAGACCGTGATGGCCCGCCTTGCCGAACTGCGCCTGCCGGTCCCAAAGCGGCGGATCTCGACGTCGTCCTTCCTGTTTACCTTGGCAGTCCTGAACCAGACCGACGCAATTGCGCCGCTCGCCCGACCGGTGGTCGAGAGCTTTTCCGGCAACCCATCGATGCCGTTCGTCGCCTTGCCGATAGACCTAGGGCTCAGCGTCACACCGTTCAGTATTGCTAAACGGATGGGTTCCAAACTGACCCCAGCTGCACAACGTCTGGCCGATGCGATCTTAGCCCGTGCGGAAACCTTGCAAACTGCGCACAATACGCTTCCGCAAGGGTCAGAAACCAGTGCTGGTTCGGGCATTCGGCGCGGAAGCGTCAACGTCATCCCAAATGAACGTTGAAGGATGTCGTCAGGAGGACCCACACGCGGCTCTTTCGTTTTGAAGAGTGGTGCAGATCTGGGTCTCGCCGCTGGCATCGCCCCTGGCTGCAACTGCGCAGCAGCCCTTCAAATGGCAAATCTCAAAGGACCTCGTTTTCCCAACGCGCCACCGCGGAGCAAGGGACGGCCACAACGCAAGATGCCAAAGCGCCGTGGCAGTTGAAAGGTAATTGAAATGGTCTCCAGGATGGCTGGAGCTATGCCCTCTTGATCAGGCGAACAAGGAACAACATTATTACCGCCCCAATTGTGGCGTGGATGATGGAACCGGCAATTCCGCTTCCGGTGCTCAAACCCACTCTTGGCAGGATCAGACCGGCCACAAACGCTCCGACGATACCTACAACGATGTTGCCAAGCAGGCCATAACCGTAGCCTTTTACGATCAGCCCTGCGAGCCATCCCGCCACTGCGCCGAGGAGAATTACGAGCAGACTTTCGAGAGCCATTTTCGGGTCCTTCCTATTTCAGGCACGTTTACCCGAGTCATTCAGGCGTACGCGCAACAAGAGCGCCCCTTGGCACGGAACAACCCTGTGCCTCATAGGAATGTATGAAATTTGCGAACATCGCTAGGATTTAGGTGGTTGTACGATAGCTTCGCTCCGCCGTGCTCAACGACGGAGGTCGAAACAATGGTAACCGTGGCTTTCGAATTGATAAAGCGTCTAGAACCAATGAGTAGACCTTCAGCACAAGGCGCCCGAAGCATGGACCTCTCGGAAAGTGGGTTCGTACCACCTGCGGCGGTGGACACGATTCCAGAACAGCTCGCGCGCCTCACTCTGAAACAGAGCGAGACGCTGACGGTGGGTCTCGTCCTCTCTCTCATTACTGCGTTCTGGAGCGCCAACGGCGGCGTCAAGGCAATGATCGAGGTGCTTAACTTTGCCTATGATGAACGCGAAAAGTGCTCCTTCTTGCGCCTCAACCTTGTCGCGTTCGCCTTCACCCTGGGCGCGATGGCGCTGATGATGGTTCTGTTTGTGGTGCTTGCCGTGATCCCTGCCATGCTGGCGGTGCTGGACTTGGGTCCGATGGGCAATCTGGTAATTCGGCTGCTCCGCTGGCCATTGCTCGTGATCACGCTTGGGCTCGCGCTCACCGTGCTCTACCGCCACGGCCCCAGCCGCCATTCGCCGGAATGGCGCGGTGGGTTACCTAGGGCAGCGCCTTTGCGACTATTGCGTGGCTCATCATGTCGATAGCTTTTACGGTCTACCTAGAACGCATCGCAAATTTCAACGCGACCTAGAGCGCGATGACAGCCCCCGTCGGGCTCCTATTCTGGGTCTGGCTGTCGATCATTGTCATCATCATTGGGGGTAAGGTCAACGGTGAGATGGAGCACCAGACGGCAGTGGATAACACCACGGGCCCACACAGACCGATGGGAAAGCGAGGCGCGGTGATGGCCGACACACTTGGCGCGCCGTCCGACTGGCGGCAAGACGTCAGTAACGGATTGCGTCGCGAACCGGGCCGTCGATCGCAATATTCAAGCCACGGCGGACTGCTCCCGATCTGCTTTGCACTCGCCGGCGCGTTGCGCTGCCAAACACAGCCGCCACATTGCCCTGAAAGCTCGATCCGACGGCGACATATTGTTCCGGTTAATCAGGATGTTTTGCACGCTATGATCCTGAAAACGAGCCAAGGCCCACCGTTACCTCAACTCACCCGTTGGATGAACCAGATCGCACCGGTCAACCCGATGATCGCCGACCCGGGGATGACAACAACGGTCCGATACATACGGTTTCGGTTGAACCACAATCCAACCAGAAGAAAAGCTGTAGCTACGACGGCAAGTTGCCCAAACTCGACTCCAAGATTGAACCCCAGAAGGGCTGGAATGAAGCTGCTCTCAGGGAGTCCGAACTCTTGCAGAACAGATGCAAACCCCAGTCCGTGCAGCAATCCGAACATAAACACCACGGGTAAACGGAAGGGGCCCTTCCCTTTCGAATAAATGTTCTCTGCAGCGATGTAGATGATCGACGCAGCAATCGCCGGTTCGACGATCGAAGCAGGTATGGTAACTATGTTTGAGGCAGCGGCGGCTAAGGTCACCGTATGAGCTGCGGTGAAGGCAGAGATCTGCAGCAAAAGTGGGCGCAGCCGGACGTTGAACAGAAAAAGCCCGATGATGAACAGGATATGGTCGAGACCCTTGGGCACAATATGGTCGAAGCCGATTGGAATATAGCGCAGGAAAGTTGCCCAATCGCTCTGGGCACCGCCACCGGCGATCTGAATGGGTGGGCTCGTTGCGCCGGGATCGATATAGCCGTCATATGGATCGGTGACTCCATTCTGGCGAAGCACAAGTGGGCCATATTCCGGTGCCCAGCCTATCGTCACGGATTGAGCGCTTTGGGGAAGCTCGTACGCTAGGTTCAGTTTGAACATCCGTGCGAGACCTCCGGCGACCTCGTCCGGAGGGGTCAGTGACTGGAGCGTCGGCGGGAGCCTGACACCATCCGCCCGTACGTCGATCCGTGCAGCCATCTCGGGCCAGAATGCGTTGAAACGGGCTTCGATCTCAGCGGCAGGCAATGCTCGCAGGGCCTCATGAGCCGCGATTTCCTGTGCATCGCCGGAGGCTGTTGGAGAGGATAAGTCGACCCCAGCAATCAGCGCCTCGATGTCAAGCGACATGGTCAAGTCAAGCTGCATGTCCGAGGCGGTGAAATCGGCAATTGTAGGCAATACCTCGTGCGCCGAAGCTGGTCGCACCGCTACTGGGGTGGCGAAAGACAGCGCAACCACGAGGACCGAGGCCAGCCACTTTCTGCACGATTGAAGCCGCATCATTGGTCAAGCTCCGGGCCGCCTACGGTGAAGCTGAGGCTTGCCCAGTGACTTTGCCACACGACGCTGCCCGGACCTTCTGCGGGAAGCATGTGAACGGCGTTGAAGACGTAGAGTCCGGCGTCACCGACGCTGGCGGCCACCTTGCCGTGTTTGTCACTGACCAGAACCTGACGCGTAACGTCGGAAGCGTATTCTGAGCCCTTGTGAAAGACCGCAATTTGGGTTCCAGATTGCGCGACCCCTTCCCATAGAATCTGCAAATCGACCTTGCCGTCTTGCGCGGCGAAGGGCGAGGTGAGCGCTATCAGCTCGTAGCGAAGGCCGACCGGCACGTCAGTATCGGCACTCGCCGAGCCGACCCGTACGAAGGATTTTGCGTAGCGGAGGTATTCTTCCGCGATCTCTTTCGTCGGCAAACCGCGGGCGACATGTTGCGACAAGACCGATTGCAAGCCTTCATAGGCAAGGTAATCGCTAAACTCCGGCAAGTCATCGAACACGACGTAGGCAGGCTCGGTCTCGACGGTAAGAATGTGCAGGCCGGGCACAGAAAGATCGACCGAAAGCGCAGGAATATCACCCTGCCGACCCCTTAAAACAGTTTCCCCGTGAGCGCCAAAATGCAGGGCGGAACGGAAAACCTTATCGAGATATGGGAGGTTTTCGCCGACCAGCATCTGGCCGACGCGAACGCTTGCGGTCGCAGCGCTTTCGGGCTGAATCCAGAACTCGTGCGCTGCGACGGGCGTCGCTTGTGCAATGATACCAAGTAGGATCGTCGCGAGAAAGGGTTGTGGCATCACGGAACATCCTTGCGATAGCGGCCCTTAGCTACGCCGCGAAGTTCGTTCCGGCGACGGAGTCGCCGGAACGTTTTGGTCAACGGCCGGCGTTCGTGATTGCGGGGCTGTTGGTCGGGCCTTTGTCGTCAGGGCGGTTACCCTTGATGCCGCCCAGAGACTGGGATGCAGCGACGGTTTCGGAGCCGACATTCATGCCCGGAACGGCAGTGCCGCTTTGGTTGTGGCCCTTGGCGAAGGCACCGGTCGACACGATGCACATGATCGAGACAGCAAGGATCGTCTTCATTTTGCTCACTCCATTTGTTGAGTGCATGAGCTACGTTTGTCAAAAAGGGGAAGTTTCAGGCGATATGAGTGCCTCGCGCCTTCGTGAACGAGCGGCAGGGGCTGGCTTCTCAGGCCGAAAGGCGCCCCCTTAAAAGCTGTCGTGCAAGTCGTGCCAGAATCTCTTTCCATGTTGGCACGTACGGCCTTCGTAGATAGGAAGAGCCCGCACAACACGTATCATATGGATTCCCGTGAACAAAAACCCCCTGCAAATCCCGGCAGTTTCTAGCGAAAGACGACGTCACGGTCGATCGCGATGCGGTTACGCAGGCTCTTGAAGAAAAGACCTTGCGACTAAGAAGAGCCCGCTTGGCCAAAGAATACGGCGATGTATCAAGGGTTGTTGTTCCGATCCTACCCTTCTCGCACGGGGCTCCCAAGGCCTAACCTTAACAAAGCAACGCTTACGGAAAATGAATATGAAAAACTCCAAGGACGATAGCTTCGCCGCTCGCCGCAACGCAGCTTCCGATGCAAAAGCTGCCCTTCTTCAAGCACACCGTGCTGCTAAGGATGCTGCAGAACCGACCCGCGCTCAACGCCAAGAGGAACGACTGGCTGTCTCAAAGTCGCGAACTGAACGCCAGGCCGAGCGTTCACGAGACAAGCGGGAAGAAGAAAAAGAACTGCAAGCGGCGGCCAACACAGTAAAGCATGACGCGGAGGCTGCAGTTAAGGCTGAGGCAGAAACCCAAGAGGCCCTTGAGAGAGACACCAAGGCCCGCGCAGCTCAGAAAGGAGCCGACGACAAATCCCGGCGCGACGAGCGCTACGCAAATCGCAAATCGAGACAGCGCTGACGGGCAAAGTTCCACCAAATCCGGCCTTTTACCCCATCGGGCTGTTGGGTCACCGTCTGTGGTGAGGCTACCCCATTTTGCAGGGTTAGCCTTTTCAACGAGTGGAGAAGGTTCGACGGCATTCGCATTCCCTCCGCTACTCTACCCAGCAATTGAGCTGCCGCGTGGGCTCGCTGAGGTTCGGAAAGCAGCCTTTCACAGGGACACCTTGGGGCGGCCGGTTTGGGTCGGGTGCGTCACATATTTGTGTTTGGGACCTTCAACAGATCAATCTGAGATTCTCACGGGTACATCGCTACGCGGCGGCCCGAGGCTCGTTCGATGGCCCGCAGGATGCCGCTTGGCCCTTTGTACGGCAAAGAACGCCTACCGCAAAAACGCAAACCCCGCGACCAAGCCGGCAAGCCCTGCACCGATGGCCAGGAAGTGCCGCGCACGCCGCCTGTCCTGGCGCGAGGCCCCGCCTGCATAATCGAACCGTTCATAGACGACCCTGTTCATCGGAAATCCCAGATCAAGAAGCCCACTTCCACAAAGTCTGCGCCGCGCAAGACGCGGGCGGTCTTGGCCTGCAGGCCCATCAGACGGCTGATGGCTTCGGACGTGCGTCCCTTGGCCTTGGCCTCAAGGAATCGGCCAAGCAGGATCAGCGTCACGATTACGGCGGACGCCTCGAAATACACATTCGCCGTGCCTTGCGGCAGCAATCCGGGCGCAAAGGTCGCGACGACCGAAAAGGCCCAGGCCGCAGTCGACCCCAGAACAACAAGCGAGTTCATGTCGGGGGCAAGTCGCGCCAGTGCGGGCACGCCCTTCTTGTAAAATCGAAGGCCTGGCCCGAATTGCACAATGGTCGCCAGCACGAAGTAAAAGATGTAAAGCGGCGTCTGCCCGATCGTCATCGCCAGCCAATGATGCAAGGCCGGGATCAGGTGGCCGCCCATTTCCAGAACGAAGATCGGCAGGGTCAAGCCGCCCGCAATAATCAGATCACGCCTCAGTCGCCCCTGCTCCTCTTCCCGTGCGACTGCCTTGTCGGTAGCATCAACCCGCGCAGCATGGGGCACATAGCCAGCGCCACGGATCGCGACTTCAACGGCCGCAGCAATTTTGGGGTCAGCGTCAAGAACCTTGATAGTTGCGCGTTCGGTCGCAAGGTTTACCGATGCAGACAGCACCCCCGGAACAGCGGCGATCGCCTTTTCAACCCGGCCGACACAAGAGGCGCAGGTCATGCCTTCGATGCCGACTTCCATCGTTGTCGCCGCAACCTCGTAGCCTGTTTCGCGAATGGCTGTGATGACAGCCTCGCGGACAGGTTCGGTGGTATACCGGACGTCGGCGCGTTCGGTTGCAAGATTGACCGAGGCCGAGAAGACCCCCGGAACTTTTGCGATGGCCCGCTCGATCCGGCCGACGCAGGAAGCGCAGGTCATGCCAAGGATTGAAATACTGTCAATTGCGCCGCTGGGCGGTGCAGAGGTGAAGTCCTTCATGACGCGTTTCCTTCAAATGTGATGCGCTTCGAATCGCGTTGTCCGGGTTCCAACGATGTCAGGGTCAAGGGTTTTCCGAATGAGTACCGGGGGAATGAATTTCCGCAGTTGAAATGCCAAAGGCCGGGGATTTCCCCCGGCCCGGTTAAGGCAGCACACGGCGCCGTCATGTCATTCCGGCAAATAGCCGGCGTTCTTGACGGCATCTTTCACCGCCTCGGTGTCGACCACAGTCGTGACCTGCACCTTGCGGCTGGCCACGTCGATGACGACTTCGGCGGTCGGGTCAATTGCCTTGATGGCGGCGGTCACGCCCTGTGCGCAGCCGCCGCAGGTCATGCCGGGAAGGGTCAGTTCGATCACAATCGGATCCTTTCAGAAGGGTCGGCGGAAGTGCCGTTTGCCTGATCTGGGGTTTCCCCGCGTGGCAGGGTCAAGAGGGTCCGCATCAGAAATTTTTGCAGATTTGCGCCTTGACCCTGACAGCCTTGGAGGCCTGACGACGAACAGGACCGGGCGATTCGCCGCGGCACAACCCCGTCTGAAGGAACATCCTATGGCACTCCCAACCCTTGATCCCATGCGGTGGAAGGCGCTGGCACTCTTGTGCGCAGCGGAGTTCATCGTGATCCTCGATACCTCCATCATCGGCGTGGCGCTGCCCGCCATCCAGTCTGACCTCGGCTTTTCGGACGAGGGGCTGAGCTGGATCTTCAACTCCTATGTCATCGCCTTTGGCGGACTGCTGCTGCTTGGCGGCAAACTCGCCGACGTCTTTGGCGCCCGGCGTATCTTTCTGTCCGGCTTTGCGATTCTTACGGCGGCTTCGGTGCTTGCCGGTCTGGCAGAAAGCCAGACCGTGCTGTTGGCGGGGCGTTCTTTGCAAGGGGTGGGCGCGGCGCTTATCGCGCCTGCAGCCCTGACAATCCTGATGCGGCTGTTCGGTGGCCAGCCTGCGGAACTTGGCAAAGCCTTCGGTTTCTGGGGCGCTTCCGCCGCTGCCGGAGGCACGGCTGGCGCGTTCCTTGGCGGGGTCATCACCGAATGGATGAGTTGGTCCTGGACTTTCCTGATCAACCTGCCGCTGGGCCTGGCGGTGTTGTTCGCAGGCTCCGCTGTTCTGCGGGCGATTCCGGGCAACCGGGGCAAGATCGGTCTGATCGACTCTGCCCTGATCACAGGTTCGGTGGTTGCGGCGGTCTACGCCATCGTGACGGGTGAACACGTCGGTTGGTTTGTGCCACAGACAATCGGACTTCTCGGCTTGGCGGCCGGTCTGATGGCCGCATTTCTGACCCTGCAGGCAACTTCCAAGACCCCACTTCTGCCGCTCCGCATCTTCCGCGCTCCGGGACTGGCGGCAGGCAATCTGGTCATGGCTCTGCTGGGGGCGGTATGGATCCCGCTGTGGTTCTTCCTCAACCTGTACCTGCAAAGCGTGTTGAACCTGTCGGCACTTGGTTCTGGCCTCGCGCTGCTGCCGATGACCCTGATGATCATGCTGATGATGGTGCGCTTTACTGGCCCGCTGATCGGCCGGTTCGGCGTGAAACCCGTCCTTGTGACCGGCCTGCTTGCGCTTGCGCTTTCCCTGACCCTGTTTGCCAGTTTGCCGGCAAATGGCACTTTTCTTGTCAACGTCTTGCCGGTCTCGCTGCTGGCGGCCGTCGGGATGTCGCTGGCCTACATCCCGGTGACTATGACAGGTATGGGCGGGGCAGAGCCATCGGATACCGGTCTTGCCTCGGGCCTGATCAACACGACCTATCAGGTCGGATCGGCACTGGGTCTTGCCGTGATGGTGTCGCTAGCCGCCTCGGCGGGCCAGAGTGGCGGCAATGAAGCTGCGTCGCTTCTCGCCGGGTACCAGACCGCGTTCCTCGGTGGGGCCGTTGTCGCGGCCACTGCAGCACTTGCATCGCTGCTTCTGATCCGTGGACAGACTGCGGCAACAGGTGTTCCGGTAGGCTGACCAATGCTTTTACGATGCCCCTGCCACTAGGGGCATCGTTCTCTCATACCAACACCGAAGCAGCCGCATGCCCGCACGCTAGCTCGCCGCGAGCAGCGCCTCGGCCTTTTCAATCAAACGCTTGGGACTGGCAGGACTCGCCTGGCAAGTCCCACTCCAAGGCGGCCACAATGTCTGAACCGACACCGCACGCCAGACCGTCGTGATCATTCAAAGCAGGGTCAGTTCGAAAGCCGAAGGTTGCCGATGCGTGCCCGGATCTTCGTGTCGGTGTCATCCGAGTCCGCGCTCACAGCGAGGCCAACGAGAGCTAGATCAGAGACCCCGAACGCCCGTTTCAGGTCAGATCGAAGATCGACCTGTTCCTCATGTCGACCCTCACCGGCAGATCGCACAATGATCGTTTTGCCCCGTGCCCCAAGGTATGGGCTGGAAAGCAGGTCACCCCTTTGATGTGCACCGCCCCAAACATAAGTCAGAACCCGCACATCCTGATTTTCCAGCAGCCTTCGAATGCCCTGACCCTCCACGGTTGGGACGGCATCTGCAGGAACAAAGATTGCATAAATCGACAGGTTACGGTCGTCGCCGCCCTTTTGTGTCAGATCGGTCTGTGGGACGCCTTGCTCAACGCTCCAGGTCCAGGATGCAGTCCGCGCATCGCGTGATTCTGCCGAAAGAGCCTGCCAGATCAGGGACACAGAGCCGTCGGAGGCCACCGAAAGCTCTTCCCCCAGTTGGCCCCAGGTGTTGCCGCCAAGCAGGCTGAATTTTTGATGCTTCCACCCCGAGAACTGAATCTCCTGGGCGGCCACCTTGCCAGCGGGAACCGTAATTGTAGCGCAGAGGGCAACGGCGACAAGGCGACCGAAATTTCTTGGATAACAAAGCATGAGAGCCTCCACGGATGAGTTCTTCCATACGCGGAATCTGATCGGATTGCTTGATCAACACGCAAAGGTGATGCCAGCCTGCACAATGTGGTGCCGGGTGCCGGGTGAGTCAGTCTTCACACATCGGCTGGCATGCCGGTCATTCTCGGAGCGCGCCTAAAGCCCAAAGCTGCCGAGGGGAGGCGACCATTCCGGACCCTTCAACCCTGGGAACCCCTATGGTCAGCCAACGGTTCCAGCGACGGTCTGGATCTGTTTGCCGAGTGCGGCGAAGCGCGTGGGGACGGTCCGTTTCATCTGCTGATGCAGAAGTCGGGCGAGGCGCTGGAGCCCCGGCACATCGATTTGGCGGTGCAATAGTGAGGGGCAGAAGACGACTTGTGGCCTTTGCTCATATACCAGAAGATTCCTTTGGAACTCGCAGGGGGCGTGGCGCGTTCCGTTCCGTTCGTACCCAGCCTTTGCCGTAACAACCCTGTTGCTGGGCAGGTGACGGGACCTGCGAGGAAACATGCCAAATTCTGAAGCCTCGCATGGCTATGCCGGCGCCGAACGTTCCAGCCTGACCCGTCGCATCAGCCTTGCGACGCTCGCCACGATAGCCGTCGTCGCGGGAGTGCTGCACGTCGGCGCAGCGGTCTTCCTTCCGTTGGCGATTGCGACCCTGATCAGTTTCGCACTGTCACCGATGGTGTCGTTCTTCCGCCGTCGCGGGCTGGGCCGCACGTTGTCGGTGCTGGTGGCCGTTGCCATCGCTTTCGGAATACTGGGGGCCCTGCTCCTTTACATGGGGGGGCAGATCAGCATTTTGCTAGAGCAACTGCCGACCTTCCAGAACAACATCATCGCCAAGCTGGATACGCTGCAGTCGGATGACGCATCGTCCGGCGTGCTTGGCCGTTTTGTCGAACTGTTAGCCCAGATTAACGAGGAAATCAGCAGCGCCCTGCCGGCTGCCGATGGCGGCGACACTTCGGTCCGCGGCGCAGAGCCGATGCAGGTGGCGGTCGTGGAGTCCCAGGATATCTGGCAAGTCATGAACGACATCATTCTGCCCGTGATCACTCCGGTGGTTACCGCAGGTCTGGTTGTCGTCGTTGTAATCTTCATGCTGATCGAGCGCGACGAACTGCGCGACCGCTTTATTCGTCTGGTGGGGTCGAACGACCTGCACCGGACCACCGAGATCCTTGAGGATGCTGGCTCGCGTGTGGCCAAGTATCTTCTGATCCAGCTTCTTGTGAATACCATTTATGCCGTGCCAATCGGGCTGGGGCTTTGGCTGATCGGGGTTCCGAACCCCGGTCTCTGGGCCATGATGACGTTGGTGCTGCGATTTGTTCCCTATCTGGGCAGCATAATGGCCGCCGCAATCCCGCTGTTCCTTGCTTTTGCCGTGTCGCCAGACTGGTCGATGGTGCTGTGGACCATTGCCCTGTTCGCGACGGTGGAGCTGGTGACTTCGAACTTCGTCGAGCCCTGGCTCTATGGCTCCAGAACCGGGCTGTCGCCGCTGGCCGTCATCATAGCGGCCATCATCTGGACGTCCATCTGGGGGCCGATGGGCCTGATCCTTTCGACACCGCTAACTGTTTGCCTCGTGGTACTGGGTCGATATGTGCCGCAGTTCGAGGTGTTCGACATCCTCTTCGGCGACGAACCGGTTTTGCGAGCCCACACTCGGCTTTACCAATGGTTGCTGACCGGAGACGTTGTAGAGGCCACCTCTCGCGCCGAGGAAGAACTCGAGGAAAGCCATCTGTCGGACTATTACCGCGATGTCGGAATTCCGGCATTGCTGCTGGCCCAGGCTGACTATGATCGCGGCGTGCTGACACAAACGCAGGAAGAACGTATTTCGCTGGCGGCGCGTGAGTTCATGACTGGCTTGGAGCCTGTTGTCGCAGACCACCTGGCTGTTTCCGTGGATGACGCCGACGCGCCACCGACCCCGCTGTTGGCATTGGGTCAAGGCGTTACCGCGTTGGTGGCTGGCGGGCGCAGCCGGCTTGACGAAGTGGCTGCCGCCATGTTTGGGCAGGCGCTTGCAGCCGAGGGAGCCGATGCAACGCTGGTCTCGCGCGGCAACCTGAACAATATTGCCGCCAATTTGCCGGCTGCGGCTACGGCTGACGTCCTTATACTGAACTATCTTGATCCCAGCCCCGCTCGCGCCGCGCTCTTGATCATTCGACGGATCAAGCGCGCGCTGCCGGGGCTGCGTGTCGGGGTCGTGATCTGGCAGATGCCTGAGGGAATGTCGGAAGACGGAACCGACCTTCCGCCGCACGCCATCGGGAAGTCCGCCCTGCGTGATGCCGACGAGATCGGAGCCGACTTTGTCGCAACAGGGATGGACGAGGCATTGAGGATGGCGCTCGCCAACGAAGCCCCCCGCTTGCTGGGCACACGAGGACTTGCCAGGCCCCGCCGTCAATATGCCCTGCAAAGCCGCGCAGCGGACCGACCGGAACCGCAAGCGGCGTCCTGACGTTTTCCTCCCAGGCGCTGTTTGGCGCGACCGAATGGAGGCAAGCAATGCAGACAATCCCTACCCCGACACCGGACGAAGTGCGCCGTGATGACGAACCGGTTGAAACGGCCAAAGAATTGCTGGTGGCGCTGCATCGGCGGACGGTGGATGACATTGCCGGCTTTGCCGCAATGGTCGACCGCGCTGAACCGGACTTTCGCGCTGTGGCACAGCGCTTCCATGACCTGCACCGCCGTCATGCTGCAGAACTGGCGCTGATCCTTCGCGAACGGGGGGTGGAGCCGGACGCTGACGGGTCTTTCATGGCGACGGTGAACAAGGTCGTGGTTGGCGTGCGCAGCCTGCTTGATGACATCGACGGCGATGTCATGCATCAAGTCCGCAGTGGCGAGGAATGGACCCTGGATGCGTTCGACAGGGCAGTTGCGGCAATGAAGGATGATCCGGCGGAAGCCCGGCTTCACGAGATGCGCGCAGAGCTGGCCGAGCTTCTGGCCAAAACGTCCGATCTGGGTTGAGCAGGCAGTGCGGCCGCTGAAACCGGGTTTAGGCATGAACTGACAAAAAATGAAGGCCCGCTTGACGCGGGCCTTCTGTCTATATCAGGTTATTCCTGTCCGTTCGGGTTATTCCTGTCCGGGCAGATCTTCGATTTCTTCTTTGGTCATCTGCACGCGCGCGGTCATCGCGCCGCCATCGGGTTCCTGCATGATCTGCAACTGTGTCATGTCGATCGCGACAGGCTTTTCACCAATGCCGAGGAAGCCACCAACATCGACGATGATCTGGGTCGCTTTGCCGTCTGCGTCGAGAACGATGTCGGAGATCTCGCCCACGTCTTCATCGTTCTGACCGTAGACCCGAACGCCCATCAGCTGCTCGGCGGTCAAGCTCGCGGCGTCCATGTAGCCTTCGCCGGAGGTCGCGGTACCCGCCACGGTGCCATCAGTGACAACCTCGCCTTCGGCGGCCATAGTGCCATCGGTCGCAACCGCGCCCTCTGCAGCCGCCCCGTCAGTTGCGGTGCCTTCAGCCAGATTGCCGTCAGTTCCGGCGTCCGATGCGTCATCGGTCGCGGCCGCTCCGGTATCGGTTCCGGTCGTGGCGGCCCCATCCGTCGCAGCAGCATTGTCGCCATCGTTCATCGCCCCGCTCTGGCGCATGTATTCTGGGGCGCCTTCCAGAGTGGTGCGGTCTGCGCTGATCACCAGGAAGAAGTCGTTCATGTCTTCGGCCGTTCCGCTGTCATTGACAAAGCGGATGCTCTCCATCGACACGGCAATCTGACGTTCGCCCATGCCGAGGAAGCCGCCGATGTCCACAAGGACGGAATCGACGCGCCCGTCGCGCGTCAGGATAACGTCATTGATTTCGCCAATATCGTTCCAGTCTTGCTGGACGCCGTCGAACTCATCGGCGCTCAGTTCGGCTTCTGCCGCGTAGACACGCTTTCCGATGAACTCCGACGCGACGATGGCAGTCATGTCAACCTCGGTGCGGAACAGGTCCTGCGCCGAAACCGACGAGCCGAGTACAAGCGCTAGTGCTGTGCCGAGCAAAAGGGGTTTCATGTAAGTCTCCTTGAATCACGTTGGTGCGCCCGCTTGGGGCGCTTGAGTTAGCAACGTGCCGTCGCCGTCACGGTTCCGAAATTTCGCCCGCAGGGGTGGCGCGTAAGCGGAGTCCGGGCGGCCGGAAAAAATATGTAAAAGACGGGAACCAACTTCGTTTTGGCGGGTTTCTCATGCGCCGGACCGAAAGGATGTCCCTCCCTGACGGTCACATAGCGGATTTTTCCCTGTCCGCGCCTGGCGTTTGCCGCCGATGACCCTGTTTCCCTTGCGGCGGTCGTCGGCGGCGTTTTTCTTTTTCTACGGCAGCAAACGGCATGAGGCCCCGGACGTTGGTCCGGGGCCTCATGCATTCGACTCGGTCTTACTTCAAACGGTCGACCACACCTTGGGCAAAAGTTGCGATCATGGCCTCATAATAGACCCGCGAGTCCGCAGGCAGGATTGTCACGTCAACATCTGCAGGAATCAGCGGCATTGCCGTATTCACATCGACGGTCAACTGATAGGTGCCAAAGCGAGTGTTATCAGAGGCGTGCGTCATGGTGACGTCGCCCATCAGGCGCGTATCGGCGAGCCCCATCGCGTCCTCGAAACCGCTGGACAGGGACACCTCCTCGAGGTCGATTTTTAGGTCGACGCCGTCATCCGACACCTGATCGGCGATCCGGGCGACAATCGCGTTTTCAAGGTCGTCCGCGATCGAGGTCCAGTATTGTGCGGCACGAGGATTTTCGATGGCGTCGAGCTCGACCTCCACATCGACAGTTTTGACTGTAGCTGCATTGCCAACGGCAGCTAGGCCCATTGCGGCAAGGCTGCAAATGGCGATTGTGCGAAACATTGTCTTCTCCTCAGTGATGATCGACGCAGCGAACAGTTCGCTGTTCCGAGGAGAACGCGCCGGTACGGTTTAAGTTCCGCCGGTATTGTGGCCCGCCAGGGATGGACATACCGGGCGGGCCGCTGCTTCAGGCATTGAGCGTTTCCGTGCTGGCAAAGAACATCGCTTGCGATACCGCAGAGCGGACCTGCTCCTCGGCATAGGGCTTGGTGATCAGGAATGCCGGTTCCGGCCGCTCGCCGGTCAACAGCCGTTCGGGGAAAGCCGTGATGAAAATCACTGGGGTATCTCCAGTCATCTTCAAGATGTCATTCACCGCATCGATTCCCGAAGACCGGTCGGCAAGCTGGATGTCAGCGAGAATAAGGTCGGGACGTTCGCGGCGTGCAAGCTCGACCGCTTCGCTGCGGGTGGCGGCAATGCCGGTCACCTCGTGCCCCATTTCGCGCACGATGGCTGCGATATCCATCGAGATGATTGCTTCGTCCTCGATGATCATCACCCGGCCCGACACCGAGGAATGCATTTCGCGCACCGCCGTTTCGATCAGATGCACGACATCGTCCTGATCAGTCTGCATGATTTGCGCGATTTCGCCGATATCGAAACCCTCGATCGCATGCAGCAGCATCGCCTCGCGCGTGTTTGGTGTCAGTTGTGCCATATGAGCTTGCGCCGTGGCCGATAGCCGTGTGTCGGCCTCGCCAGTGGGGGCTCCCGCGCTGGCCCAGACAAGATGGAAGGCGTGAAAGAGACCAACCTTGGGGTCCATTTCCGGCAAGAGTGCATCGCTGTCGGCGAGAATCGCTTCAAGCGTCGCTGCGGCGTAGTTGTCTCCGGTTGTCTGGCTTCCCGTCAAGGCACGGGCGTACCGGCGCAAATAGGGAAGATTGCTGGTGATCGCTGTGACGGACGGCGGCATAGCCTGGGCTTGCATCGATTATTCTACTCCCTATCAAACTGTCCCGGAACCGAACGCCTTTGTGATGCGTTCGGTTCCATGATATAGGCGACGGGCAATGTAAAAGATGTATGCGTACGTGATTGACAGCAACCCCAAATCACGGATGCGTCTTCAGATAGACGAGAACCTGAAACGTATCTACGGCGATATCAAGGAAGAGCCGGTCCCCGACCGGCTTACTCTTCTGCTTGAGCGGTTGCGTGCGAAGGCGCTCGGTGAAACTGAAGAAAGCCAGGATGTTCCATGACTGCGGGCCAGACGGCTGACATTCGCTGCGCGACCGTCAGTTACCTTGTGCCGCACCTGGTTCCAGTGTTGGCTCAGGCGTTTTGTGAATGAGCAGCGGTAGTCGCAGGCCGATCGCATCCCGTCTCGCAATCCGGTTCGCGATTATTCTTGCGGTTGCGTTGCTGCCGGCGGGGATCATTGCCTTTCTAAAGACCGACGCGCTGGAGACCGAGGTCAAGGCCCGAAACGAAGCCGCGCTGATGGGGGCGACGGTTCAGGCGGCTATGGCTGAGACAGGCTTGATCCGCAGGGTCCGAGGAATGGTGGCCAGCCTTGCGCACGTCGCACCGGCAGTACTCGACAACCCGGCAGCCTGCAGTGCCCTTATGCGCGGTGTCGCCGCCGAGGAGCCTGCCGCATCTCTGGTAGCGTTCGTGCCGCCCTCCGGGCTGATGACCTGCTCGTCAGTCGGGCGAGAGTTCAACTTTGCTGGCAACCCGTTGTTCGAAAGGTTGTCTCGCTTGCGCGAACGAGGCTTCGTCGTGAACCCGCGTGGGCCGATTTCGGGAACTTCAGTACTCGGCATCTCTCACCCGGTTTTTGCCATTGAAGGCGCCTACCTTGGCTATGTCGTAATGTCGTTGCCGCACAACGCGATGAACAATATGACCATGCAGATGTTCGAGGCCGGTCCCGGCGCGGTTTCCGCTCCGGTCGAATTCTGGACCTTCGACCGGCAGGGAGAATTGCTCAGCTCAAATCTCGATCTTGCGGAGGCGGCCGATTTACTGCCCACCGCAACGCCGTTGAAGGACCTCGTCGACGCTGAGGGCACTGTCTTTCGGGGCGTTTCTCGGGACGGACGACAGATGACCTACGCTGTCGTGCCGATCATGACTGGTGAACTTTACCTGATGAGCGCATTTCGTCGCGAGGTTACCGATTTCGCAGGTGGAACCGGTCTGTCGGCCTATATGCCCACGTTTCTGATGTGGCTGATCGGGCTTGTTGCGGCGGCTCTCGCTGCCGAGTTCTTGGTCACTAGGCACGTTCGCACCCTGAACAAGGCCATCGTCAGCTTCGCCAACGGCGACCGGCGCCTGTTGGCCATCAATCTCGACAATGCACCGGTTGAGTTGAATGAACTGGCGGCCGCCTATTCCTCGATGACGGAAAGCATCACCCGCAGCGAGGCCGACCTGGAAGATTCGGTCCACCAGAAAGAAGTTCTCCTGCGCGAGGTGCACCACCGGGTGAAGAACAATCTTCAGCTGATCTCCTCCATAATGAACATCCAGTTGCGCAGCGCGCAGAGCGTCGAGGCGAAGTCACTGCTGCGAAACCTGCAGGAACGCATCATGTCGCTCGCTACGGTGCATCGCGGGCTTTATCAGACAAGCGGCCTTGCGGATGTTCGTGCGATAGAGCTGATTCCGGATATCCTTCGTCAGATCACTTCAATCTCTTCGGGCCCCGAAAAGCCGTTCCTGACCGAGACCGACATCGACGATCTGCGCCTTGTGCCTGACCAGGCCATCCCGCTCTCGCTCTTGCTGGCCGAGGCACTGACCAATGCAATGAAACACGCCGGCGCCACGCGGGGGCGACCCGGGCACTTGCGCGTAAGGCTTAAGCGGTCGGGCGGCAGCGAAGCCATCTTGCTTGTCACCAACAGCCAACCCGAGCCATCAGAGCGCCATCGCCGAGGAATGCCTGGCAGCACGGGCATTGGCACCCAGCTGATCATGGCATTCGTCCAGCAGCTCGGAGGTCGGATCGAATCCGGTGAGGACGGCAACGAGTTTCATCTGCGAGTGACGTTTCCGGTCGCGCCGCTTGCCACGGCTGAAAATCGCGAAAGCGGTCTGGCCGCCGCCTCATAGCGGGGAACGCATCAGGTCTTTGCGCGTTCATTTGCCGTGAGCGAAACGAGGTCAAGACAGCGGATGCCGGGCTCAATGCGGTCAGTGCGGATCCTGCTAACGGCGGCCGAAGCCTATCCGGCGCTGGAGCGCGCGTTCCTTGCAGCGAAAACCGAGATCTGGGCCAGTTTCATGATCTTTGATCTGTCGACCCGGTTGCGTTCGGATGAGGCGCTGGCGATCGGAAAGACTTGGTTTGACCTTGTGGTGCATACCCTCAACCGCGGGGTGGCACTGCATATCTCGATCAGCGACGTCGATCCGATCGGCAGGGCCGCAATGCATCGCTCGGCTGGCAAACAGCAACGCATGTTCGCTACAGCCGCAGCGGTGGCAACGCCCGGTGCCCGCCTGCATGTAAAGCGCCTCCGTCATCCGGCGGAAACGGGTTGGCTGATCCGTGTGCTGATCTGGCCCCACATCCTGCAAAAGGTATTCCGTACCGCCGGCTATCTTAACGGGCTGAGTCCAGCCAACCGAAAGGCGGCCTTGCGCGACATGCGAGGTGCGGCTCGCAACCTGCATGTCCGAAGCGATGGAACGGTCCGGCCAAGGCTCTGGTTGCTGCCACGCCTGTTTCCTGCGCTGCATCACCAGAAGCTGGCAGTGATCGATCGCAGGCTGCTCTACATTGGTGGGCTTGATCTGGACGAACGGCGCTACGACACCCCGGCGCACCGCAGACCTGGAGACCAAACCTGGCATGACGTTCAGTTGATGATTGAGGGAGGCGTTGTCGCCGAGGCGCAGACCCATCTGGAAACCTTCCGCGATGTCATCGACGGGCAGGCCGATCCGCCCCGGACGCGCCGGTTCTTGCGCACCCTGTCGCGGCCGAGGCGCCGCAGTTTTTGGCATTTCGGACCCGAGCCACTGGTAAGTGACTTCTATACCGCGCATTTGGTGTTGGCACGGCGTGCCAAGCAACTCATCTACATCGAAAGCCAGTATTTCCGTGATCCGTCACTGGCACGCGCCCTGGCCGACGCGGCGCGCCGCAAGCCCGATCTGCAGATGATCCTGATCCTGCCCGCCGCGCCCGATGATGTGGCCTTTGACGGGCGGCGCGGGCTTGACGCACGGTTTGGCGAAGCGATGCAGGCACGGGCGCTGCGCATCCTGCGGCGCGCGTTCGGACCGCGCCTTTTCGTCGGCTCGCCCGCTCAGCCGCGGCCCGCCCTTCCCGATGGCAAAGGCACGGTCGCCGACCGCAGGGACCGGCATTTCGGAGCACCGCTCATCTATGTCCACGCCAAGCTTTCGATTTTCGACGATCAGTCGGCGGTGGTGTCGTCGGCAAACCTGAACGGCCGCAGCCTGAGGTGGGATACCGAAGCTGGGGTCTATCTGAACAGCGTCAACGATGTGATCGAACTGCGACATCGCGTGATGGCGCACTGGTTGCCGCCCGAGCCAGCCGCAGAAGCGTTCGACTTGGCCACCGCGGTCGGTGTCTGGCGGCGGTATGCGTGGCAGAACGCAGCCCGCCCTCCCACCGACCGGAAGGGGTACCTTTTGCCGCATGATTTCGCTGCGGCGGAAGCCTTTGGCCGCAGACCGCCGATCCTGCCCGGTGAATTCGTCTGACAGGCGTATTCTTGGAACCGATGCGGAGACCGCGCGTTCTTCTGCGCAGGGGCAGCTTCTGCCCGCCAGAAGAGGAGACGGCAATGAATTGGGACCAGATCGAAGGCAAATGGAAGCAGTACACTGGCAAGGCCAAGGAAAAGTGGGGCGAGTTGACCGACGACGAGATCGATCGGGTAGCTGGCAAGCGCGATCAGATGGTCGGGTTGGTGCAGGAGAAGTACGGACGCGCGCGCAACGATGCAGAGCGCGAAGTCGATGATTGGTTCCGCGGTCTCTGACAGATGCGGACCAGAGAGAAGTGGCGCGCCTTCGGGCGCGTCTTTTTTATGCGGCATCCTCATGCTCGATGGATGCTGCGATAAGTGGGTTGCTGCCGTAGTCTAGGCAGCATTGCTCGCAGTGTTGGTGGGCGCACCGCACGTGCGACGCGACCTGGGTGCGAAACGCGCTATGGCCCAGTCCGGGTAGCGGTTATGCCGTCAATCCTGCCAGCCAGCACCGATTTCAGGCAGAAGAATCGAGGCCAGCAGATCTTTCGTCGCAGCAGCACTTGGGTCGGCGAAAACCTTTGCGCTGAGGGCATCTTCGACGATCACGCCGTTTTCCAGAACGATGACCCGGTCGCAGAGACGTCGGATCACCGAAAGGTCATGGCTGATGAAGGCAACAGTCAGACCAAGCTCGGCCACCAACCTTTCCAGCAGAGCAAGGACCTGAGCCTGAGATGACACATCAAGGCCCGAAACGATCTCGTCCGCCACGATGAAATCGGGTCGAAGCGCCACGGCACGAGCAATGCCCACGCGCTGGCGCTGGCCACCTGACATCTCGTGCGGGTGGCGGCTGGCGAAGCGTTGCCCAAGCCCGACTGCGTCAAGTGCCTCATGCATCCGGTCGGCCGGACTGGCGATGCCGTGAAGGCGGAGCGGATCTTCGATGATCTGCGCGACGGTCTGGCGCGGGTTCAGCGAGGACATCGGATCCTGGAAGATCATCTGGAAACGCCTGCGCAGCGGCCGCAGCTCGCGTTCCGTCAGATGGCTGATGTCCGTGCCATCAAAGTGGATGCTGCCTTGGGTTGGCTCCAGCAACCGCACAAGACAGCGCGCGATGGTGGATTTGCCCGATCCCGATCCGCCGACGATGCCAAGGATCTCACCCTTCCCGATCGAAAAGGTCACGCCCTTAAGAATATGTACGCGGGGCGCGGGGCCGAAAAGCGGCTTTTGGTTCAGGTCAGGCAGTGACAGGTTCAGCTCGGCGATGCGCAGAAGTTCGGTCATGGCACCTGCCTGTCGTAAGCGTCCACCTCGGCCTGAACGGCACTGATGACTGTATCCGGAATCGGCAGCAGGCTCGCCTCGGGGTCGGTGTATTTCGGTGTCGCTGCAAGCAGGGCGCGGGAATACGCGTGCGCCGGGCCGGAAAAGTAGGCTGCGGCCGTGGTATCTTCGACCACGAGGCCACCGTAGAGGATGGAGATCTGTTGGCAGACCTTGGCGACGACGCCAAGATCATGAGTGACGAACAGAAGTGCCGTGCCGTGACGTGCCTGCATTGCTGCGATCAGTTTCAGGATCTGTTTCTGCACCGTCACATCAAGGGCGGTGGTGGGTTCATCCGCGATGATCAGTTTCGGCTCTGCCGCAAAGGCAGACGCAATCAGGATTCTCTGGCGCATTCCGCCTGACAGTTCGTGCGGGTAGGCCCGCAGAACGCGCGATGGATCGACGATCTGCACCTCGTCCAGCAATTCTTTGGCGCGCGCGTCAGCGGCACTGCGCGACCAGCCGAGAATATCTACAAGCCGGTCAGTGATCTGCGGCCCGATGCGACGCGACGGGTTCAAGGCGGTCAGCGGATCTTGCGGGATAAGCGCCGTGCTGGCGCCGATCAGGCGGCGGCGCTCGGTGGGGGAGAGGGTCAGGAGGTCAGTTCCGCCAAGCAGGATCGACCCGCCAGTGATCTCGACAGCCCGCGGAAGGATTCCAAGAATGGCCTTGCCGATCATCGACTTTCCGGCACCACTTTCGCCGACCAACCCGCGCACCTGCCCGGCATCCACACCCAGCGATACGCCGCGCAACAGCCGGTGGTCAGACCCCTTGATCCGGGCGGAAAGGTTGGAGACCTGCAGAAAGCTCATCTCAGCACCGGATCGTAGCGGTCCTTCAGGCCCTCGCCCAACTGGCTGAAGGCCAGCACGGTCAGGAAAAGCGTGACGAGCGGAAACACCAGCACCCACCACGCCTGATGCACCGAGTTGCGCCCTTCCGAAATCATCCCGCCCCACGTTGGATCATCGGTCGAGATCGACAGATTCACAAAGGAAAGGATCGCCTCGACGATCACCGCGATGCCCATTTCCAGCGTCAGCAGCACAACGATTGTCGGCAGCACGTTGGGAAGGATCTCGTGGATCATGGTGCCGATGCGCCCCCGACCTGCGACGCGGGCCGAGGCCACATAGTCCATCGCGCCCTGCGCCATCGCCTCTGCCCGCACGACGCGCGCAAAGCGCGTCCAGTCGATCACCACGATGGCAATGATGATCGAGGTGAGGCCGGGGCCGAGGACTGCGATCAGCAGGATCGAGAACAAGACGGGCGGAAAGGCCATCCAGATGTCGATGAGCCGCGAGATGATAAGATCGACCCAGCCGCGCAGAAACCCCGCCAGAAGGCCAAGGGTCGCGCCAATCAGGCAGGTCAGGCTGCCTGCGACCAACGCCACGATCAGTGCAATGCGCGCGCCGTGCAGGATGCGGCTGAGGACGTCGCGGCCAAGACTGTCGGTGCCCAGCCAGTAGCCCGGTTCCGACCCGGCCATCCAGACCGGAGGCAACCGGCCAAGGAACAAGTCCTGTGCCAGCGGGTCATGCGGCGCGATCCACGGCGCAAGGAGGGCGGCTGCGGCGACCAATCCGATCCACCCGGCAGAGAGCCAGAGCCTCAGGCCAGCGCGGCGGCGCAGCTGGGCGCGCGCGTCAACCATGCCGGAGCCGAGGGTTGAGGACCGCGTACAGCAGGTCGACGACAAGGTTCACAGCCGTAAAGATCACCGCGAACAGGATCACGATCCCCTGAATCAACGGCAGGTCGCGGTTGATGACGGCATCAATCGCCATGTTGCCGAGGCCTTCATAGGAAAACAGCCGCTCGATGATGACTGTGCCACCGATGAGAAACGTGAACTGCACACCAACCAGCGTCAGGGTGGGCAGGATCGCATTCGGCAGCGCCTCGCGCAGGATGACATGGTTTTCGCCGTAGCCCTTGGTGCGGGCAAGCGTCACATAGTCGAGGTGCATGGTTTCCTTCAGCGATTGCTTCAAAAGCTGCCCGATGATCGCGGCCAGTGGTATGGCAAGCGCCATTGCCGGCAGGAACATGTGGCTGACAATGTCGAGCCAAAGGTCGAAACGCAGCCGGATCAGGCTTTCAAACAGGTAGAAATCGGTCGCGAACGGCAGGTCGAGTGACGGCGTCACACGGCCCGAAATGTGGAAGATCGGGAACAGCACCCCGAACGTGAGAATGAGTAGAAGCCCCCAGAGAAAATCTGGAATAGACAGTGCCATTCCGTTTGTGATGTCGATGCCCGCCTCGGTCAGCGTGTCGCGTTTGCGGGTTCCGGTCAGGGCGGCCATTCCGCCAAGCAAGACGGCAATCACCAGCGCCATCAACGACAATTCCAGCGTGGCGGGTAAACGGCCAAGGACGAGGTCCAGAACCGGTTGGCGGGCAGTGATCGACGTGCCGAAATCACCTTGCATGACGCCGTTGGCCCAGATCAGGAACTGTTCGGGGATCGACTTGTCCAGCCCGTATTGTGCCGTCAGCCGGGCAATGTCTGCCTCGGTCGCGCCTGGGGGCAGCATCATCGCGATGGGGTTGCCCGGAACGACCCGGACAACGAAAAACACGATGACAGCCACGCCGATCAGCGTGATCGCCGTGGTGAGAAGCCGGGTCAAGATGGCGCGAAGAAGCTGCATGATGCAGGGCCGCCCCAACGGGCGGCCCGACTGTCCTTAGGCCCGTTTCATCAGATGCGGCAAAAGCGCACCCGATGCGTGCGGTGTGACGGTGACGCCCGGTGCGGCAAGGATCGGCTGCACGTATTGCAGCAGCGGGATTACGAGTGCGTTTTCCGCGATGTAACGGTCGACGGCCTTCCAGCCTTCGATGCGCTTGGCTTCGTCCGCCTCGCCCCACAGCGGGCCGATCATGCCGATCAGGTCTTCACCGTCCCACACCGAATGCGGGCTGGGGCCGAACATCGCAAAACCGGTCGAGGTGGTCGGGTCCGCAACCGAATTGCCCCAGTTGTAGAACGCCGCGGGGGCAAGCTGGTCGGCGGCACGGAGTTCGTAGTGCTTGGCGATCTCGTACACCTCGATCTCTGCCTCGATGCCGATCTTTCGCCACAGACCGACGATGGCCTGTACCATCTCGTAGTCCTTGGGCTTAAATCCCTTGGTGGTCTGGATCTTGAATTTCACCGGATTGTCGGGGCCATAGCCCGACGCGGCCAGCGCGGCAATTGCTGCAGCCTCGTCATAAGGCACGGTGATGGACGCGTCGTAAGCTTCGTATTCCGGGGTTTGCAACGTGTCGATCTTGACGCCGTAACCCGACAGCAACCGGTCGATGATCGTCTGCTTGTCGATCGCCCAGGCGGCAGCCTTGCGCACGTTCGGGTCTGACATCACCTCGATATCATTGAGGAAAATCATCCCAATATCCGAAATCGGCGCGGCAATGCCGTTCAGCGTGCCTTTCAGGCGGTCGTATTCCTCATAGGGCATTTCCAGCGTGACATGGCTGTTGCCGGATTCCACCTCGGCCACCCGCGCTGCGGCGTCGGTCACAAACTTGATCGTCACAGTGTCGAAATCAGGCTTGCCGCCCCAATAATTCGGATTGGCCTTCAACCGGACAAAGGCGTTGCGCTCGAACTTCTCGACCATGTAGGGGCCGGTGCCGATCGGGGCGGCCTCAAAGCCTTCCGGGCCGACCTTTTCGAAGTAGGCTTTCGGCAGGACATAGCCGGTCAGGAAGTACATCCACTTGAAGATCGTGGGGTCGAACTGCTTGACGTCCGCGGTGACGGTGTTGCCGTCGGCCACGATGTTTGTCAGCGTTCCCCAGACAAAGTTGATCGGGTTGCCGGTGGCCGGGTCGGCGGCGCGGGTCAGGCTCCATGCCACATCCTCGGCAGTAAACGGCGACCCGTCATGCCAGGTGACGCCTTCGCGCACCTTCATCACCACCTTGGTGCGGTCGTCGTTCCAGCCCCATTCGGTCAGCAGGCCGGGGGCGGGCTTCAGGTCGGGCTGTTGCAGAATGAACTGGTCGAACACCGACTGGTAGATTCCCTGAATGGTCGGGTTGACTGCGGAGGGGCCGACAGTCGGGTCCCACGAGGGCAGGTTGACGTTGTAGGCGATGACCAGTTCGTCGATCGCGGCGAGGGCAGGCACGCCGGTGACGGACAGCGCCGCCAGAGCGGCGGAGTATTGCAGAAGCATGCGTCGGTTGAGGTTCATTGTTATCTCCCTGTTTTTGTTGGTTCAGTTTCCGGCGAGGCGCCGGGCAAGCAAAAAGCCAGACCCTGCCCCGGTGCCGGCGCCGGGCCACACGGCAGCCCCGGTCAGGTGCAGGTTGCGGATCGGGGTGGACCCGTCGGCATGGCCGCGGGCAGGTCGGAAAAGTAAATGCTGCGACAGATGATGTGAGCCGCAGACCTGATCGCCGCCCACAAGGTTCGGGTTGTCTGCCTCAAGGTCAAGCGGCGTGACGATGCGCTGGCCAAGGATCTTCGTCCGAACGCCGGGCGCGTAACGGTCAAGGATCGACAGGGCGCGATGGGCAAAGGGTTCGGCGGCGGTGGCCCAATCGGTAGTTGTGATGGTGCCGGCAGCGTCGCCCTTGATTTTACCGGGGGCCATGCGGACCTGCAGCCAGAGGGTGTGCTTGCCGTCAGGTGCACGGCTTGGGTCGATGGCCGTCGGTTGGCCTACGACCAGGATCGGTTCGTCCGGCAGAAGGCCCGCCATTGCCTGCGCATAGGTACGGGCCATCTGGTCAAGGCTCGGGGCGAGGTGGACGTAAGCAAACTGCTTCAACTCTGCCCCCGCGGCCCAATCCGGCAGGCCGTCCATCGCCAAATGGATCATCATCGTGCCGGGTGCATGCGTGAAGCCTGTCATGGCGCGGTCGAATGCGGGGGTGGTCGGGCCGGTCAAAGCTCTCAGCGCGCCGGGGGCGGTGCCTGCAATGACAGCGCGGGTGGCTGTTATTTCGCGCCCGTCGGCAAGGCGGATGCCACGGGCCTTGCCATCACGGTGCATGATCTGGCTGACCGAAGCATCGCAGGTGATCGACGCGCCCCGCGCCGTCAGCGCGGCGGTCAGCGCGCGCGTTACCGTGTCGGCGCCACCTTGGCCAAGGACCATTCCGAACGCCTGCCCGGCCATCCCTTCGAGATAAGGAAACAGCCCGCCGCCTGCAACATCCGGCGCAAAATCGAGGTGCATTCCCCATGCACCGAGGAGTGCGCGGAGGGGTTCGGTTTCGAAAGTCTGGGTTAACCATTGCCGTGGAGAGAGCGTGAGGAAGCGGGCGAGATCCAATGTGCCGGAAACGCCCCGTCTCCGCAGTGTTTTGAGCATGAAATATGTAAGCGCACGTAAATTCATCGGGCTGCCAAGCAGCCCGAAGATGGTTTCGGCCTCCGATGGAAAAGCCTTGGACAAAGCTGCCCATGTTTCGGCGTCCCGCGTGGAGAATGCGGCGATCCGGGCCGTCGTGGCGGCCTGATCATTGGAAACTCCCAGCCAGCGACCATCGGGGAACGCCGAGGCGAACGGATGCGCCGCCGGTGCGAAGGCCAGGCCGTGGCCTGCAAGCTCCTGCCCGTATGCCTTGAAAAACGGGCTTCCAGCGAACAAAGACAGGTTCATCGCGGCCCAGTCGTGCCGGAAACCGGGTATGGTATACTCCCCGGTCTTGATCGCGCCGCCTGGCTCGGAGGCCTGTTCGAAAATGCCGACGCGCCAGCCCTTTGCCGCGAGGTGCAATCCGCAGGCAAGGGCGTTGTGCCCTGCTCCGACTATGACCGCATCAAAGGCGTCTGCCATTTCGCACCCCGGTTGACGACGGGATATTTGCAAACGCATCTAAATCTGTCTAGCATGATTCGGCGGGCGGACGTAGATTTGGCCGCGGCCTGGAGCCGTGCCGGCCATGTCTGCGCAACGTCTGCAAAGCGTATGGCAGGTGTATGGCAGGCGAATGGCATTTGGTCCGACAAGGGCTTGCACCAAACTGCCCCGCGGGGGCGGTGGCACACACAGGGGGAGATTGAGATGACTTCGGCAAAGGTGCTGGCGGATTTCGCCGGAATGCTGGCTTCGGGCGGGATCGAGGTGGTGGATTGCTCGGGCGTGCTTGGCCCTGAGACGCCGCTTCTGAAGTTGCCGCCGGATTTCGCGAAGGACACCCCGCCGATCAAGATTCACCGCATCAGCGAATACGACAACGACGGACCGTTCTGGGCATGGAACTGGCTTGAACTGGGCGAGCATTCCGGCACCCACTTCGACGCGCCGCACCACTGGATCACTGGCAAGGATTATGCCGACGGCTACACTGATACGCTGCCGGTGCAGCGGCTGGTGGCTCCGGTGAACGTGCTGGACTTCTCGGCCGAGTGTAACGCGAACCCGGACTTTCTGCTGACCATCGATCATGTGAAGGCGTGGGAAGCCAAGCACGGGGCGATCAATGCGGGCGAATGGGTCGTGCTGCGGTCGGATTGGGATGCGCGGGCACATGACGAAGCCGCTTTCCTGAACGCCGACGCGACCGGGCCGCATACGCCGGGGCCGACCGCCGAGGTGATCGAATACCTGATCGGCAAGGGCATCGTCGGCTGGGGCAGCCAATGCATCGGCACCGATGCGGGGCAAGCTGGCGGCATGACCCCGCCGTTCCCGGCGCATAACCTCTTGCACAAGCACAACCGTTATGGGTTGGCGAGCCTTGCCAACCTGTCGAAACTGCCAGCCAAGGGTGCAATCCTGATTGCGGCGCCTTTGAAGATCAAGAATGGCACCGGCTCGCCGATCCGGGCGCTGGCTCTGGTGCCGCGGGGCTGAGGTGACGGCCGACCACATCATCATCGGGTCCGGGATCAACGGCCTGGTCGCCGCGGCGCTTCTGGCGCTGAAGGGCGACCGGGTCACCGTTCTGGAACGTGAGGACGTGATCGGCGGTTGCCTGCGTACCGAGGAACTGCATCCCGGCTTTCAGCACGACGTGATGGCCGCAACCTGGGTGCTGTTCATGACCTCTCCCGCCGGAGCGGCGCTGGGGCCGCATCTGGCGCGGCACGGGTTCGTATACTGCCACTCGCCCCATCCGACCGCCGTGCTGCGGCCGGATGGCGAGGCGGTGGTACTGACCATGGATCGGCAGCAGAATGTCAGCGCGTTCAATGCCATGGCGGACGGTGACGGTGACCGTTTTGCCGCCGACGTGGGTGCGGTAGCGGCGGATGCGCCGTTTCTGTTTGCACTTCTTGGCGGATCGCTCTGGTCGTGGCCGACGGCAAAACTGATGTTCGGTCAGGTACGGAAGCGGGGCTTGCGCGGGCTTGCGGCGTGGTTCGGCCGGGCGCTTGATCCGGCGCGGGGCTGGCTTGAGACGTCCTATCAAGGGGCGGGCGCTCAGGCGTTGCTGGCGCCCTGGGTGCTGCACACCGGGTTGACGCCGGAAAGCGCCTATTCCGGCCAGATGGGCCGGGTGATCGCCTTCGCGCTGGAGGCGGCTGGCGCGCCGATCGTGAAGGGCGGATCGGGAGCGGCCGCGTTGGCGTTCCGGCGGTTGATCGAGGAAAAGGGTGGTACTTTCGTCACGGGCGCGGATGTTGAGCGAATAAATGTTCATAATGGCCGCGTGACCGGCATTACCCTGGAGGGCGGGGAGACACTTTCAGCCCGGTCGGTGCTAGCTTCGGTTGCGCCGGGGCAGCTATATGAACGGTTGCTCGATAACGTGAATCTGCCTGAGGACAAGGCATCTGCCCGGCGATACCGCCACGGCCGGGGCAACTTCCAGCTGCATTACGCGCTGGACGCGGTACCCGAGTGGCTTTCGCCGGGTCTGGAACAGGTGGCGCTGATCCATCTGGCGGAGGGTATCGACTCCGTTTCAAAATCATCGAACGAGGCGGAGCGCGGGATGCTGCCGATGACGCCGACGATCTGCGTCGGGCAGCCCTCGGCGCTGGACCCGACGCGCTGCCCCGAAGGCAAGGCAGTGTTGTGGCTGCAGATCCCTGACGCGCCACGCATGATCAAGGGCGATGCGGCGGGCGAGATCGAGGGGGCCGACTGGGACGATGTGAGGGAGGCGTTCGCGGACCGGATCGAGCGGATACTGGCGCGCCATATCAAGGGCTTCGACAAGTTGGTGCTGGCGCGGAGGGCTTATTCGCCGAAGGATCTGGAGCGGATGAACATCAACCTCGTGGGCGGTGATCCCTACGGCGGGGAGTGCAGCGTCGACCAGTTCTTCATCTGGCGCCCGTTTGCGCACACGACCAATGGCGACACCGCAATCCGTGGCCTGCAGCACATCGGCGCGTCGACCCATCCGGGGCCGGGGCTTGGCGGCGGGTCCGGTTTCAACGCGGCCAAGAGGTTGGGCGCATGAACGACGAAACACCCCTTCCGACGCTCAGGCTTGGTGAAATCGGGCTGTGGAACTACGCGCCCTACCTGATGAACCGCATCATGGGGCGCTACAACGCCTCGTTGCGCGAGGAAATGGCCGGGCTTGGCCTTTCGACACCGAAGATGCGGGCACTGGCGGTGCTGTCGGTGGTGGAAACTCCGTTGATCCGCGAATTGGCTGTCTACACCGTGACCGACCCGTCGACGCTGAGCCGCGCGCTCGACCAGTTGCAGGCCGAAGGGCTGATCCGGCGCGAGGCCGATGCGACGGACAGCCGGGCAGTGCGGGTGGTGATCACGGACGCCGGGCGGCAGACCTTCGAGACGCTCTGGCCGAATATGGCGCAGGCGAACGCGCGGATGCTTCGCGGCATCCCGGATGAAGAGCGGCGCGCCTTTGTCGGCACCTTGCAGAAGATGCTGACCAATATTCGAAAGCACGAGATCTGACATGGCAGAACGCAGCTTCAAGGCCGAAGTCGAAGACCTGCGCAAGGGCGCGGGGGAAACGTTTACCGGGGAAGGCATCCTTGCGATCACCAAGGCGCTTTTGGAAAACGGTGTCGGCTATGTCGGCGGCTATCAGGGCGCGCCGATCAGCCATCTGATGGACGTGCTGGCCGATGCCGAGGATCTCTTGGGCGAGCTTGGCGTGCGGTTCGAGGCGAATGCGAACGAGGCGGCGGCGGCGGCGATGCTGGCGGCGTCGGTGCACTATCCGATCCGGGGCGCGGTGACGTTCAAGGGGCCGGTCGGGGTGAACGTCGCCTCGGACGCGCTGGCAAACCTTTCGTCGTCTGGTGTGACCGGGGGTGCGCTGGTGATCCTGGGCGAGGATTACGGCGAGGGCTCCTCGATCATGCAGGAACGCAGCCACGCCTTTGCGATGAAGTCGCAGTTCTGGCTGCTGGATCCGCGACCAAACCTGCCGTCGATCGTGAAAGCGGTGGGCGACGGGTTCCGTTTGAGCGAGGCATCGAACAGCCCGGTGATGCTGACCATGCGGATCAGGTCGTGCCATGTGACCGGCTCGTTCGAGACGAAGGACAACGTGCCGCCGCCCTTGTCGGTGCGGGACGCGCTGAGCAATCCGCGTAGCGATTTCAACCGGGTCGTGCTGCCGCCGATGTCTTACGTGCATGAGCAGGACAAGGTGAAGAACCGCTGGCCCGCTGCCGAGAAGTTCATCATTGAAAACCGGCTGAACGAGGTGTTGGGCGGTGACGGATCGGTCGGAATCATCTGCCAGGGCGGCATGTACAACGGCGTGATCCGGGCGTTGCAGCGGCTGGGGCTGGCCGACATCTACGGCGCGACTGAGGTGCCGATCTATTGCCTGAACGTGACATACCCGTTGATTTCAAGCGAGTTCCTGCAATTTGCCCAAGGCAAGCATTCGATTCTGGTGATCGAGGAAGGCCAGCCGGAATTCATCGAAACGCAGCTAGGGTCGTTCCTTTACCGGGCCGGAAGCCATGTGCGCCTGCACGGCAAGGGCATGTTTCCGATGGCAGGCGAATACACCGGTCAGGTAATGCTGGACGGGCTGACCGCGTTCCTGAAGACGACCGCGCCGGACCTTTTGCCGGCAACTGTGCGCGCGCCCAACATGGACCGCCCCGCGATTCCGGACCTGTCGAAAACCGTGCCGATCCGCCCGCCGGGGTTCTGCACCGGCTGCCCGGAGCGCCCGATCTTTGCCGCGATGAAGCTGGTGGAAAAGGAACTGGGCAAACACCAGATCGCCGCCGACATCGGCTGTCATCTATTCGGGTCGCTGCCACCGTTCGAAATCGGCGGGGCGACGATGGGCTATGGGCTTGGGCCCGCCGCCAACGGCGCGTTTGATGGCGGTGGGGAGAAGCGGCCGATTGCGATCATCGGGGATGGCGGGTTTTGGCATAACGGGCTGAACTCCTCGATCACCAACATGGTGTTCAACAAGTCGGACGGCGTGGTGATGGTCGTGGACAACTACTATTCCGCCGCGACGGGCGGTCAGGACGTGATGTCCAGCCGCGCCGACAACGCGACGAAGGCGACGCAGAACTCGATTTCAAAGGCACTGAAGGGCGTGGGGGTGAACTGGGTTCGCCAGATCGACCACACCTATGATGTGAAGAAGGTGCGCGACACGCTGCGCGAGGCCCTGACCACCGATGCGCCGGGGCCGAAGGTGATCGTGGCCTCATCCGAGTGCATGTTGAACAAGCAGCGCCGGGAAAAGCCGTTGAAGGCGGCGGCAATCAAGGAGGGGCGCCGGGTCGAGGCGCCGCGCTTTGGCGTGGATGAGGACGTCTGCACCGGCGACCACGCCTGCATCCGCCTGTCGGGCTGCCCGTCCCTGTCGTTGAAGCGGCTGGACGATCCGCTGCGCGACGACCCGGTGGCGTCGATCGACCAATCCTGCGTCGGCTGCGGCAACTGCGGCGAGGTGGCGGATGCGGCAGTCTTGTGCCCCAGCTTCTACAGGGCAGACGTGGTGCATAACCCCTCGGCGATGGAAGAACGGGTTGCACGGTGGCGGGCCTCGGTGATCGGCTGGTTGCAGGCGCGGCGCAGCGCCGGGCGGTTGGAGTTCACGGCATGACGATGCAGTCACCCAACCTGCCGGTGCCTGCCGCGACCGACGGGATCATCAAGCTGGCGGTGCTGGCGGTGGGTGGTCAGGGCGGCGGCGTTCTGACCGGCTGGATCGAAACGCTGGCGCGGGCGAACGGCTATGTCTGTCAGGCAACGTCGGTCGCCGGTGTGGCGCAGCGGACGGGGGCGACGGTCTATTACGTCGAGATGGCACCGGCGACGGGGCGGGTGCCGGTGTTCAGCCTGATGCCAGCGGCGGGCGATGTGGACGTGATGATTACGGCGGAAATGATGGAGGCAGGGCGGTCGATCATTCGCGGGTTCGTCACGCCGGACCGGACGACGTTGATCACTTCGACCCACCGGGCGCTGGCGGTGAGCGAGAAGATGGTGCCGGGGGACGGGATCGCGTCGAGCGAGGAGGTGGTCGCGGCGGCGGAAATTGCGGCGCGGCGGTTCATCGCGTCGGATTTCGATGCGGTGGCGGTGAAGAACGGGTCGGTGATCTCGGCAACGCTCTTTGGGGCGCTGGCGGCATCAGGGACGCTGCCGTTTGCGCGCGAGGCGTTCGAGGCTGCGATCCGGTCTGGGGGCAAGGGCGTCGAAGCCTCGGTCCGGGCGTTTGGTGCCGGGTTCGAGGCGGCTTTGGCCGGGATGCCGGACGTTGTGGCGCCAGCGGTGAAGGTGCCTTCGGTGGCGGGACCGGCCAGAAAGCTGGCGGAATGGGAGCGGCTGGTGGCGCGGGTGGCGGCCCTGCCTGCGTCGGTGGCGGAGCTGGCTGGGCCGGGGCTGCGAAAGGTGGTGGACTTTCAGGACCTGGCTTACGGCGCGGAGTATCTGGGGCGGATCGAAGGGCTGGTGGCGCGGGATCGTGCGCCCTTCGAGTTTGCGCGTGAGGCGGCGAAGTATGTGGCCAATGCGATGGCCTATGACGACGTGATCCGGGTGGCCGACCTCAAGACGCGGGGACGGCGGTTCGAGCGTATCCGCGGCGAGATGGGGGTGCGAGAGGCGCAGGTGATGCAGCTGACCGAGTTCTTCCATCCGCGGGCGGAGGAGATTGCGGGGCTGTTGCCGGCGGGGTTGGGGGCAAAGGTACAGGCGAGCCCGAAGTGGATGGCGCGGCTGGACCGGTGGTTCAACAAGGGCCGACGGCTGCGGACAGACAGTCTGGTGTCTTTCCTGACGCTTTACGCGGTCGGGGGGCTCAGGGGATGGCGGCGGCGGACGCTCAGGCATCGGCAGGAGGTGGCGCATCTGGACGGGTGGCTGGCGGTGGCTTTGGGCTATCTGGAGCGCGACCGGGCGTTGGCGGTGGAAGTGGTGCGCTGTCGGCGGCTGGTGAAGGGCTATTCGGACACCCATGCGCGGGGGTTGTCGAAGTTTGACCGGGTGCTGGCGGGAATCGCGATGGTGGCCGGGCGGGACGATGCGGCGGCCTGGGCCGCGCGGTTGCGGGAGGCGGCGTTGAAGGACGAAGAGGGCCGCGCGCTGGAAGGGGCTTTGGCGACGATCCGAAGCTTTGTCTGAGCCTGTCCACGGTGGGACATTGGGTGAAGTTGAGCGATTGCAAAGGCTTGGCGGCGCGCGTTAAGTGGACGTTAGGGATTTTGTGGTGGCCCTCCACGCTCTCCCACCCCCACGATGGGGGAGGAATTGCGCCCTTGAGGTCAGGGTGGTTTTCCGTGCGCTAACGCAGGTCCGTTCAGGCGGCGAGGCTGCGGTAGCCGCCGTTCCAGTAGATCAGCGCGCCGGCATCGGGCGTTTTGCGGATGGCTTGCACCCGGCCGATCAGGATGGTGTGGGTGGCGCGGTCGATCATCTCTTCGACGGTGCAATCAAACGCGGTGGGCGCGCCTTTCAGAAGACGCGCGCCGGTGACGGCGGTTTCCCAGTCGGCCCCGTCGTAGCGTGCCGCGCCCTTTATCCCGCCAAAGCCGGAAAAGCGTTCAGCAACGGCCTGATGCGCCGCGCCGAGCGAGGACCAGCCGAAGCGGCCCTCGCTGCGCAGCAGGGGAATGCTGGACGACGTTAGGTTCACGCAGGCCAGAAGCAACGGTGGCTCGGCGGAGAGCGAGATTGCCGAGGTCACCACGAGGCCGGAGGATGCCTCGCCGCTGCCCACGGTGATGACGCTGACGTTGCCGACAAAGGCGCGCATCGCATCGCGGAAGTCCTTGGCGGGCAGGTCGGTGGGCAAACGGTTCGGCATGGTGGCTCCCTATCGGATGCCGGCCCGTTTCAGGCGCGGCAGGACTTCCTCGGCGAAATAGGGGAACTCCTTCAGATAATCCACAAAAGACAGCGTTGTGCCGGCAAATCCCGTCTCGTGCAGGGAAATTATCCCGGCGGCGACCTGATCCGGCGTGCCGATCAGGGGAAAGCCGCCGTGGCCGAGCGCGAAACCGTAGCGGATCTGCGTCAGAAGATCATGCGGGAAGGAAAGCGCATGGGCGAGTTGCAGGCGGATCAGGTTGTCGGTCGCCTCCCAGTCGGCGTTCTCGTCGACGATGTAATGGACATAATCGCGTGCCTCTTTCTCGGTCGGGCGGCAGACAACATGGGAGAAGGTGAGGACGCCGACCTTGCGGTTCTTGGCGGCGGCCTGCGCTTTCAAGGCGGCGATCTCGTCTTTCGATCGGGCGAGGTCGATGGCGGGGGTGAAGAGGTAATTGGCGTTGTCGGTGGCAAATTCCCGGCCCTGCGGGCTGCCCGCGGCGTTGATGATCGGGACCGAGCCGTTGACGGGGGCGGGGTCGCCTTTCAGGCCGCGGATGTTCTTGAAATGGGTGCCGTCCCAGTCGAAATGGGAGTCGGAGGCCCAGATCTTGCGGACAAGGTCGAACCATTCCTGTGCGTAAGCGTAGCGGGTTTCGTGGTCGGTCGGCAGATCGAGGCCGAGCGCCTGATACTCTGGCTGGTTCCAGCCCGCGACGATGTTGAGGCCGGCGCGGCCGTGGCTGATCTGGTCGATGGTGGCGATCTGCTTGGCGACGACGACGGGGTGGTTCGCGGCGCAGTGGATGGTGGCGAAAACCGAGATGTTTTGCGTCGAGGCGAGGAGGCCCGCGGCCCAGGTCATGGTTTCAAGCACACCGCCGTGAAAATCGGTCGGACCGCCATAGCCGATCCAGCGGGCGATCGGCAGCATGAAGTCGATGCCGGCCGCGTCGAGGAGTTTCGCCAGGGCAAGGTTGTTGTCCCATGAGTTCACCCAGCGGTCGGGCGCCTGCGTGGGCGTCATGCCGGAGGAGCAGTTGGTGGAGAAGGTGCCCAGACGAAAGTGGTCGCCTGATGCCATCAGGTTCTGTGTCATGCTGATTTCCCTGTGCTTGGATTATACAAAGTATTTTATGCTTGAAAGTCTATCGTAAATTCCAATTGCGTCAACAGGGTTGAAGGGGCAGTTTTGGCGCTGGTTTTGGGATGGACGCATGGAACGGGACGAGAAGCTGGACTACCGCTGGCACCTGGCGGAAAGCGCGGTCGAGGTGGACACGACCGAGCTGGAATTCGCGCTGATGCGGACGTTCGAGGGGTTCGGGCGCTGGCAATCCGAATGTCTGGCGAGTGTGTGCGATCTGGCGGCAACCGGGCCGGAAAACGCGCTGCTGCACATCATCCGGATGAACGAGCGGCCGAAGGGGATCAAGGATCTGGCGCGGCTGACGAACCGGGATGACGTGCCGAACATCCAGTATTCGCTGCGAAAACTGATTGGAGCGGGGCTGGTGGTGCGGCAGGGCGCCGGGCGGTCTGGCGTCACCTACGAGGTGACGGAGGAGGGGCGGCGCGTGACCGATGATTACGGCGCGCTGCGTCGGCGGCTGTTGATCGGGGCAATTGCCGGGGTGCCGGGGTTTTCCGACCGGCTGGCGGAGGCGACAAAGGCGTTGAACCTGTTGTCGGGGATCTATGAGGAGATTGCGCGGGTCGCGGCGACGCATCGGCGCGGGTGAAGCTGGCAGTTTTTGGAGCGGCGTGCCGCCGCACGGGGTGAGGTGGCTGCGCGGCAGGCCGCTTGCCTCCGGGTGCGGGGGCCAGCCCCCGCAAGCCCCCGGGATATTTTTGAACAGAAGAGTCAGACGAGGAGCGTGGCCAGCGCCTGATGGAGGCGCTGGACGCCGGTTTCGGTGGTGAGGATGCCGGGGGAGAGGCGGAGCGTTTGGGAGCGGGCGTCGGCGGTGATGGCTTGTGCGCGCAGGGCGGCGACGATCATGGGGGCGGCGTGCGTTTCGGGAAGGCGGAGCATGATGGAGCCGCCGCGATCGGCCTCTGGCCTTGGGGTGAGGAGGGGGAGACGGAGGTCATCGGCCATGTCGATGAGGCGGGCGGTGAGGGTGCGGTTGTGGGCGAGGATCGCGGCATGGTTCTGGCCCGCGTGCCAGTCCAGGGCAGGGAGTGAAGCGAGGGCGGCCATGCAGCCGGGGGTGCCGCTGTCGAAACGGCGGATGCCCTCGGCGTAGGCAAAGCGGGTGATGTCCCAGTTGAAGGGGTTGGGTTGCGAGAACCAGCCCCTGAGTTCGGGGTGGCAATGCGGGATGAGGCGCGGCGAGAGGTAGAGGATGCCGGCGCCCGGTGTGCCGCACATCCACTTGAGCGAGGTGGAGATGGCGAAATCGACCTCGGGCGCGTGGACGTCGAAGGGGAGGAGGCCGGCGGCTTGCGTGATGTCGACGCCGATGAGGCTGCCCATGCGGCGGCCGTGGGCGACCATCGCGGGCAGGTTGATGCGGTGGGAGGAGGTGGAGGAAACCCAGGTCAGGAGGGCGAGGCCGACATCGGGGGTCCAGGCGTCGAGGAAGTCTTCGTCCTCGACGTATGCCGCGCCCTGGCGGAGGGGAACGGTTTTCAGGGTGAAGCCGTAAGCCTCGGCCATGCCGTTCAGGAGGAAATGGTTGGAGGGGAAGCAATCGGCGGCGGCCAGCACGGTGCGGCCCTTGAGGTGACCTTCCGGCAGCGACTGGACGAGGGAATGGAAGGCCTGGGTGACGGATTCGAAGGTGGTGACGGTGTCGGGGGCCGCGTTCAGGATCGCGCGCCAGCGGTCGAGGAAGCGTTGGCGGAGCGGTAGGACGATGCCCCATTGCGCATCGTCGGGCGAGCCCCAGGTCACGGCAAAATCGGCCATGGCGGCGGCGATGTCGCGGGCCTTGCCGGGATACATGCCGATGGAGTGGTAGAGGAAATAGGCGTCGGACATTGGTCTTCCTTGGGTCAGCGCATCAGCACGCCGCCGTTGATATCCTGAGTGGTGCCGGTGATGAAGGCGGCGTCGTCGGAGGCGAGGAACGCGGCCAGCGCGCCGACCTCCTCCGCCTGGCCGATGCGGCCGAGGGGAATCTGGCCGACGACGAGGGCGACCTTTTCCGGCGGGGCGAGGGCGGTCTGTTCGGTGAGGATGGTGCCGGGGGCGATGGTGTTGACGGTGATGCCGTGGGGCGCGAGGCCGTGGGCGAGATAGCGGGTGAGGCCGATGATCCCGGCCTTCGAGGCTGCGTAATGCGCGCCTTGCACCTGCGGGCCGCCGCGTTGGCCGGCGACGGAGGCGAGGTTCAGGATGCGGCCCCATTTCGCCGCCGTCATCGAGGGCGCGAAGGTCTGGGTGGCGAAGAGGATCGAGCGGAGGTTGGTTGAAAGGACGTCGTCCCATTCCTCCGCCGTGATCTCGTAGAGGTCGCGAGCCTGGGTGCGGGCGGCGTTGTTCACCAGGATGTCGACGGGGCCGATGGTGGCGAGCGCCTCGGCGAAGCTTTCCTTGCGGCGGACGTCGAGGGGGATGGCGAGGGTGCCGGGGAGGGTGGCCGCAGCGGCTTCGGCCTTTTCGAGATTGAGGTCGGCTATGGTGACGGAATGGCCGGCGGCATGCAGCGCGCGGGCGATTGCGAGGCCGAGGCCTTGGGCGGCGCCGGTGACGAGGGCTGTTCTAGACGGCATGGAGCACGAGGGCGACGCCCTGACCGACGCCGACGCAGAGGGTGGCGAGGGCGGATTGGCCGCCTGTCGTAAGGCGGCGAGCGGCGGTGGCGGCGAGGCGGGTGCCGGACATGCCCAAGGGGTGACCCATCGCAATGGCGCCCGAGTGGGCGTTGACGCGGGGGTCGTCATCGGCAAGGCCCCATGCCCGGGTGCAAGCGAGGACCTGGGCCGCGAAAGCCTCGTTCAGTTCGATCACGTCGAAGTCGCTGGCGTTGAGGCCAAGTTTCGCGAGGGCGGCGACCGGGCCGATGCCCATCGTGCGCGGGGCGACGCCTGCGGAGGCGGCGCGGCCAATGCGGGCGAGGGGAGTGAGGCCGTGGCGTCTGACGCCTTCGGCGGAGGCGAGGATCAGGGCTGCGGCGGCATCGTTGATGCCGGCGGCATTGCCAGCGGTGACGGTGCCACCCGCGCGGAAGGGTGCGGGGAGTTTCGCCAGCACCTCAAGGCTGGTGGCGCGGGGGTGTTCGTCGGCGGTGACGGTGGTGTCGCCTTTGCGGGACGCGATGGTGACCGGCAGGATATCGGCGGCGTGCCAGGCGGCGTCATAGCGCGACTGCGAGCGCAGCGCGTAGGCGTCCTGATCGGCGCGGGAAATCTGGTGCTCGGCGGCGAGGTTTTCTGCCGTCTCAGGCATCGCATCCGTGCCGTAGGCGGCGGCGATGCGCTTGTTGATGAAGCGCCAGCCGATGGTGGTGTCGTGAATCTGGGGCGCACGGGCGAAGGCGGTGTCGGCCTTGGCCATGACAAAGGGGGCGCGGGACATCGATTCCACGCCGCCCGCGATGATGATGTCGGCGCCGTCGCGAATGGCGCGAGCGCCAGCGATCACGGCGTCGAGGCCTGAGGCGCAGAGGCGGTTCACCGTGAGGGCGGGAACGGTTTCGGGCAGGCGTGACAGGAGGACGGCCATGCGGGCGACATTGCGGTTGTCTTCGCCGGACTGGTTGGCGCAGCCGAAGATCACCTCATCGGGGATGAGGCCGGGGTGGAGGTCGAGAAGGCCGTCGATCACATGCGCGGCCATGTCGTCGGGGCGGACCTGCGACAAGGCACCTGCATAGCGCCCGATCGGCGTGCGGCGGTGGGCGCAGAGGAAAACCTCGGTCATGCGTGCTCCAGATATGGGGCGGGGAGGTAGCGGCCCTTGAGGGCGGTGCGGGATTCTAGCGCGGCGAGTTTGGCGCGGATTTTCTGCGGGCCGTGGAGCGCGAGCATTTCGAACGGGCCGCGCGGGAAGTTGAGGCCAAGCTTCATGGCGGTGTCGATGCCTTCGGGCGTGGTGCCGCCTTCTGAGAGGAGCCACGCTGCTTCGTTGACAAGGGTGGCCTCGATGCGGAGGGCGATGGCGGCGGCGTCATGGGGGGCGGGGCCGGGGTCGTTCGGGAAAAGGAAGCCCTCGCCGGTCTTGCGACCAAGGCGGCCAAGTTCGACCTGTTGGCGAAGGGGCAGGAACGGGTGGTAGCGCGGGTGATGGCCCATCGCGGCATGGAGGCCCTCGGTCGCGGCGAGGTTGATGTCGGCACCGATGAGGTCAATGAGCTGGAACGGGCCGAGGCGGTAACCGGCGGCAAGCATGGCGGCGTCGATGTCGGAGGCGGTGCGGCCTTCGTCAAGCATCGCCAGCGCCTCGCCGTAGTAGGGGCGAGCGCAGCGGTTGACGATGAAACCGGGGCGGTCGGGCGCGTCGATCACGGTCTTGCCGGCGGCTTCGGTGATGTGCCGGGTGCCGGTGAGGGCGGCGGGGGAGGTGCTGGCGTGGGGTATAAGTTCCACCAGTTTCATCACCGGGGCAGGGTTGAAGAAATGGAGGCCAAGGCAGCGGTCGGGGTATTTGAGGCCAGCCGCGATGGAGGCGACGGAGAGGGAGGAGGTGTTGGTTGCGAGGATCGCCTCGCGGGCGAGGAGGGTTTCAAGGTCGCGGAAGAGCGATTGTTTGGCGTCGAGTTTTTCGACGATGGCCTCGATGACGAGGGTCGCGGGGGCGAGGGCGGCGATGTCGCGGGTGATGGTGAGGTTGGCGAGGAGGGCGTCGCGGGCCGCGGCGGTGAGTTTGCCGGAGGCGACGCGCGGGGCGAGGCTTTCGGTCAGCCGGGACAGGGCGGTGTCGCGCGTGGGGGCGTGGGCGTCGGTCGCGATGACGGGGAAGCCGGCAGCGGCGTAGACCTGCGCCAGCCCGAGGCCCATCGTGCCGAGGCCGATGATCGCAACGGTGGTCATCGCCCGCTGAACCCCGGCCGGCGCTTGGCGCGGAAGGCGGCGATGCCTTCGGCCTTGTCGGCGGTGTCGAGGAGCGCCTCAAAACCCGCGCGTTCGGTGGCGAAGGCGAGGTCGGATTCCGCCCCTTCGACAAGGGCGCGCTTGGCGGCGGCGAGGGCGAGGGGCGCGCGCTGGGCGATGCGGTCGGCAAGGGCAGAGGCTGCGGGGAAGGCGGGGCCATCGGCAAGGTGGCTGGCGATGCCCCAGTCGTAGGCGGTGGCGGCGTCGATGATCTCTCCGGTCAGGACGAGGCGGGTGGCGCGCATCCGGCCGGCGAGCGACACGAGCCGCTGGCCGCCGCCCGCGCCGGGGATGAGACCGAGCGAGGTTTCGGGCAGGCCAAGCTTTGCGGTGGAGCCGAGGACAAGGAGGTCGGCCATCAACGCAAGCTCGAACCCGCCGCCAAGGGCATAGCCCTCGACCGCCGCGATCAACGGTTTGGGAAAGGCACGGATGGCGGCCCAGTGCTGCTTGCGAGGGTCGTTGGCGGCCTCGGCGGTGGTCTTGTGTTCGATTTCGCCAATGTCGGCCCCGGCGGCAAAGTTGCCTTCGGCCCCGGTCAGCACCACGGCGCGACATGAGTCGTTCGTGGCCAGTCGGGTGAGCGTTGCCGCAATCTCGGCCAGAAGGGCTGTGTTCAGCGCATTGCGCGCCTCGGGGCGGTTGAGGGTCAACCGCACCCAGCCGGATCGTTGTTCGATGAGCAGGTCCATGCGCGCATCATGCGGTGCTGGCGGGGAATTTCAAGGGAGAAATTTCAAGCTTGAA